>OOAN01001386.1_pt1 | contig 13401 bp, 8 predicted proteins | sample 1671301 | NCBI WGS metagenome assembly OOAN01 (sample SAMN06348142, study PRJEB24527) | human gut metagenome | biome: human gut; feature: ankylosing spondylitis patient; material: feces | host: Homo sapiens | place: China | collected 2015-10
ATATGCAGATTGAGAATCAATACCAGAAGGTGATGGCGAATATTTACAAGAATAATCTGTAAAGCTGACAGTCTGTTCTTTTAACGCAGATAGGGTAAAAACGGATGGCAGGATGGTACGGATAGTCAACAAACTATATCCGTGTTATCCTGCTTTTTCATTTAAAAAAGCAGACTGTCGCTGTCAAAAATGTACCGAAGCGGATTGTGTTTTTTTTGTCCGTAATCTTCCGGCTGATCAATGTTGCCGATAAGGTTTCTATTTCCTCCAGTTTCACATTATATCCGTCCGCCAGATGGTCTGTCAGTTGGTTTCCCAGGTTGGCTGAATCGTCCTATGATGATACTCTCCTTAAAGCCGAAGTACTTTGGCTAGAAATTCGAAGAATGCCGGTTACGTCCTTTTTTTGATTCTTAATAAAAGCTGGAAACGATTGTCGTTCAGAATGGCATAAAAAATGTGCCGGAAGAATTGGGCTACCTTTTATGACAGAGTGACTTCCGACACATTTTTTCTTGTTTATTTCTATTTATTTCTTTTTTTTCTTGGCTTCTTTCGCCCATTCTTTCGCTCCCTGCTCTTTCAGTTTCGCGGTGAAAGCCTTTGCTTTTTCCATGCTTGCGTTTTCGTCTTCGGGTGAAGCGTATGCATGTTTGTAACCTTTGGTCACGCTCCATTCACCTCGTGTGAAGTCCGGGAAGGCTACTGCCGCACAGCCGTTGTCCATAGAGATAGCTCCCAGTTCGGCCAGACAGCACCATTCGGCCAAGTCATATACATCCATGTCCAAAGGCAGTCCGTTTTGCAGACAATATACCAGACGGCTATCCATGATGAAGTCCATACCGCCGTGGCCGCCGACTTCTTTTGCCATTTCACCATATTTCTTTAAAATAGGATGCTGGTATTTCTCAACAAGTGCTTCCATTTCTGCCTGGGGTAAGAATCCGTGAGAGTTCAAATCGTCTACTTTGGGTTGCACACCCGATGCGGTCAGTTGTGCTGCATCCAAAGCATATCCTTCAACGGGATATTTATTGGCAAACCCTTTGCTTCCTGTCAGTTGGTACAGGCGGTTGTAAGGTTGGGGAGTCATTACATTATGTTGGATTTCAATAACTTTTCCATTTGCTGTGCGAAGCAGGGTGGTGGTATGGTCTCCGTTACGGAATTCTTTACATTCTTCGCCGGTTCTCTTCTCCACTAAATCTTTACCAACAACAGATTTGGTGTCCATAGCTACTAAAGTGGTTATACGGTCACCACGATGGATATCCAATGCTTGTGCTACAGGACCCAGGCCGTGAGTGGCATATACATCACCCCGGTGTTTCATGTTATAATCCAAACGCCATCCCAGTTTGTCTTCTTTGCCGTTTTTCCAATAATGATCCCAGAACGGGCTTAAATTGTGAATGTAGGCTCCTTGGGCACGGATTACTTCGCCAAATACACCTTGTTGTGCCATATTCAGTGTATTCATTTCAAACCAGTCATAGCAACAGTTCTCAAGAATCATGCAATGCTTGCGGGTTTTTTCACTCAGGTTGATTAAGTCCCAGCATTCTTGCAGGTTCATGGCCGAGGGAACTTCAATAGCTACATTTTTACCGTTTTCCAATGCGCATTTTGCTACCGGGAAATGATGCAACCAGTCTGCGGCGATATAAACTAAATCTATGTCTGTACGTTTACATAATTCTTCATATCCCTTTTCTCCGGAATAAATGGCAGCTTTCGGCATAGATGCTTTCTTTAGGATATCCTGACATTTTTCTGCACGGGATGCTTCATAATCACAAAGGGCCACAATTTGTGTACCGGGAATATAAGTGAAGCGCTCTACGGCTCCGGGGCCTCGCATTCCCAATCCGACAAATCCTACGCGGACTACTTCCATTTTCGGGATGGTTAAGCCTAATACACTTTTCTGGCCGGACGGACGTTCAGGAGTGTCAATCACAATGGTTCCTTTGTCCCATTTCCAGGAATCTCCTGAACTTACGGTTTGTGCTGTCGTGGTTTGTGGTAAGCACATGCATAGGGTTGTACCCATACATAAGCTTATCATCAATGATTTAAAGGTTCTCATACTTTTTGAATTTAAAGATTAAAATTTAAAAATATAGGTTGTTTCTTGAGTCAACCACTTGAAACTTAATTATATTTCATGTTAATAATAAGAATATTTTTTATTTTTGCGCTCAAAGATAATTAATCTTTTTTGATTATGGATATAAGTTCGTCCTCTTTTTTCTAAGAAAAAGGTGAGTTAATAAATAATATGAAAGAAGGGAAAAAGTGGAATCAAGACAGAAGTTGTGAAGGTATGAGTGAAAATCTAAAAATAATCAAGGTTTGTTGATCGAAAACGATCAGGGAAAGGAAATAATTTAGTTCAAAAGATCGTTTAATAAGGAGAATTGGCGGGATTTTTTTAATTTTGCACTTACAACTAATTAACAGATAAGAAAATGCCGTTAAATTTACCCGATAAACTACCTGCTATTGAATTGCTGAAGGAGGAAAATATCTTCGTCATAGACAATTCACGTGCCAGTGCACAGGATATTCGTCCGTTAAAAATCGTGATATTGAATTTGATGCCGTTGAAGATAACGACAGAAACGGATTTGGTACGTTTGCTTTCCAACACTCCCTTGCAGTTGGAAATATCATTTATGAAGTTGAAAAGCCATACATCGAAAAATACGCCGGTAGAACATATGAAAGCATTCTATCATGACTTTGATTTGATGCGCGACGAGAAATATGACGGGATGATTATTACGGGAGCTCCGGTAGAGCAGATGCCGTATGAGGATGTGAATTATTGGAATGAGATTACTACTATTTTTGATTGGGCGCGTACTCATGTTACCTCAACTCTTTATATTTGTTGGGCGGCCCAAGCCGGGCTTTATCATTTCTATGGAGTTCCCAAATATCCGCTGAAACAAAAAATGTTTGGTATTTTCCGTCATCATATCAATGTACAGGGATTGCCCATATTCCGTGGTTTTGATGATGAGTTTTTTGTACCACATAGCCGTCATACCGAAATACACCGTGAGGATATTCTGAAAGTAAAAGAGTTGGCTTTAATAGCTGAGTCTGATGAGTCTGGGGTTTATATGGCTATGGCTCGTAATGGGCGTGAATTCTTTATTACCGGGCATTCGGAGTATTCTCCTTATACGCTTGATACGGAATATAAGCGTGATTTGGGGAAAGGGTTGCCTATTGAAATGCCTGTAAATTATTATAAGGACGATAATCCGGACAATGCCCCGGTGGTGCGTTGGCGCGGACATGCCAATTTGTTGTTTTCTAATTGGTTGAACTATTATGTATATCAGGAAACCCCGTTTGATATAAATCAGATACGATGATCAGACAACGAAAAATAGAATTATTAGCTCCTGCTAAAAATCTGGAGTGCGGTATTGCAGCTGTTGATCACGGTGCTGATGCCATTTATATTGGTGCTCCCCGTTTCGGAGCACGTGCGGCTGCGGGGAATTCATTGGAGGATATCGCTGAGTTGGTGCGGTACGCTCATGTGTATAATGTCCGTATCTATGTGACGGTGAATACGATTCTGAAGGATGAGGAACTGAAGGATACGGAAAAAATGATTTGGGATTTATACCGTGCCGGAGTGGATGCTTTGATCGTGCAGGATATGGGATTGTTGGAATTGAATCTGCCACCTATACCGTTACATGCCAGCACACAGATGGATAATCGTACTCCTCAAAAAGTAAGATTCCTGGCTGAGGCAGGTTTCCGTCAGGTGGTATTGGCTCGTGAACTTTCTCTTGTTGAAATAGGAAATATCCATCATGCTTGTCCTGATGTGCCTTTGGAGGTATTTGTACATGGTGCTTTGTGTGTAAGCTATAGTGGACAATGTTATGTTAGTCAGGCTTGTTTCGGACGTAGTGCTAATCGGGGAGAATGTGCCCAGTTCTGTCGCCTTGCTTTTGATATGGTAGATGCGGACGGTAAATCTATAGTAAGGAATAAGCATTTATTGTCTCTGAAAGATTTGAATCAGAGCGAAGAGTTGGAGCAATTGCTGGATGCCGGAGCTTCTTCCCTGAAAATAGAGGGACGTTTGAAGGATGTATCTTACGTTAAAAATGTAACAGCTTATTATCGCCAGAAGCTGGATAGTGTTTTCAAACGTCGTAAAGAGTATATCCGTGCTTCATCGGGGAAAGTGAAATTAGAGTTCAAACCTCAATTGGATAAGAGTTTCAGTCGTGGTTTTACTAATTATTTTCTTTTTGACAGGAATAAGGATATTTTTTCTTTTGATACTCCCAAGTCTTTAGGGGAGGAGATGGGAACAGTGAAGGAAATTCGTGGTAATTATCTTACCGTAGCCGGAATCAAGTCTTTTAATAATGGAGATGGCGTCTGTTTTTTGGATGAGACTGGTAAGTTGCAGGGATTTCGCATAAACCGGGTGGAGAATAATAAGTTATTTCCTCAAGAGATGCCTCGGATAAATCCCCGTACGATACTTTATCGTAATTTTGATCAGGAATTTGAGAGGTTGATGTCGCGTAAATCAGCTGAAAGGAAAATTGCTGTCATTTTAAAATTGGCTGAAAATAATCGGGGCTTTACTCTGTCTCTGACCGATGAAGATGATCACAGTGCCAGTGTGGTGCTGGAAAGGGAGAAGGAACGTGCCCGTACTCCGCAGGAAGATAACTTGCGTACACAACTTGGAAAGTTAGGAAATACTCCATTTGAAGCGTCAGATATAGTGATTGACTGGTCGGACAATTGGTTTATTCCAGCTTCTATGCTTGCCGAACTTCGCCGTAAGGGAATAGAGAAACTGCTGGAAGTGCGCCGTATTAACTATCGGCAGGAAATTTACAAGTTGCCTCGAACGCATCATGCTTTTCCTGTGAATGAATTGACTTATTTGGGAAATGTGATGAATGCTGATGCTGTTTCCTTCTATAGGAATCATGGCGTGCAGCGTATTGCTCCGGCTTATGAAAAGGCTCCGGCAGAAGAAGCGGTATTGATGTTTTGCAAGCATTGTTTGCGTTATAGTATGGGATGGTGTCCCTCTTGGCATAAAGTGCGTTCTCCTTATAGGGAACCTTATTATTTGGTTAGCTCGGATAACAGACGTTTCCGCTTAGAGTTTGATTGTAAAAATTGTCAGATGAAAGTCTATGCTGAAAAGTAAGTACATCGGATTACTGTTTTTGGTGTTGGCTATTTTAATGGCTTGCCAATATCCTTCACCTGTTACTCTGAGTGGGGATATGCCGCAAAAGAAAAGGGATTCTGTCAATTATTTGATGGAACGGCATTATACATTAAACAGTAATTTTGAGGTTACTTCAGATTCGCTTATGTTACAGCAACTGCCATTGGTTGATGTGCTTCCTGTTTTTAAAGGAGAACGGCTGGTGGTAGCGGAGTTTATGATACAAGCTGCTGATAGTGTGGATTCTGTATGGGTAAAGGTAGCACGGGACCAGGAAACAATGGGATGGATACATGAAAAGGAATTGTTGGAGAAAGTAGTTCCTGTGGATTCAGTGTCACAGTTTATTCATTTTTTCAGTAATTCTCATACCATCGCTTTCTTTATCATATTAGGCTTTTTCGGTATTTGGTATATTCATAGGGCTATTCGTCGCCAGAAGCTGCAATTAATCTGGTTGAATGATATTGATAGCGTTTTTCCTACAGTTCTTTCTTGGTTGGTAGCTACAGCAGCTACGCTTTATGCCAGTATTCAGCATTTTGTTCCGGGAACTTGGGAGCAGTTTTATTATAATCCTTCTTTGAATCCTTTTAGCTTACCTTTTATTCTTTCTCTTTTCATGTTTAATATTTGGGGGATTATTCTTGTGGGGTTGGCTACTTTGGATGATTTGTTTCATCAGACACATATTGAAGCTGCATGTTTTTATTTGTTGGGATTGATGTCCTGCTGTATCTTTTTATATTTGTTTTTTACATTTACTACGTATTACTATTTGGGTTATCCATGTTTATTGGTATATGCTGTATGGTCATTTAATCGTATAAAGCATGCTTCCCGGTATAAATTCAGTTGTGGAAATTGTGGGGCGAAGATAAAGAATAAAGGAGTGTGTCCTCATTGCGGCGCTGTCAATGAATAATTTTATTGTTTGTTTCTTTTAACAAAGGCTCAAGCAGTTTTCTATTGTAAACAGCATTTTCTCTATGTACATACACTAAAACAAATAGGTTTGTTCTAGAAGCTATGGGTATCATTTACAGCAATAATAAAGTTCTTGCTTTTCTTGGTGTGACAGAATAAAAAATAAATTTGATTTGGTAAATGTGGAAACAGAAAGGGAGTTCGTGATGAACCCCCTTTCTGTTTTTGCAAGAATGGTTAGAAGTGATAACGTATATCCACTCCCAGTTGTAAAGGCCTGCTTTTTTGTTCGAATCCTCTATGCATGGTTTCAAAATAGAAGGTTGTATAATCCTTGTTGGTTAAATTACGTCCCCATACATCTATCTGTAAAGCTTTTGTCTGCAAAGAAATGCGCCCGTTCAGTGTTCCGTAAAAACTTTGTGAGACATTGTTTTTTTCAGTCCAATAAATTTTTCCTGCTCCGGTATAGCTCATGCCTAAAGTCAGGCTTTGCATCCAATTGTTTTTATCGAAAAAGAAACTATAATTTGCGCCTGCATTCATGGTATGGCGGGGAACAAATGGTACATAATTGCCGCTATAATCAATTTGCTCTTCTGATGATGTAGTACCTCCGTCATATTTTTTGAATGTGGAATGAGTATATCCATAACTTACATTCATATTCAGGTTTTTGTTGATGGATGCCAGAAAGCTGGCCTCTACTCCATAACTTTCGCTACTACCGGCATTGACCATCATTCGTCCCAAGCCACTATTGACAAATTTGGCGATTTGTTGGTCGTGGGTATCCATGTAGAATGCGGCAAGGTCGGTCTTCAGTTTGCCGTTGAACAAACTGAGATGTGATCCCACTTCGTAATTCCAGCTGTACTCGGGCTTGTAGACAGTTGTTTCTTGTACGTTCAATTCTTTTCCGTAGTTGGGCATGTGTTGCTTGATCATTCCTTCTATCATACCTGCCATAGATTCTGGTGCCTTGTTTAGTATGGCTTCAATCATTTTTTGTTGCATGTCACTTTGTATCAGTTCTGAAAACATCTGTACGTTATAACCTCCGGAACGATATCCTCTGGTTATGCTTACATACATATTGTTTGCAGGGCTGAAATCGTATTTAAAAGCTAGCTTGGGAAGTAGCTGTACATAGTCGTTTTTTTCTTTTCCTTCCAATAGCGGTGCAGCATTCAAATTCCTGAATGGAATATTAAGGGGAGGCATTGCCATTTTAAGAAAGAAATCGAAATCAATATTACTATCCGAGAAATAATTCATAGACATTTTTTCATATTCCAAGCGCAAACCTGCTGTTACTGAAAAGCCTTTCACAAACAGGTCGTTGAATGTAGATTGGTGGTACAGTGCGGTGCTGAATACCGGTGTGTCAAAACTTCCACTTACGCGGATACGGTTGTTCAAAACGTCCAGACTCATTTCAGGGGTACGGGGATTGTCTAAATGAATTTTCTTGAAAGTATTGTTGATGTTTCCTTCGATCATATCGGTCACTCCGTCCTCCATGAAGTTTACCGGACCGGTGGTATGTAGCCATTGATAAAAACCACTAACCCCTGTAACCCATTGCCAGCGCTTGTTGTTTTTGCTTTTAAAAGTAATCTCTTCACTGATGGTATTCAGACGCTGCTTCTGCTCAATGGTATAAATGCTGACAGGCAGGAAATCCTGGTCCATAAACATACGGTCGTTTAAATTCTGGAATCCTGTAACAGCGCTTAAGATAAACTTTTGCGCCTGGTATTCAATATTCAAACCGGTATTGAACAGTCCACGGCGATAAGTACAATCCTGATCGTATGAAATCTTCCCTATGTAGTTTTTATATTTTTCATTCTCTTTGTCGTATCCGTCTATAGCTCCTGTATAGTAATAAGGGTATCCCCCTTCGTCATTATAATCATAGCCTATGGTGAAGTCTAGTTTTAAGTTTTCTGAAGGCAGCCAGATAGCATGTATTCGTCCGCCTCCCGCTTCCATATTATCTACTTTTTTCCCATTGAGCGAATTGCGGAAGAATCCGTCTGATCCCTCATAATAACCACCGGCGGAGAAAGCGAAACAGTCACTCCAACGGTGGTAATGGGTTAATGAAGCACTGCGGTAGTTACTTTTTGTTCCATAACTCAGTTTTACGTCTGTTCCCTGATAGGAGAATGGAGAGCGGGTATGTACCTTGATTAGTCCCCCCATGGTATTGCGTCCGTACAAGGTTCCTTGTGGACCGCGAAGAATATCAATACGTTCTATATCATAAAAATTGAAATCAAATGCAGATTTGTCAATGTAAGGGATATTGTCCACATACAAACCTACCGCAGGAGTATTGATACGCGATCCGATTCCCCGGATGTAAATGGCTGAGGTGAGTCTTGAACCATAGTCGGGCATAAAGAAATTGGGTACCAGTGAACTCACGTTCTTTAAAGTGGTGATTTGGTTTGCTTGCATATCTTTTTGGGAGAGTAAAGATACGGCTGTAGGAAGTTCCCTTAATTTTCCGGTTTCTTTAGGTGAAGCGATAACTACCACCTCTTCTATATCAATGACTTTCGTAGTGTCCTTAGGCAGCGTGTTGATATTTTCCGCAAAAGTTGTTGTAGCCAGCAGGCAGGATGTAATGAATAAAATGTTTTTTCTCATATTTATTGTTTGGTTTTATTTGATACATCACGGATAACCAGAGTTGCTACAAGTTTCTACCAGGCGGAAAATTTATATATTCCACTCTGTATAATCCATGATGGAGAATGATTCCGGCTGCAAAGTAACGGTAAACCTGATATGTGTGCAATCCTAATAAATGAGGATTTTATATTCTGTCTGCTTCAATGTAGCCATTCATCACAGCATAAACGGTAAGACCGGAAACAGACTTGATGCCCAGTTTTTCAGTAATGTTCTTGCGGTGGGAGATAACGGTGGTCAGGCTGATATTAAGTTTGTCGGCTATCTCTTTGTTGATAAGTCCTTTGGTGATAAGTATCAATACTTCTATTTCCCGGACAGACAATTCATGTTCCGTTTTTTCTATGTGCATTGCTTTATCTGCTGCTTGTTTTCTTGCCTGATGTCCATATTGGCGCAATTGATGGATGTCTTTTATCAAAGAACCTTCATCTTGGTAGATATTCAGTTTGGGAACACCGGATAATTGAGGCTGGTTGTCACCTCCTGCTAATACAATTGTTTTTGGTTTACGAAGTAAAAAGAAGGAAGTATGTTCAAAATAGATTTGGGCAGAAATAAAATAGTGGGCATACATGTCCGGTGTGTCATCCGTCAACTCACCAAACGAATGGAATACACGGATAGTAGCCATTGGAATGATATCTTCCAAAATGTTTTTTAACCCCAGGCAAGTGAGGGTATTTGGGTCTACTATGGCTATTTCGGGATGATGCATGATGTTTTCTTTGGTGCAAAGATACATATCTTTTATAAAAAACAGATTCATAAAGACAAAGAAATCTTCTTTTAGGCAACATCACCAATCATTTATTTGTAGGGGCGCATTTGAATGCGCCCGCATATGTGCTGTAAATCATTTTCGGATAGGTTCAATCTGTCATTACTCCTAAATAAGTGGCTGCTGCTTCAGCACATTTTTCTCCATCGATACCTGCTGAAACAATTCCTCCGGCGTAACCTGCTCCTTCTCCACAAGGAAATAACCCATTGACAGTGACATGTTGCAGTGTCTCATTATCTCGCAGGATCCGTACCGGAGCCGACGTGCGTGTTTCTACACCAATCATCACTGCTTCATTGGTCAGGAAGCCATGGCTGCTCTTTCCGAATTGTTGGAAACCTTTGCTCAAACGGTCGGTAATGAATGCAGGCATCCAAAAATGCAGGGGAGAGGAAACTAATCCCGGACTATACGAACTGTCGGGTAAATCATAGCTTAGTTTTTTGCGGGTGAAGTCCACCATTCGTTGTGAAGGTGCGGTTTGGCGCATATTGCCTTGCTGCCAGCAGGAGGCCTCCAATGCTTCTTGGAAATACATCATGGTTAATGGACAATGGTCGGTAGTCCATTGACCATGATTTTTATTAGTGGCTTTTAATTCTTCACTTTTCGTTTTTAATTCTTCTGTAAAAAGATTATTTTCCGCCAGATCTTCCGGCCTGATTTCTACCACCATGCCGGAGTTGCTCCATTTGGAGCCGCGGTTGCTGGGACTCATGCCGTTTACTACAATCTGATGCGGACCGCTTGCGGCAGGAACAACAAATCCTCCCGGACACATACAAAAACTATAGACTCCACGTCCTTCTGCTTGTGTCACAAAGCTATATTCGGCGGCAGGCAGATACTTTCCACGTCCGTTTTTATTATGATATTGTATTTGGTCAATCAGCATGGACGGGTGTTCCAAACGTACTCCTACTGCAATTCCTTTGGTTTCCATCTCTATACCATTGTCATACAACCACCGATACACATCCCGTGCGGAATGTCCGGTAGCCAGAATAACAGGTCCTTTGAAAGTCTTTCCGGTATTTGTTTCTATACCTGTGATTTTGTTTTTTTCTATAATAAGGGAATCCATTCGTGTTTCGAAATGCACTTCACCACCACATTCTATGATGGTATTCCGCATATTTTCAATCACACGCGGCAACTTGTCTGTACCGATGTGGGGATGGGCATCTGCCAGGATGGAGGTACTGGCGCCATGTTGGCAGAATACATTCAGAATTTTGTTCACATTCCCTCGCTTTTTGCTTCGGGTATAGAGTTTGCCGTCTGAATAGGCTCCTGCTCCTCCTTCTCCGAAACTGTAGTTGCTTTCAGGGGCAACTTTGTGCTCACGGCTGATACGGGCGATATCTATTTTTCTATCGCGTACATTCTTACCTCGTTCCACTACGACAGGCCGGAGTCCTAACTCTATTAATCGCAAGGCAGCAAAAAGTCCGCCCGGTCCTGCTCCCACGACAATGACTTGTGGTTTCCCATCTACCTTATTATATATAGTACGGGTGAACTCCTCATCTTGTGGCATTTCATTAATATATAGGCGTACTTTCAAATTTACATAGATGGTGCGTTGACGTGCGTCTATGCTCCTTTTTAAGATGCGAAGGGCATGGATGGTACGTATATCCAATCCCTTGTCATGTCCGATGAACTGTTTCAGTGACTGTTCGTTGGCTGCTTGTTCAGGCAAGACTCTTATTTGAAATTCCTGTATCATGGTTCTTATTTGGATTGTTCGCCTTCCGGCATTAATTTTTTACGGTAATAAGAATTGGCGGTATATAGTGCGGCGGCAGGGTTGTGTCCTGTCACACGGTCTTTGGTCACTAAAGTTGTAGTATAGGCATTAGAGTACTTGTAGAATAAACTGTCATGTCCCACACATAGTCCGATAACCACGTTCAACTCTGTATGTGCTTGGTTGAGAAGGCGTGCTTGTAGGATAGGGTTACACATTGCCGCACCGATTTTTTCACATTCTTTGGGGATTCCGATAGAGGATTTGGCTATTCCGGCTACTTTGCAGATTACTGAATATACCTCAAAGCCGTTAGCACGGAGGATGCGGGCAAAAATACGGGCTTCATTCACCAGTCCGATACAATAGGCAATTCCTAGTTTTTTATATCCCATCTTGCGTGCGAAAGTCATGATTTCTTCCACACGGGTTAATCGGCAGTAACCTTCATATTCCACTTCGGCACTGGCTGCCATTATCTTGTTGTTGTCGTTATATTGTTTCAACGCCCATTCCAAATCTTCTTGTTCCAAATGGGTAGTCAGACAAAATTCAGGGTAAGTGCGCTCTTTGAACTTGCAGTTCTGTGTGCCGCAGTCTATGCAGGTCGGGGGGTATGATTGTTCTTTTGTCATTTTATATCATTATTCAAATTAAGTTTTCTCTTATTTATCTCATCCAAACAAAGCCCGGAACGCTTCTTCTACCTTCCTTACCGGAATGATTTCTATCTTTAATTTTGATGTATCCATTCCTTGCAAATTATGTTTCGGTATAAGAATTTGTTTGAAACCTAATTTCTCTGCTTCTCCGATGCGTTGCTCAATACGGTTTACAGGTCGGATCTCACCACTCAGTCCTACTTCACCCGCCATGCAGGTGTCACGTTCTATTTCCGTATCCATATTGCTGGATAGAATGGCACTGATGACAGACAGGTCGATGGCCGGATCATTCACTTTCAATCCACCTGCGATATTCAAAAAGACATCTTTTTGTGCCAGTTTGAATCCTACCCGTTTTTCAAGTACTGCCAGAAGCATGTTCATACGTCGTAAATCAAATCCGGTGGCAGAACGTTGCGGATTCCCATATACTGCCGAACTGACTAAAGCCTGTGTTTCAATCAAGAAAGGGCGGACTCCTTCTATGGCAGAGGCGATAGCAACCCCGCTCATCCCGTCATGGTCTTGGCTAAGCAACAGTTCGGACGGGTTGCTCACTTGGCGCAAACCATTTTGCCGCATTTCATAAATGCCCAGTTCGGCAGTGCTTCCGAAACGGTTCTTGATGCTGCGAAGAATGCGGTACATATAATGTTGGTCACCTTCAAATTGCAATACGGTGTCTACAATATGTTCCAGTACCTTGGGGCCGGCAATGCTTCCTTCTTTATTGATATGGCCGATCAGAATGACCGGCGTATTTGTTTCTTTGGCAAATTTTAAAATAGAAGCGGAACATTCACGTACCTGTACCAAACTGCCGGGAGAAGAGTCTATCGTTTCGGTTGAGATGGTTTGAATAGAGTCGATGATCACTAAATCGGGTCGTGTATTCTTGATATGGACGTAAATCTGCTCCAACGAAGTTTCACAGACTATCAGGCAGTCGGAAGAATTATGCGGGATACGGTCTGCACGCAGTTTTAATTGCCGGGCACTCTCTTCTCCCGATATATACAATACTTTTTTGTCAGGCAGATGAAGTACGGTTTGCAGCACCAAAGTGGATTTGCCTATCCCCGGTTCACCGCCCAGTAGAACGAGTGATCCCGGTACTAAACCGCCTCCCAATACCCGGTTCAGTTCTTCGTCGTGCATATCAATTCGAGGTTCGTCCCCTCCGGTAATGTCATTCAGTGTGACAGGCTTGCTTTTTACGGATTCCAGGCCGGATACCGGTCTTTTGTTTGCAGGTTCCTTGCGTATAATTTCTTCTACGTATGTGTTCCATGCACCGCAAGACGGACATTTCCCTACCCATTTG
>OOAN01001392.1_pt1 | contig 13357 bp, 15 predicted proteins | sample 1671301 | NCBI WGS metagenome assembly OOAN01 (sample SAMN06348142, study PRJEB24527) | human gut metagenome | biome: human gut; feature: ankylosing spondylitis patient; material: feces | host: Homo sapiens | place: China | collected 2015-10
GCGGGATCGTCATCCGTCCGGGCCAGCAGACCGGCCTCCGGGCAGAGGTAGGTGTGTCCGCCGAAGCTGGCCTGCCGCAGCTGCGTCATGCTGACCTCGGTGCGGTCCGGCGTTTTCCAGAGCACGAAAATGTCATCTCCCACCTGCCGCTTGGCGTGGATGGAGAGGGTAGCCGGGTCCACCCCGGCGTACTCCGCCACCTGCTGATACACGACCTCCACAGAGTCGTCGTAGCGGACATAGCCGGACTGTGTCAGGTGCAGATACTGGCAGATAGCCGTCCCCATGAAAACCAGTACAAACCCCGCCGCCAGACCTGCCAACAGGTAGAGATACTTTTTCATTGTCCGTCCTCCTTTTCTCGTCGGTTGAATAGCCAGCCCAAAGCGCCCCACAGGAACAGCAGAACGCCGCCCAGCCGGACACAGGGGATCACTTCCACCAGAATGTAGTCGATGCAGGGGATAGACCAATAGGAATTGATGAGCAGTGCCAGTGCCTGGAGGATCCAACCCAAAAAGGGCGCCGCCACAGCCACAACGACCCCGGCGATCATAAGCCCCCCGAAGGGTGCAGGTACACTCGTTTTACGCATATTCGTCAGACTCCTTCTTATTCACTTGTCATTTGATGAACCCGTATTTTTCAGCGACCCATTGGTATCACCCATCCCCTTCCTCTCCGCAAAAATCTCTCTTTCACAGGGTAGTAAACCGTTCCTGCGGGAAAACCCTCACATTTGAGGGCGTTTTTCTGCATTGTATCACGGGGGAGGCAGGGTGTCCAGCATTTCGCACGCAGTATGGCAATTTTCAGATTTCTGTACAGAGGATCGGGGGATGCTTCGTCATTTCTCCCAAGTAAGCTCCGGGATGGGGGTGGAGATATCCGCCTCCGGGAAGGGGGCCTTCTTGTCCTCCCGCACCCACATGGGGCGGACATTGTCGGCGGCAAACTGCCGCTCCACGCTGGGGACTCTGGCGGTGGCGTACAGCAGTCCCTCCGGGCCGTAGACCTCCAGCAGCAGGACACACACCATGCTGCTGTTGCCGACGTAGGCGGCCACCGCCAGCTTCCCGTCCTGATAGGCCATGGCGAAGTTGGGCGCCACGGTATACGGCATGGCATCCTCATCGCCCTGCTTCTCCAGCTCCGGATCGGTGAAGCTGACGGTATAGCCGGTGACGTAGGCGGTCTGTGTGGGGCAGGTGTAGTCCAGATGATAGCCCTCCTCCGTCCGGGACAGCACCGTCAGCTGATCTTCCCAAAGCACCACGGCGAAGCCGTCCCGGATGGTCAGAGTATGATACCCGCCCGTGCCGGGATCCGACTCCGGCACCGGGCCGAGGGACAGCTCCTGCAGCAGGCGGTAGGTGCCGCCCTCCAGCAGGCGCAGCACCAGCTGGCCGTCCTCCTGCGTCATGAGATACACCGTGCCGCCGAGCTCCTCCTGCTTCAGGGTCACCACCTGCTGGCGGGTGATATCCAGGGAGTACACCAGCTGGCGGCGGGACGGCACGGGGGTGCTGCTCCCGTCATCATTCGTCTGCACCGGGACGTACCACAGGCCATAGCCCTCCGGCGCCCAGTCGGGCTGGGGCTGCGCCGCCGGGTCGATGCCCAGAGTGGTGAGGGTGCCGCCCTCCAGCGGCAGGCTGAAGGGAGTGAAGTACATGGCGGAGGAGATCCCGGTGAAGTCGTAGCCGTTGATCTCATAGCTGCCGTCTGCGTTGCGGGCCAGCGCCACGGTGAGGTCGTCGGACTCTCTCACCGGGATGCTCAGGGCTGGGAAGGGTACGGTATCGCCAATGTCCCACGGGCCGTAGGCATCGCAAAAGTCTCCGCCGCCGGGCCAGGAGGCGCCGCTGAGGGACAGGGGCAGGTCCTGCCAGTAGTCCGCCAGATGCACCGTCACGTCCACCAGCTCCTCGCCGGAGGCACGGGCCTGCCGCAGGACCTCCCGGCAGATGGGGTCGCTGTCGTCCTCCTGATCTACCAGCAGGCACTGGATGTTGTAGCCATAGCCGTCAAAGATCCACTGCCCGCTCCGGTCGCTGTACGCCAGCCGGAAGGATGCGTCGGTGGTGTCGGCGGCGGGGTCGTAGTCCATGCGCCATTGCAGGCGGTTTTGCTCCATGCCGATGCGGGCGGCCATATGCAGGCCCTCTGCGGCGGCGGGGTCGCCAATGGTGCAGGCGTCCGTCATCGTCAGCGGCAGGGCCTTGGAGCCCAAGGCCATAGCGGCAGCCGTCAGGGCCACGGCACACACCAGCGTCAGGGCCAAAATGGCTCTCCATGTGCGTTTCATGTCACCCCTCCTCGTCCGGCAGCTGGCTCAGGGCCTTGCGGACCCGATCCGCCTGATAGTGATACGTCTGCTTCACACGGGTCACCAGATCCTCGTCCTCCATCTCCTGCTGGGAGATGTCTCCGATGAGCCGCCCCTGCCGCAGCAGGACGGCACGGGACAGGAAAGTCTTGACCTCCTCCAGCAGATGAGTGGAGAGGATCACCGTCTCGTGATCCGACAGCAGACCCAGCATCACCCGGTAGAAGTCCTCCCGGTTGAAGAGGTCGCTGCCGGAGAAGGGCTCGTCCATGAGGATGTAGTCCGCCCCCTGTGACAGGGCCAGCGTCACCTCCAGCTGGTTCTTCATGCCGGTGGAAAAACTCCGCAGGGGCTTGTGCAGCGGCAGCTGAAAGAACTCCGTCAGCAGGCGGAACCGCCGATCGTTGAAGGCAGGGAAATGGGCCTGATAGAAGTCCCGGTGATCTGCCGGGGACAGGGCCGGAAAGAAGGAGTGCTCGCAGGTGGCAAAGGACAACCGGTGGATATTCCCCGGCCCGATGGCCTCGCCGTCCAGCGTCACAACGCCCTCGTGGCGCAGATAGCCCAAAATACACTTCATCATCGTGGTCTTTCCGGCACCGTTCTCCCCCAACAGCCCCACGATCTGTCCCTGCGGGATGGTCAGCGACACATCCGACAGGGCCTCCTTGTCCCGATATTTCTTTGTTACATGAGAAATTTCCAGCATAACGGTTCCCTCCTTCAGCTTCATATTCCGAATAATCCGTGGCCCAAGGTCTGCGCCGGGGTAATGAGACGCCAAGCCGCCCAACACAGCACCGACAGCGCCGCCGCAGCCGCTATACAGGCCACCATCCACCGCAGCGGCACCGTCCACACCTGACGGCGCAGGGTGCGGCCGCCATCCGGCAGGCGCCGCATGAGATAGATGCTGCGCCCGCCCTGATAGTAGGAGGCGTACAGCACGGCGGCTGACAGCAGCGCTCCCAATGCCAGCAGGGCCATCAGCACCAGCGCAGGCTCCATGGTCTGCCAGAAGGGCAGCATCCTTGCTCCCTCCCGTACCACGGAGCGGTTTCGCACCGGGTCCCACTCCATCAAGCTCTGATAGGCGCTGCCATAGCGGCAGGCAAAGAGGATGCCGCCCCCAAAAACGGCCCCCAGCAGGGTACTGCGGATGATGCCGGCCATACGCCCGGCCTCCACGTTGGGGGGCAGGGCCGCCGTCAGGCCCTTCTGCGAAAACCAGTTATTCCTCACGGTTCTTACCTCCTGTCAACAGCAGCTCCAGCATCCAGCCCATAAGGGCCAGCGCCGTCAGCAGCATCGCCATCCACGCATTGTCGGCGACATCCACCGTGAAGGTAAACATCGTGACACCCACCGTCAGCAGTGGCCACAGGTTCAGCCGTCCCCGCCGCTGGCTCCGGATGAACAGGGCCGCCGCCAGTGCATTGGCCATCAGCAGCGCCAGATCCGTCACCCACACCGCCGCATCTGCCAGCGGCAGCAGGTGGTGCAGGAAGGCACTGCCGTACGTCAGCAGCATCAGGGATTGGGGGCCGACACCCCAGTTGGGCTCCAGCCCCTGAAGCTTCAGCTGCATCCCCAGCAGCGCTGCCGTCGCCACCAGCGCCCACAGCACCAGCAGCATGGCGGCGTGGTACGCCGCCCACCACAGATCCACCAGCTCCTCCCGCAGGCGCAGGCGGCGAACCGTGTAGGCCGTCTGGCTGCCGAAGCCGCAGCCCCCCAGGCACAGCATGACCATCACCATCAGATAGCCCACGGCGGCAGCCAGCGGCGCCGCTCCCACACCGGCGGCACCGCCTGTGTTTTCGGGATTTGCCAGATACGTCAGCGCACCCACCGCCAGTGCCGTCAGTCCGGAGACAATGAGTACCGGGACCATGCTGGCCCGTGCCGCCAGTCCCATCACCGAAAGCTGCTTGTTCATTCCGTCTCCTCCTCTGCATACAGTCTCTCAAACAGGCTCCAGGCACTCTGCCTGTCCAGCCCCATGCGCTTCATGCTGCGGACCATGGCACGCAGCTCCGTCTCGGTCAGCTCCTGTCGCAGCGCCGCCACCCGTCCGGCGTCGGCGTGGACGCAGCTCTTGGCTCCGGTATGGGATTCCACCAGTCCCTCCTCCTCCATCATGCGATAGGCCTTCTGTACCGTGTTGGGGTTCACCGCCAGCAGCGCCGACAGCACCCGCCGGGAGGGCAGCTCCTCCCCGTCCCGGATGGTCCCGGCTGCGATCCCCTGTTTGACATAGCGGATGATCTGCTGGTAGATGGGTACGCCCTCCGCCTGCATAAAGGAATCAAACTGTATCATGGCATCGCCTCCTTCAACCGTATTACTCGTATAGTACGCTTTCTAACCGTATTATACGAGTAGTACGGTTTGCTGTCAAGCCCTCCGGTGAAATTTTTTGCCGCTCTTGCGCTTTGGGGGAATATCCGATATACTGGGAGAAACAGGGCGCAGCCCCTGTCCGTGAATCATACTGAGAGGACCATCGTCTATGGAAACGTATCTGATCCCCTGCCTGCTGGGGCTTGAAAAGCTGGTAAGCGACGAAGTGAAAAGACTGGGCCTGCAGGAGGTGCAGGCGGAGAACGGCCGCATCCTCTGCCGGGGAACGCTGGCAGATGCGGCACGGCTGAACCTGAACCTGCGGTGCGGCGCACGGGTGCTGCTGGTGCTGGGCCGCTTCCCGGCCCGCAGCTTCGAGGAGCTGTTTCAGGGGACCCGTGCCATTGCGTGGGAGGACTATCTGCCGGAGAACGCCGCCTTCCCGGTGAAGGGCTACTCCATTTCCTCCCAGCTGCACTCCGTGCCGGCCTGCCAGTCCATCATCAAGAAGGCCATGGTGGAGCGAATGAAGGCCCATTATCACCGGGAGCAGTTCCCGGAGGACGGTGTGAAGTATCAGGTGCGCTTCTCCCTGTTCAAGGACGAGGCAGCCCTGTGTCTGGATACCTCCGGTGAGGGGCTTTACAAGCGGGGCTACCGGGCCGTGGGCGTGGAGGCTCCCCTGCGGGAGACGCTGGCGGCGGCCATGGTACTGCTGTCCCGCTATCGGGGGAAGGACCCCTTCTGCGACCCCTTCTGCGGCTCCGGCACCATTCCCATCGAGGCGGCGCTCATTGCCAAAAACCGTGCGCCGGGGCTGGACCGCAGCTTCGACGCCCAGAGGTGGGCGTTTCTTCCGGCCAAGGTGTGGATGGATGCGGCGGACGAGGCCATGGACAAGGAATTCCACGGCCACTACGACATCTGGGGCGGTGACATCGACCCCCGTGCCGTGGCCATTGCCAAGGACAATGCCCGCAAGGCGGGGGTGGAGGATATGATCCGCTTCGAGGTGGCGGACATGAGAGACTTCCGCCGGGACAGCACCTACGGCCAGTTGGTGACCAATCCCCCCTACGGCGAGCGGCTGATGGAGAAGCGGGAGGCCGAGGACCTGTACCGGGAGCTGGGACAGGTTTGGTGTCGGCTGCCGGAGGGCTGGCGGACGCTGGTGCTCAGCAGCCATACGGAGTTCGAACGCTCCTTCGGACGGCCCGCCGCCAAGAAGCGCAAGCTCTACAACGGCATGATCAAGTGCGATTTGTTCATGTACGGCAATGTGTAAGGGCTTCGTCAATATCCCACGGTTTTCCCCACAAGTTTTCAATTTGTTCATTCAATTTTCTGCCCTGATGCTACAATAGCCCTTGTAACTTTTTCTTAAAGAACCGGGAGGCGTTTGCTATGAAGCACGTTTTCATCATCAATCCCACGGCGGGCAAGTCCGACAGCCGCCAGAAGATCTATGATATGGCGGAGAAGCTGCGGCAGGAACACGGGCTGGAGGTGCAGTGCCTGCTGACCAAGAAGCAGGGCCACGCCACGGAGATCGCCCGCCGCCTGTGCCAGAGCGGCGAGGAGCTGCGATTCTATGCCTGCGGCGGCGACGGCACCGTCAACGAGGTGGCCAACGGCATCATCGGCTACGACAACGCCTCCATGACCGTCATCCCCGTGGGAACCGGCAACGACTTCCTGAAAAACTTTGGCCCGGAGGATATGGAGAAATTCCGGGATGCCGAAAATCTGTGGGATGCTCCCCAGTTCCCCATAGACGCCATCGACGTCAACGGGCGCATCGCCCTGACCATCGCCTGCTCCGGCATTGATGCACGGGTGGCCAAGGACGTACATAACTTCAGCGAGAGTCCCATTCTGGACGGCAAGAGCAGCTATATCGTGTCTCTGATGGTGAATTTCCTCTTCAAGGGCATCGGCTCCCACTGGACGGTGGAGCTGGACGGCGAGGCCGTGGAGGATGACTATGCCTTGGTGGCGGTGTGCAACGGCCGCTACTACGGCGGCGGCTTCATGCCGGTGGCGGAGGCCCGGATGGATGACGGCGTTCTGAACACGCTGGTGGTGAAGAAGGTCAGCCGCCTGACCTTTATGAAGTTCGTCAATCCCTACTCCAAGGGGCAATACTATAAGTTTCCCCATCTGGCCCGATGTTCCACCCCCAAGGTGATCCGCATCCGCTCGGAAAAGCCGGACATCGTTACCTGTCTCGACGGCGAGTGCATCACCTCCGACGATGTGACCATCCAGCTCTCCGACAAGCGGCTGAACTTCTTCGGCCCTGCCGGATGCAGCTGCAACCGAACCGCTCGGAAGCCCCTAATTTAATATTTTGTGAACTTTTCAAAATTTTCCGTTTTCCCCCTTGCAAAACCGGAAAAGTGTGGTATGATAATCAGCGTTAGCACTCCTGAACAATGAGTGCTAACGCTGATTTCGTTTTTGATAAAAGATATAAGGAGGAACCAACCATGAAACTGACACCGCTTGCTGATCGTGTGGTGCTGAAGATGACGGAGGCGGAGGAGACCACCAAGGGCGGCATCATCCTCACCGGCTCCGCTAAGGAGAAGCCCTCTGTGGCCGAGGTCATTGCCGTCGGCCCTGGCGGCGTGGTGGACGGCAAGACCGTCACCATGAGCGTCAAGCCCGGTGACAAGGTCATCACCGACAAGTACGCCGGCACCAAGGTCACTCTGGAGGATGTGGAGTATATCATCGTCAAGCAGGGCGACATTCTGGCCATCGTCGAGTAAGACTTCTGCGCTGTCATTGTGAGACCGGTCCGCAGACTGGTCGTGGCGATCCGTTCTCCCCGGCCTTATAGAAAGGGTATTACGGATTCCCACGGTCGCTTCGCTCCCTCGGAATGACATTTTTGTAAAATCATTATCTGCAATATAGGAGGCAATCAATATGTCCAAGATCATTAAGCGTGGCGACGAGGCCCGCAAGGCGCTGGAGTCCGGCGTCAATCAGCTGGCGGATACCGTAAAGGTCACTCTGGGCCCCAAGGGCCGCAATGTGGTGCTGGATAAGAAGTTCGGCACTCCCCTGATCACCAACGACGGCGTGTCCATCGCCAAGGAGATCGAGCTGGACGATCCGTTTGAGAACATGGGCGCTCAGCTGGTGCGTGAGGTTTCCACCAAGACCAATGATGTGGCCGGCGACGGTACCACCACCGCCACCCTGCTGGCACAGGCCATGGTTCGTGAGGGCCTGAAGAATCTGGCCGCCGGTGCCAACCCCATCGTCATGAAGAAGGGTATGTCCAAGGCCGTGGAGGCCGCCGTAACCGCCATCCGTGCCCAGAGCCAGAAGGTCAACGGCACCGATGACATCGCCCGTGTGGGTACCGTCTCCTCCGGCGACGCCTTCATCGGCAAGCTGATCGCCGAGGCAATGGAGAAGGTCTCCTCCGACGGTGTGATCACCATCGAGGAGTCCAAAACCGCCGAGACCTACTCCGAGGTGGTGGAGGGCATGATGTTCGACCGTGGCTACATCACCCCCTACATGGTCACCGATACCGAGAAGATGGAGGCCGTCATCGATGATGCCTACATCCTCATCACCGATAAGAAGATCTCCGTCATCTCCGACATCCTGCCCCTGCTGGAGCAGCTGGTGCAGGCCGGTAAGAAGCTGTTCATCATCGCTGAGGATGTGGAGGGCGAGGCCCTGAGCACCCTGATCGTGAACCGTCTGCGTGGCACCCTGAACGTGGTGTGCGTCAAGGCTCCCGGCTTCGGCGACCGCCGCAAGGAGATGCTGCAGGATATCGCCATCCTGACCGGCGGCACTGTGGTGTCCTCTGATCTGGGCTACGAGCTGAAGGACACTACCGTCCAGATGCTGGGCCATGCCCGTCAGGTCAAGGTCACCAAGGAGAACACCACCATTGTGGGCGGCGCAGGCGACAAGGATGCCATTGCAGCCCGCATTGCACAGATCCGCAGCCAGATCGAGGCCGCTACCAGCGACTTCGACCGCGAGAAGCTGCAGGAGCGTCTGGCCAAGCTGGCCGGCGGTGTGGCCGTCATCAAGGTCGGTGCTGCTACCGAAGTTGAGATGAAGGACAAGAAGCTGCGCATCGAGGATGCCCTGAATGCAACCAAGGCTGCTGTGCAGGAAGGCGTCGTGGCCGGCGGCGGTACCGCTCCCATCAACGCCATCCCCGCTGTGCGTGAGCTGTGCGACAGCCTGGAAGGCGACGAGCGCACCGGTGCCAAGATCGTGCTGAAGGCTCTGGAGGCTCCTCTGCGCCAGATCGCAAAGAACGCCGGCCTGGAGGGCAGCGTCATCATCGACAAGATCATTTCTGCCAACAAGCCCAACTATGGCTTCGACGCGCAGAACGAGGTCTATGTGGATGACATGATCGCCGCCGGTATCGTCGACCCGACCAAGGTCACCCGCTCCGCTCTGGAGAACGCAGCATCCGTTGCTGAGATGGTGCTCACCACCGAGAGCCTGGTGGCAGATCTGCCGGAACCCCCGGCCCCTGCTGCACCTGCCGGTGATATGGGCGGTATGGGCGGCATGTACTAATAACTGCCAAAAACCCGCATGAACACTTGATTTTTGGAGCGTGCGAAAACGGATTTACGCCAAACTTACGCCACTTACGCCAAAAATCAAAGCGCACTATAGGGTAACAAAATCGGCACTCGCTGAAAAGCGGGTGCCGATTTTTTGCGTCCGGGAGTTTTGAAAAAAGGGGAAACATGCTGATGGTTTCTGCATAATTACATAATATTGATTGCCTGAGATTCTTATTTGAAAAAAATGATGATTGGGTATTGACAAAATGCCATCATCTTAATATAATGATAGTAAACAAGAATATTTCTATCATGCTCTAGTGAGGAGTGACGTTAATGAATTTGAGCATTGCGGATATTGAAGAGTATTTGTCTATTGTGAGACAAGCGGTACGAGAAGGTAGGTATGAGATAGAACGAAATGAGAATCGAGAGGAAAACCTTAAGCTCTCATGGCAATATATGCTTCCTGAAGAAGAAATTAAGAAGATAATTTACAGTCTTACACCGTTGGACTTTTCGGAAGCAGTAAAAAATAGAAAAAAGCGTTTTGCAAATGAAATACTTTACGTTTTTGGGAAAAATGTTAACCTGATTGAGCGAGATAGTGGACAAGAAAAAGAAATTGAGCTATATATAAAATTTAATAAAGAAATCGATAACTATGTAATTGTAATATCCTTTCATGAAGCAAAACATCCAGTGAAGAAGTATTTTCACTGATTATGGGTATAGCAAGCAACAAAGGGGGTTATAGGAAAAATCATATCGTGTAGAAATACATGATGTGGTTTTTCTTGTATTATATAATTCAAAGGAAGAATAACAAAATGAGCGAAATTAAGGAGGTATCACACATGGAAAGGAAAAGTGCGTTTTGCATAAATTGCCATAGAGAAACAGCCTGCATGCCGCGAAAAGTGAAAATCAATCAGAGCGTCCGAGATAAAAGCTATACTTTTGAGATTACCACATTTGTTTGCTCTGAGTGTGGACGTGAAATTGGTTTTCCTGGATTAATGGACTACAACATAAAGGAAATGGATGAGCAGTACCGCAAAGCGGAGGAAATCATCACGGTGGAGGACATCGAACGCCTGATGAAGCTCTACAATATCGGCAAAGCACCGTTGTCGCTGGCACTGGGCTTTGGGGAAGTGACCATCACCCGCTACCTTGCCGGACAGGTGCCGTCCAAAGAGTACTCGGATATCATGCTGCACGCATTGGCATCGGCTTCCTATATGAAGGAATTGCTGGACCAAAACCGTGAGAAGATCGGAGAGACCGCCTACAAAAAGGCCTATACGGCTGCAACGCAACTGGAAAACCTCTATGTGGCTGTCCCGGTGGAACTGCTGGCGGTGATCGCCTATATCTTCTCGGCGCTGCATGAGGTGACACCACTGACCCTGCAAAAGCTGCTGTATTATATTCAGGGCAACTATGCAGCGATTTACGACAAACCGCTGTTTGATGCCCCCTGTGAAGCGTGGGTGCATGGCCCGGTGTATCGCAATGTCTATAATCTGTTCCGGGATTTTAAGTACAACCCCATTGACGATGACCGCTTTGTGCCGCTGAAGGAGAGCGCTCTGCCGCTTACCCCGGAGGCCAAAGAGGTGGTAGACCGTGTGCTGGATACCTTTGGTATGTACAGCGGAAAGGTTCTGGAAAGCATCACCCACAAAGAAACGCCTTGGCTGGATGCCCGGAAGGGCTTTCTGCCAGACGAAACTTCTCATGCGGAGATTTCGCTGGATGCGATGAAGAGCTACTTCAAAAAGGTGGATGAGAAGTATAACATCCGGACGGAAGAGGGGTTAAGAAAGTATATCAGTAAGATGGTATAATAAGTCGGACTATGCACAACGGTATGTTAATTTATTGTGAATTGTCTTGTTTGTTTCGTAGAAAGTGATATAATTAAATTGCCCTACACGAAAGGTGTGGGGGAAGGAGATTGTTGTCAACCTGTCTGACAGAATATTCACCAGAATTTCTTGCAGCACAGTTGACCAGATTGTTGCCGAATCGGCATTCAATGCGAGTAGACAAATCGTTGAAAGCATGACAATTCTCTCCATCTCGATTATATCATAATTGAGTATTGCACAAAAAATGTAATAGCTAGACGCTCGGACAAAATTGCTGTATAGTAATAATGAGTGGCTACGAATCCCGTATATCCATCGGCTAAGAGATGCTATTCCTCATGCCGATGGATATTGCATTTTTAGGAGCAAATGGAAGATGGATAGCTGGCTGAATGATAGAAAAACAATAGAGAAGAGCATACGACCTTACGCACATTTTGATTCACGGACTAATATTGCAAACGTAAGACAATATATTTCTAATCCTCAAAAAGTTGCAAAACATGGATTTTATCCATTTATTCATTATGAGAAGAATATGGATAAGTTCAAAAAGGGAAAAGGAAAAGTAGAGAAACGACGAGACATTTGTTACGCAGCACATGTTGATCGATGCATTTATCAATATTATAGCCACCTATTAAATGAACTGTACAATCAAAGAACGGACGAGGATGGAATAACAGAAGTTGCGGTTGCTTATCGTACCAATTTGGGAAAAAGCAATATTCAATTTGCCAAAGCAGCATATGACTTTATTCGAGAATCGAAAGACTGCTATGTGATGATTGGAGATTTTACACACTTTTTTGATAATCTTTGTCATGCGTATCTGAAGAAGCAATGGTGTTCGCTGCTTAAGTGCGAGAAGTTGCCAAAAGATCATTATAATGTGTTCAAGAATATCACCTCATATAGTAAATGGGAATTGAGTGATTTGTTAAAAATTCACGGATTATCGCAAAAGCGGAACGGGAGAAATGCGCTTAATAGACTGCCGAGAGTTTTGACAAAGGAACAATATAATATAAATCGTTCACAAATAAAACCGAACCTTAACCACTATGGTATTCCTCAAGGATCGCCAATTAGCGGAATGCTTGCTAATCTTTATATGCTCGAAGTGGATAAAAACATAAATGAGCTTGTGAAGGCCTATTGCGGATTTTATATGAGATATAGTGATGACTTTATGGTAGTGTTACCCAATAGTCCAGATAGTGAGGCACTAAATGTTTTTTCAAAAGTGAGAAGATTTATTGCTGACGCACCAAGACTGATACTTGAACCAAGCAAAACGCAGTACTTTCATTATACAGGAGAAAAAGTTGAGAATATCGGCAAAGAAATTGACGCAGAGGCAGATGATAGTAAACGATTTATAAATTTTTTAGGCTTTACGTTTGATGGAAAAAAGATTTTTCTTCGTAAAAAAACAACGAGCAAGTATTATTATCGGATGCATCGAAAGGCAAAAGCAATTGCGAGAATTGGTGAGTACACAAAAACGGGAAAACATATCAATAAAACAAAATTGTATATGACTTATTCTGATAGAGGAAACAATAGCAGACACTCAAACTTTTTCACATATGTTGACCGAGCAGAAAAAGAATTTGGTACGGATGAGGATATTAGGCATGATTTGAAAAATCCCATGGGAAAAATCAAAAAAGCTTTAGAAAAGCGCTAGAGCTTGATTGAAAAAAAAACAGCCGCCCAGCGACCTTGCGGTCTCGCTGGGCGGCTTATTTTTTGCGTTTCCAGAGCAAATATTCTTCGTAGCGGTGCATCTCGTTCTGCTCTTCTTCGGTCAGGCGCTGGCGCTGCTTGCGGGCTTCGTCCGAGGGGTCGATGTCGGTCAGGCCCAGAAGGTAGTCGGCGGAGGTGCCGTAGAGCTTGCAGATGGCAATCAGCATCTCGTGGTTTGGGGAACTCTTTTCATGCTCCCAACTACGGATGGTAGAAGTTGCAACATTAAGGGCTTTGGCGAGTTCTTCCTGTGTTTGGTTATTCCAATCTCGCAGGTCAGCTAATCGTGCTCCAATCATCCTTTTCCCGCCTTTCTTTGCCATAAGTATAGATGCTTCTTATCACTTTTGGCAAAAAGCGCCGAGAATCTTGTTAATTTGCTTTGAAAGTGATAAGATACTTATTAGTATAGGCTGGAAGTGCTAAGAATATTATCACTTCCGCCGCAACGCTAAGGCAAAGCGAGGGAATCCCCGTTGGAACAACTGATC
>OOAN01001398.1_pt1 | contig 13283 bp, 8 predicted proteins | sample 1671301 | NCBI WGS metagenome assembly OOAN01 (sample SAMN06348142, study PRJEB24527) | human gut metagenome | biome: human gut; feature: ankylosing spondylitis patient; material: feces | host: Homo sapiens | place: China | collected 2015-10
ATATAGCAGCCTTAACCAATCGACCGGATTTTGTTAAATTTGCACGTTCATTCAACATTTTTATAATTGAAAAGCCCGATAGAAATGGAAACATTACTCAAAGACATCGAAGCCCTGATGGAAACATTCAAAACTGACGCTCAGCTTCAACTCAGCAAGAAGAACAAGGCGGCCGGCGCCCGTGCCCGCAAAGCTGCTCTTGAACTGGGCAAGCGGATGAAAGAGTTCCGCAAGGTTTCGCTCGAAGCCTGCAAATAAGCAAACTGTATCCAGCGGGGGAATGGGTGTTGCCGTCGGCAAGGCCCATTTTTCATTCGACACGATTTTATTTATGATAACGAAGGCAAAGACTCTATCGTTCCTCTGGCAGCATTTACTGCTGCTGGGGTCACTGTATCTTATGACGCTGGGAGTGGTTCTCTGCGTCAAATCCGGTCTGGGCAGCAGCGTGATCTCCTCGCTGCCCTTCGTATTCTCGCTGGCAGGCCCCGTAAGCATCGTCCCGCAGTGGACGATCGGCGAATATACGATTGCGATGAACGCCCTGCTGGTACTTTGCCAGATACTCATTCTGCGGCGAAAGTTCGAGCCCATGCAGCTCTTTCAACTGGTCATAGGGTTTATCTTCGGGTGGCTGATAGACCTCAATATGGCACTGACCTCCGGATTGGCGTGTACGACGTTGCCTTCGCAGCTCTTAACGCAACTGGCAGGTTGTACGGTCATGGGCATCGGCATCGCCTTCGAGGTGCGATGCGGTTCGGTGACTATGCCCGGCGAGGGTATCTCGATCGTCATAAGTCAGGTCGCGCACCGTCCTTTTGCCAAAGTCAAGATTATGGTGGATACGACCCTCGTCCTGCTGGCTGTAGCGGGTTGTTATCTCTTTTTCGGACGCTGGCAGTGGAATGTCGTAGGCGTCGGAACACTATTCGCCATGATCTACGTCGGCCTCGTGGTAAGGTTCACATCCCCACACCTCGCATGGTTCGACCGTCTGCTGGCCTATGTCCCGGGATTCCGCCGCTACCTGTTCGGATTGGCTCGCTGGCTCTATCGGCGCGGCAGCGGATCGGAAAAATAAAAAGGCTTGTTCAAGACTTGTCAGACAGCCCTTTCGATGTAACTTTATCGGGTTATCTGCGTTATCGGATGCCATACCGCAAAACATTCTACTGAAGAATCGGATGCGGTTAGGTTTATCGAAACAGAATTCAATTCATTGAATTAGACTCTCGACTTATTGCACCTGCCGGATTAAAAAACTAACTTTGTGAAAAATAAATTCGTTTATGGCAGATAGTAAGATCGTTGTTTTTCAGGACAAGCAGATCCGCCGTGCATGGATGAATGAGCAATGGTATTTTTCCATTGCCGATGTCGTTGAATTTTTGACAGATAGTGTAGATGTCAAACAGTATATCAAGCGTATGCGGCAACGCGATCCCTTGCTTAATCGCAACTGGGGTACAATTTGTACCCCGGTTGCGATGATCGCCGCCGATGGTCGCCGGAGATCTGTTCAGGCTGCCGATGTTAAAGGGTTATTTCGTATCATCCAGTCGATTCCCTCTCCGAAGGCCGAACCATTCAAACAATGGTTGGCACAGGTCGGATATGAGCGTGTGCAGGAGATCGAGAACCCTGAGCTGGCGCAGGAACGCATGAAGGCCGTTTACGAGGCCAAAGGTTATCCGAAGGATTGGATCGACAAACGGCTGCGGGGCATCGCCATACGGCAGAACCTGACGGATGAGTGGAAAGAACGCGGCATTCGGGAAGAGAGGGATTTCGCTATCCTGACGGCGGAGATCGCGCGTGCGACATTCGGCGTGACGCCTTCGGAACACAGGGCGATCAAGGGGCTGACGAAAAAGGGACAAAACCTGCGTGACCACATGACCGATTTGGAGCTGATCTTCACGATGCTGGGCGAACGGGTGACGACCGAAATTTCACAGCAGGAGAAACCCGATACGTTCGCCGAAAGCAAACGGGTCGCCCGGCGCGGCGGCAACGTCGCCGGAGTGGCCCGCAGGGAGACGGAACGGGAGTTGGGGCACAGTGTCGTGTCGGGCCAGAATTTTCTGGACAAGAATCCCGATGGACTGATCGAGGACATGATCGGACTGCCGCCGTTTGGTTCGGATAAGGAATAAACACTCCGACCGGGACACCGATAACCGATGAAACGGGAAAGCCTTGCAAGGATAAAATGCAAGGCTTTCCCGTTTATAGTTTGATTTTTTTGGATGGAGAATCATCGTCCGTGCGGGACGGCACGCTGCCGATGACGATACGTCCGCCGGAGGCATCGGCGATCTGCCGCAGGCGTGCGGGAATATGCCGTTGCAGGTCATCGGCGACAGGTGTTTCCCGTCGCGCGTCCTTCTCCTGCTGCTGTTCCTGCTGCTCTCCGGCCTCTTCGCCATCACGGTCGCTACCTACGGGTTTGAGCGCGAGTTGTATCTGCCGGTCGAGCTGTTCCATCTCCTTTTTCAAAGCCGCGAGGTCGGCTTCTTTGCGCCATGTGCCCTCGATGATCTGCCGGAGCTGAGGCACGTCCTTTTCCAGCGAGGTGCGCTCCTTGCGGAATTTCTCCAGCGTCGGTTCGATCGTGCCCAGCGCATGCAGGGGGTTGAGCGCCGCCGTGCGAGGGTCTCCGGCCAGATTGCCGTAGTTGTACTGGTAGAGGTATTCTCCCTCTCCCCGCACGTAAAAGCGGTTGCGAATGGCCTCGAAATCCTCCTTCATGCTCTTTTCGCTCTTGACGATGATCTCGAACCCGTAGATGGAGCCGATCCGTTTCTCACCCGTTCCCGTATCAACGGTTTTTGCGATATGGTTCAGTTGTTTGCCGATGAACTGCGGATCGTTGCTCTCCGCCCCGTCCAGCGTGATACGGTTGCGATACGATCCGTCCTCGTTGAGTTCCGCACGGCTCCTGAAAGCTTCGAGGTCTTTTTCGATGCGTCCGATCCTTTCGTCGAGTTCCCCGATTTTTCCGAGCGTATATTCCAGCTGGCTGACGCTCGCTCTCCAGCCCCGCGATCTTCTTTTCGAGGCGGGCCTTTTCCAGCAAGTCGGTGTTGCCCGACAGCACGGCGACGTATTCCGAGAAGTTCATGCCGCTGCCTTCGTCCATGCCGCCTTCGTCGATGGTACGCACGCCCATACGGTTCTGTTTGAGCTGGCGGATGAACAGCTGCTTGTTGTGCAGCAGCCCGAACTTGTAGGCGTCGAGCGACTTTTCGACGGCGTAGATCAGCACGTCCACCGTGTTGTCGGCGTAGAGTTTGGCTATCTCGTTGCCTTTGCGGATGCCGCGTCCTTCGCGCTGCTCCAAGTCCGAGGGCCGCCACGGACTGTCGAGGTGGTGGATCGCCACGCACCGCCTCTGGGCGTTCACGCCCGTACCCAGCATGTCGGTCGAGCCGAACAATACGCGGATACGTCCGGTGTTCATCTCTTCGATCATCTTCTTGCGTTTGCCCTCGCTGCCGGCTGCCTCTTGTATGAAACGAACCTCGGAAGCCGGAATACCGTGGTCTTCGACCAGCTTGCGCTTGATCTCGGCGTACACGTTCCACTCGTCTCCCGGCTTCCATGTCCCCAGATCGGAGAAGACGAACTGCGTGCCTTTCCGTGCGTCGTACTTGCGGTAATAGTGTGCGATCTGCGCGGCGCAGTGGTTTGCCTTGTTGTCCGCATGATCGCCGTACAGCTCAGGGTCGATCATACGCATATCGAGCGACATTTTACGGGCGTAGTCCGTAGCGATGAGCATTTTGGCCTTCTCCTCGCTTTCCGTGAGGGGTGCCCGTCCCAACACCGTGGCATCGCCCGTCTTGGCGAAATGCACCAGCTTGTCGATAAACGCCTGCTGGTCGGGCGTGGGCGGGATGTTATGCAGTATCTCGTTTTTGTGCGGTCGGTCGATACCGATGTCCTCGGCCGTGCGGAAATCCGTAATTTCCGAATAAAAAGCCGCCAGTTCCGGAACCTTGATGAAATAGCGGAACCGTTCCTTCTGCACGATCTGGTTGGTGACCGAAAATTCGTAATCGACGCTCTTTTTGGCGAATACGGCGGCCCATGCGTCGAAGGTGCGGATGTTCTGTCTTTCGAGCGCCTGCGGACGCAGGTATTTGAACAGCAGATACAACTCCGTGAGGGAGTTGGAAATGGTCGTCCCCGACAGAAATGTCGCCCCCAGATCGCGCCCCGTGCGCTCCTGTATGGTTCTGAGAGCAAAGAGCATGTTAAGCGCCCGCTGGCTCCCGTCGGGGTTGCCGAGGCCCGCCACGCGGTCGTGCCGCGTGTTGAACATCAGATTTTTGAATTTGTGGCTCTCGTCCACGCAGAGGTGGTCGATACCCATACGGCGGAAGTCCACCGCATCGTCCCTGCGATGGTCGAGGGCGTACTGCGCCTTTTGCAGTTTGGCCTCCAGATTGTGCTGGCGCTTGAGGCAGCCGGTCAGCATACGTTTCGACACGTTTTTACCTTGTGCCTTGAGCAGCATGAGGTTCTGCTCCACGCTGTCGAGTTCCGCCCGCAAAATCTCCTGCTGGATTTCTGGCGACTGCGGGATCATACCGAACTGCTCGTGCGAGAGGATCACCGCATCCCAATCGTTGTTCTTGATCTGCCGGAATATCTGCTCGCGCTTCTTCGGCGTGAAATCCTCACGGCCCGGATAGAGCACGCGAGCCATCGGGTACGCTGTGCAGAACGTCTTGGCTATCTCGTGGATATTGGCCTTCAATCCCGTAATCATCGGTTTGTTCACCAGTCCGATGCGTTTTTTCTCGTAGGTTCCGCAGCACATGATCAGGGTCTTGCCGCCGCCGACCTCATGATCCACGATGCCGCCGCCCAGCAGAATATCCATCCAAATAGCGTCTTTCTGGCTCGGATAGAGGTCTTCGATGCCTAAAGCCTTGCGGTCGAGGCCGGGAAAGGTCAGGTGCGAGCCGTCGTACTTCGGGCGCACGAAACAGTTGAACTTGCGGTTATACATGTCGGCCAGACGCTCCTTGAAGTCGGCGGACTGGTCGCACAGCCAGTCCGTGAAACCGCTGCGGATCTCGTCGATCTTGATGTTGGCCTGCTGTATCTTCTCCCCGTCGCGTACCTTCACCTCCCTCCACTCGCCGTCGATCAGTTTGCGGGCTTTTTTGGTGATGTCCGGAATCGTGTTGTGCAGGGCGTGTTTCATCAGATGCAGTCCGGTATAACGGCGGAACTCTCCCCGGACGGCATACTGGTTTTGTATCTTGATATTGTACTCGTCTTTGGCCGTAATGCCGAACTCGTCCAGGTCGGCGATGTAACCGATCTTGACCTCCGTTTCGAAGAGCCACGAGGCGTAACTGTCATAGATGCCCGTAGGTATCCACCGCTCGCCGAAGTTGAAGTCCAGATCCTCGAATGCGATCGGTTTGGGCGTGGCTTCGTGCAGCGCTGCGAGGGTTTCCCGTGCGCCTTCGTGATCCGGATTCTCGTCGAGGAAGCGCTGCACGCGGTCGGCCTTCTCAATGACGTTGCCTGCGATGACACGTTCGGCGATTTCGTACTTCCCGCTGTCGGGGTTGAAATAGATACGTCCTTTGAGCTGTTCCAGCACCTCCGCTTCGCTCGCCCCGGTAAGTTCCGATATATACCCGATATTGATGTCCGCATAACGGTTCATGCTGGCCGCCAATGCCGTATGCACATCGTCCGTCTTTTCGATCTCCGCCGGATTGAAAGCGACGGGATGGTCGAAGATGTCGGCCTTGTTCACGATACCGTCGGTGTAACGTTCCAGCGAGAGTATCTCGTCGGCTCCCGAATCCATCCGTATCTGGTCGATATTCTGCGGTTCGTTCAGCCGGCCGAACCGCTCCACGAAGTTGTCGTAAAGGCTGTTCAGCATTACGCGCAGCGCGGGGTGCGGAGCCTGCGTATCGGCCTCCACGTTGTAGAGGTGATGATAGGTGTCCCGCACCTCGATATAAAGTGACATTTTCACCCGCTGTTCTTCGGGCAGGTCGAGCGGATGGAACATCGGGCGCAGGGTTTTCAGGTCGCTCAGGTATCCTACACGGTTTTCCTTATCCACAATGAGCGTCCCGTCGCGGTAATGTTCCGGCCGTTCTCCTTTGAAAGGCCGGGGCGCGAGCGGGTCTTCGGCCGCCTCGTCGCCGTGTGCCGTATTGCGCGGCGTAGCGGCCTGTGGCGACAATGCGTCCGATAGCTGCGCCCTGTCTCCGGATTTGCCGTCCGCAGCACTGTCGGGAACCTTGCGTGACGGTTCCGGCCGCTCCCTTCCGTATTCCGTTCGGATCGCGGCCTGCGGCTGCCCGGCTACGCCGGATCGCCCTGCCGCAGGCTTCGCCGCAGCCTGCCTGTTTCCGGTTATCGTCCTCAGCTGATTTTCTGCGGACGTACCTGCGGAGCGCTCCGCAGGTACGGCGGTCGACACCTCTGCCGGCTGTCGTTCCTCTTGATGCGGCCGGTTTTGCATCAGCCTCTCCCGCCAGTCCAGAGGACGCTCCTCCTCTTGTACGGGCTTGGACGCCTTCTGAGAAGAAGTCGCCGAGTCCTGTTGTGCAGGCCGGTGTCGTACCTGCGGCATCCCCGCTGCCTGTCGTTTGCCTTTAGGTTTCGGGCCGCGCTTCTTGGGACGGTTCACCTGACTGCGTTCTTCGGCCGAGAACCCGAACAGGTCGTAGAGCGTAAGCACCGGTTCCTGCTGTACGTTCAGCACCGGCTCCGGTTCGGTCTGCGTATCGAAAGCATCGAACAGCGATCCTGCGAACCCATCCTGCGAGGGCTGTCCGGCCGCTCGTGTCTGCGTTGCCGTTGCAGCGGGTTCCGCAACCGTCTCTTCCAGCCCGTCGTCGGCCGGGCGCACCGTGCTGCCGGCAGACCGTTCCGTTTCCTGCATGGACTGAGGCTCTTGCGCCGAGGCAGGAACGTGTGCAGGTGCCCGCCGTGCAGCGGAGTCCATAACCGCGGGTTCGGATATTTCCGGCCGGACACCCTGTACGACGGGTTCCCGACGCATCTCCGATGTATCGGCCTGCTCCTTCTCCGGAGCTGCGGCCGCGGGTTCGGCGTATCCGTACATCTCCGGCGAGGGCGGGTACTCTTCCATAAACCGCCTCTCCCGCTCCTCCTGCCACGCACCGAACTCCGCCCAATCCTGCCCGGCAGGCTGCCATGCTTCCTGCGTAGGCAGAGGAGGCAGGGATTCGTTCGGCATGGCGGCACCCTCGGCCTGCACGGTCGCTTCGTCCCGTATTTCCTCCGCTTCGGCATCCTCTATGGGGATCATCTCTCCCGTTTCGGGGTCGAGCCGGTAGCCGTCGGAGGCAGCCTGCGTAACGGCATACCGTTCTTCCATCCAGCGGTTAAGGTCACGCCATTCCTCCTCGGTCGGGTGCCAGAACGGCCCCGGCTGCTCATCGAAAGGTACGGGTTCCTGCACCCGGACGGACTGATACCGTTCCGCTTTCTGCCGCAGGTCGGAAAGCACTTCTTGCAGTACCTCTCCGGCTCGGCGCGGGCCGCCGCGCCGAGCTGTTTCGGGAAGACGGACGGAAGTCGCCGGCTGCCGGAATTCGGCGGTTTGCCGGGAAGGATGCGGCGAAGCCGGAGCGTCCGGAAAGAGCGTCGTTTGCGCGGATGAAGGTTCCGCCTGCCGCCTTTCGGCGCGGAGGGCCTCTTCCGTCCGGATTCTCGCCTCGGCCTCGTCCGGAAACCAATGGTCTTCTATGGCCTGCCAGAACGGATCGAGATCGGGAGGGTACGGCGGCTCGTCGTCGAATATACCGGCCGTAGTTTCCGGAGCCTGCGCTGCGGACGGTGCTGCCTGCCGCGTCTGCTGCCGGACTGTTTGGCCGGATAATTCTGCTTTTTGCTCCTGCCCGATGCCGTCACGCTCCGTCGCAGGATTTTCCCGTGCGATCTCTCGGTTCCCGTGTTGCTGCAATGCCGTTTGTCCGGACAGCTCCGTATTCCGTGCCTGTCCGATGTCGTCGTGCGCCTGTCGCGGACTTACCGTCTCCGTCTGCCGTTCCCTGTACTGACGCGGAGCGGTCTTCGGGGCATGGCTTTCGTACAGCTCCCGGTTGAAATGCCGCTCCATATCCTCCGCGAGCATATCCGCCAGCGCACGGGCGATGCCTTCCACGCCTCCGGCGTGGGTGAACTCCATCGCCGGTTTCCCGTAGGGGTTCGTGCCCGCTTTGGCCGAGGTCTGCACCACGCGGTCGAGCGATCGGAAGCTGTTATTTACCGTAATGCCGTTCGAGAGCGTGCGTGTTTCGATAAAGTCCCGCTGCCGCTCGGAGAGGGGTCGGGCAACCGAGTTCTTTTGCAGGACGATAAGATCGCTGCCCGCCTCCGTTCCGGCATGGTCGGTAAAGAGGTTGTTCGGCAGCCGCACGGCCGCGACCAGATCGCACCGCTCCATCAGCCATTCCCGCACGGGTCGATTGCGCTCCGCATCGGCCATACCCTGCGAAGTGATGAAGGCGACGAGGCCCCCGTCGCGCACCAGATCGACCGACTTCATAAAGAAGTAGTTGTGTATCGCCCATGCGCCTTGCCGGCGCACCGGATCGCGCGCAGAGGAGAACGCCGGATCGAACAACGAAACGTCCCCGAAGGGGATATTGCTCGTAATCAGGTCGAAGTGCCCCTCGTAGGCGGGTTCTATGGTTTCGAAGCCCTGTACCCGCACCGTATCGTCGGGATGCAGGCGGTGCAGGATAAGTCCTGTCAGCGGGTCTTTCTCGAAGCAGGTGATCTCGGCCTCTTCGTTATAACGGCGCAGGTACTCCGCGAAAGCCCCCGTCCCGGCGCTCGGTTCGAGTGCACGCACCGGAACGACGCCCGCATTATAGAGCATCCGCGCAATGGCATCCGTCACGGGTGCCGGTGTGTAGAAGGCCGTCAGCACCGAGGATTTGATGCCGTCCAGATAGCGTTTGTACTCGCGCTCGCCGTCCGTGTTCTCTTTCAGCACGGCGTGCAGCTCTTCGATCAGGGGCGTGAGCGCCGTTTCCTTTTTGTGCGGCAGCGGCTCCAATACCTCCTTGATCGCTCCGAAGCCGCTGTACGCACGCAGCACATCCCGCTCTTCGGGCGTGGCCGCCCGCTGTTCCCTCTCCAGCGCGAAGGCCGTGCGGATCGCTTCGATATTACGGCGCAGGTGTTCGGTCTTATTGTATGCCATTGTCGAGCAGGATTTGAACGGTTCCCGTAAGTTCGGTGTAGAGCAGAGCGTACTGCGGCGTGGCGGCGAAATCGTCTGCAAGCTCGTAGCTTCGGGCGACCTCGCGGGCCTGCGGCAGAAGGATGAGGGCGGCCTCGCGGGCATCCTCTTCGGGAATGATGTCCGCGAACTCGCTGCGGATAACGTTTGCGAGAGTACCGTATAGCGAGAAATGAAGCCCGCGGTAGAGTACGGTGTCGGCCTCTTCCGCCGCTTCGATACGGGAGCCTCCGCTGCGTATGATACAGCTGTACGCTTCGGCCGCAGCCTGCGCCCGCGTGCGGATGAAGTCGGCATCGTCCGCCAGGTCGGGATGGCTCTCCCGCAGATAAGAGAGCAGCGAAAGGCCGTAATAAGATAACCCCGTCTGCGGGGCGTTATGATGATCGTTCGGCATGATGTGGATTGTTCAGTGGTGTGAAACGCAAAGGTCGAAGGAAGAAAAGGCGCTCCGGGTTCCCACCCGAAGCGCCGCCACTGAACGTCCCTGCCGAACGCCGAAAGCGTCTGTGACAAGTCGTCCAGCGGCAAAGATAAGGATTATTTCCGGACTTTCGCCGCAGCCGGCTTTCGGGCCTTGCCGCCTTGTTCGAAGGCGAACGCGGTGCGGTAATCGCCGTCGAAGACTACGGCGGCCCCGAACGTGCCCCCGTCCTTTTTGGCGAAGCCCTCGATCGTCGGCGTTCGTCCCTTGACGAGCAAGGCTTCCAGCTGGCCGTCCGTCAGCTCCTTTTTCGCTATCGTCCGGAATACGGTCAGTCCGCACTCCGCATTTTCGCACTTGGCGGTCTTCGGGTAGAACGTCACCCGGCCCCCGCAGCGGGGACACGGAGCGCCTGTACGCCCGGCGACCGCCCCGACCTGCGCCTTGAGCAGTTCGGACGTGATCTGCGAGGCGTAAACTTCGATACCTTTACGAAAGGTGAAGGCGTTCATCTCTCCGGTGGCGATCTTCGCAAGGGCCAGTTCCCAGCCGCCCGTCATGGCGGCGTCGGCGATACGCATGTCCTTGACGATGCCGTACACGGCGAGGCCCTTCTCGGTGGGCACGAGCGACTTTTTTTCACGTTTGATATACTCGCGCGAAAAAAGCGTCTCGATCACCGCTGCGCGGGTGGCCGGAGTTCCGAGGCCGGAATCCTTCATGGCCTCGCGCTCGGCTTCGTCTTCCAGCTCCTTGCCGGCAGTCTCCATTGCCGCGAGCAGGCTGCTTTCGGTATGCAGCGGGCGGGGGCGCGTCTGCTTTTCCTGAAGGTCGCATCCGCGCACGGCGAGCATATCCCCCTCGGCGAGCTCGGGCAGAGCCGCCGCATCCTCCTCTGTACGCTCTTCCGGCTCGCCCCATACCTTGCGCCATCCGGCGCTCGTTACGACCGTGCCGCGCACCTCGAACGGGATGCCCGCACACTCCATACGGACGGAGGTGATCTCTTTCAGACACGCGGGCGAGAACGCCTCGACCATGCGGCCGGCGATCATATCGTAGATTTTGGCAGAATCCGCCGCAAGTCCCGTAGGCGTATGGCCGGTGATCAGCAGGGCATGGTGGTCGGTCACTTTCCTGCCGTCCACCGAACGGCGGTTCAGCTCTCCGGCCGACAGGTCGGCGGCCCGATGGCCGAAATCCGTATGGCCGGAGAGCGAGGCCAGCAACGGGGCGATCTCCTCGAACACGTCCTGCGGAATGTAGCGGCTCCCCGTGCGGGGATAGGTGACGAGTTTCTTTTCGTAAAGTTCCTGTGCGATGCCGAGTGTCTTTTCGGCCGAGAAGCCGTGCCGCGTGTTGGCCTCTTTCTGGAGAGCGGTCAGGTCGTACAGCAGCGGCGGTTGCTCGGTTGCATGGCGGCGTTCGACCTTCGTAACCTGCACGCCGTCGCTGCCCCGGACTGCGGCACAGGCTTCGTTCGCCGCCGCTTTCGTATCGTATTTCGGCGTCGAGAGAACGGCGAAGGCCGTAGCGTCTTTGGCCGTGTGGAGCTTGAGCCGGAAATAGGTCTGCGGCGTGAACGAGGTGTTTTCCAGATAGCGCCCGCACACCAGCGCCAGCGTAGGGGTCTGCACCCGGCCCAGCGACCATGCGCCGCGTCCGGCGGCGATGGCGAGAGCTTGGGATGCGTTGATGCCCACGATCCAGTCCGCCTCGCAGCGGGCACGGGCCGAGAGGTAGAGGTTGTCGTACTCGCTGCCGGGCCGTATGTTAGCCAATCCTTCGCGGATGGCCCGCTCGGTGAGGCTGCTGATCCACAGCCGGTCGAAGGGCGTCTTGCAGTAGAGATAGTGATAGATAAAGCGGAAAATCAGCTCGCCTTCGCGCCCGGCGTCGGTAGCCACGACGATTCGTTCGGCGCGGGAGAACAGCTTTTTGAGGACGGCGAGCTGTTTGACGGCTCCCGGATCGGGCTTGTACTCCTTGCCGCTTTTGACGCGGCGCGGTTCGAGGACGAAGGTTTCGGGAAGGATCGGAAGGTTCTCCCTCTTGAACCCTTCGATGCCGTAGGCTTCCGGCATGGCCGGGCCTACGAGGTGCCCGAAGGCCCATGTGACGGCGTAGCCGCCCCCTTCGATATAGCCGTCCTTACGGGCGGTAGCGCCCACGACGGCGGCGATCTGCTGCGCTACCGAGGGCTTTTCTGCTATGATGACTTTCATTCGTTCGGTTTTTCGGATGTTTTCAGTGGCTATTTACTTTGCTGCGCCGCCCGCTCTTTCTCCTTTTCGAGGCGAGCGATCAGCTTGCGGTCGTAGTAGAGGTGGTTGCCGTTCTCGTCGTAATACCGGCTGTCGTCGTCCTGCGTCCGTTCCGCATCGGGGCGTTTGCCGATATAAAAGAGAATCAGCAGAGTTACGACGGAGAACGACACCGAGGCCGCGATGATAATCAGAATGGCCGCGAGCATCTTACAGGCCTCCTACGCTCTTGGACTTCTTCGGCTGAGGCTTCGGCGGGGCGACCTGACGCACTTCGCGTTCGGATTGCCGCCTCTGCGGCTGTCCTTCGGCCTGCTTGGAGGGCTCGTTCGACGGGGTTCGGGCCGGAGCCTGTGACTGCAAGGAGGACTGTTTACGCGAGTAATCCGGGTTCCAACGGTACGATTTGATCTTTCCGGCCTCGTAATCGGGTTTTACCCAGCGATCCGCACGTTCCGGGCTTCCGGGGAATTGCAATCCCTGCAAATAGGTCGCTTTGACATCTTTGCGCTTTTCGGGGAAATTGAGGGCGTCCAGCCATTGATTGTAAACTTCTTGGGGCAGCTCCACACCGAACACCCGCTTGGGAATGAACATGGGACGCGGCCCTTCCGGCAGGGGATTGCCCTGCTCGAAACGTTTGGCGGCATATACCCCTCGGTTATGTTCCTGATAGCGCCTTTTGTCGAGGCCGCCGTGGTCGAACTCGATATTGCCCTCCGAGGCGTCGATCTGGATGTAAGCATCGCGTTTGTAGCCGGAACGGGTGGTATAGCCTTTCAGCAGGATTTTACGTCCGGAGTAGAAGTCGAGCTGTTCGCCTTCGGAGAGGTCGGCGTTCTTGATCGAGGCGCGTTTATCGAAATCCGAGACAGGCATCGCAACGAGTTCGTTCGTCCACTTGTCGCGCGAAACGTAACAGGGCGTCATCCTGCCCGGCTCCAGCTCCAGGTCGATCACCTTGCCTGCATGACGGGTTTCGACGATGTTGCGCTTGGCCTCGTCGTCGAGCAGCACGTTGTGAAAGGGCGCGTCGAGGTCGCACTTCTCCCGATAGTAGTGCGGCACGACTTTCAGCGAGCCGTCGGCCTGCTCTTCGAGCGATACGCGCCCTTTGGTGGTGACGCGCATGCCGCCGGGTTCCATCTCCGGCCGCATTTCGATCAGTCCGTGCGATTTGTGCCCGTAGGACATCGCCTTCAAATGGGGTTCGAGGTCTTCCATACGGATACCCATGCGCTCCATATCCGCCGTGTCGATTTTCGAAATATCCATAGAGATCGGAAGAGCACACGTCTGAACTCCAGTCACCGTACGATCTCGTATG
>OOAN01001411.1_pt1 | contig 13159 bp, 7 predicted proteins | sample 1671301 | NCBI WGS metagenome assembly OOAN01 (sample SAMN06348142, study PRJEB24527) | human gut metagenome | biome: human gut; feature: ankylosing spondylitis patient; material: feces | host: Homo sapiens | place: China | collected 2015-10
GGCACTCTTGAAATCGGTAGAAGCCGTTACGGTGTATTCCTTTACCGCATCGCCCGTCTTGAGTGCCACGGAAGTGACGCCCTGCCAGTCGCCGTCCACGGTGGCACGGGTTGATGGGGCTGCCTGCGGCGTTGCCTCTACGGACAGTCCGGTGGCACGGATGACTACGGGGTATTCTCCTTCGGGCAGACGGTTATCGTCGGCAAGTTCGTCCTGCGTGCAGGCGGCAAGGCCGAGCAGCAGGGCGATGGCTGCGGATGTATGGATGGTTGCTCGTTTCATGATGCGTGTCGTTTAGGGTTCGTTATTGTCTCTTTTGTAATACGGGCAGACCGTCGGTGCCGAGTATCCACTGGTAGTCGCCAGCGGTGAGGGCGGTGTTCATGCCGTCGACGGCTGTCTGCCATTTCACGGTCGCGCCGTCCACCTTCGTGGCATCTACCGTTCCTCCTTCAATACGGAATACTCCTTGCCCGGCATTGCCTCCCCAATAACAGGAAGTTATATCAGCGTAGTTATAACGCACTATAGCTCCATTGTTAGACTCTTTCAATGTGCCGTCGAACCAGCAAGCGATGATATCGCCATAATTTGATTCGGCTATACCACAAGTTCCACCATATGATGCAGAAATTTTTCCCGTCACAGAGCAGGCAATGATTTGGCCATGATTTCGGCCCACTATTCCAGCAGTATTTCCACTACTGCCATACAGATTCACATCTATGAGTTGTAGGTTCTTTATCACTCCACGTTCACTTAAGAGTGAACCCAAAAATCCAGTATTATTCATTGCTGAAGAGTTAAATCCTGTAATGCGGTGTCCCTGCCCATTAAAGACGCCGGAGTAGAATGTAAATATGCCTGACCGTGTCCATTCCTTACCCGTCAGGTCGATGTCAGCGGCGAGGGTGCAATTTATCGATTCATCTTTTTGTGCGGCTTCGTTCCATGCCAGCAGGCCGTCGGCGTTATAGACCGTGTAGGTCTTGGTGTTGCTGTCGTAGATGTAGCCCAAATCCTCGGCTGCGCCGCTCTCGCCGCCGCCGTCAGCCCAGCTGCCGATGGTGCAACCCTCTAACGTCAGGCCGGTGGCGTTCACCTTAACGGTATATTTATAGCGGCTGCCCGCTTCTAATACGACGTTGTTCTGCGGACGGAAGTAGAAGGTGCCGCCGCCGAGTTCCACCTTGACGAACGGTTTGCCTGCCGCAACGGTCTGCGGGGCGGTCAGTGCCTCGTAGGTGTTGCCGCTTGCGTTGTAGGTCTTGATGGCAGTCGGGTTGCCGTTATCGGCGGACAGGCTCACGAGGCTCACCGTGGCACCGGCGACGCTCGTGAATCCCGTGCCGGGCTTCAGTTCGATTGTCACGCGTGCCGTGCGGTGGGTAAATTCAAGAGTCGGGTTGTTAAATTCCACCTTCCGGTTCTCAGCAGAGATGAAGTCGCTGTTTTGGAAGTCAGCCAGTTTGCTTTGGTCTTCTGCCACCTTCACGGCAGGCATCTGTGTGATGTCAGCCTTGTCGAAGGGGCACCATGCCGATACGGTAATCGGGTCGCGGCTGGTCCAGTAGTACGGGTCGTTCTCGCGTGAAAGCGTGGCACTCTTGAAATCGGTAGAAGCCGTTACGGTGTATTCCTTTACCGCATCGCCCATCTTGAGTGCCACGGAAGTGACGCCCTGCCAGTCGCCGTCCACAGAGGCACGGGTGGAAGGGACTGCCAGCGGCGTTGCTTTTACGGACAATCCGGTGGCACGGATGACGACGGGGTATTCACCTTCGGGCAGACGGTTATCGCCAGCAAGTTCGTCCTGCGTGCAGGCGGCGAGGGCGAACAGCAGTGCGGTGGCTGCGGGGATAAATAATCTATGTCTCATAATTCTTCATTCTAATCGATTAATTATTAACATCCTACAGGTCAGCACCCACATCTCCACCGTCTATATCGTTCCACTTTGCAATGGTGGCTTCGCTGACTTCAAGGACTTTGTTGCGTACCTTGACGGTATAGGTATAGTTGTTGCCCGCCAGCAGTGCGCCATCGGGCATGGTGAGTGTGGCATGATATTCCTGACCTTTGTAATTCACAACCAACGGCAGGGATGCAACTGTCTGCGGGAAGAGGATGATCGATGACGTGAGATTGCCGTCTGCCAGATTCATGGTCAGTTCTCCGGTCTGTAGTCCGTTGTCTGCGGTGGCAATACCGTCGGCCGTGTTGAACGTACCGGTGAGTAACAATCCGTCCAGCGTGTAACGTTCAGGCTTGACCACGCTGAAATTCACGCCGTCGCCCGCCTCGAAGGTAAGGGTTATCTGGCTCATGCGGTGGTGGAAGGAGTTGTCTTCACCGCCTTTGGCGGTTTTGTCGGTGAAGCTTACTACCGGGTTGTTTTTGTCTCCCGTGGCTCCTGAAGCAAAGAGGAAGTCGATGGCAGGCTGGTTTTGCTGCGCCGTGGCATCGGTCGTGGCTGTGAGGATGCCTCCCGCCGCGTTGTACGGATAGTAGGCGCGGAAAGTATGGGTCTTTGTATCTTCGATATAGATAACCTTTCCTTCTGCCTCAAATTTCCCGTTTTTCAGGATGAAAGGCACGTTGCCGTACTGGGAATCGTTGCCGATGTCGGTGATGCCGATACGGTCGCCGGCAGTCCAGGTGGTTCCGCTGGCGCGGGTGGCGGGGGCGATATTGGCGGTAAACTGGGCGGCTACGGGGTCACCGTTCAGGTTCTCGTTGTCGTTGTTGCAGGCTACCAGTGCGAGGGCGAGCGCTGCAAGTGCAAAAAATCTTGTCTTCATTATATCTATAATTTTATTATTTAAATTCCATTTCAATAATTGCTGCACCTCAGCAAAATCAAAGCAAGCTTTGCTTCTGCGTTCGGTTTGCTAATTATTTACAAATCGGCATTTACATCATCACCTTTCACTTCTTCCCAGCCGTTGATTTCGGCTCCGTCCACTTCCATGCCTTCGGGAGTCTCAACCAGCGTTCCGCCGAGGGTCAGCGATGCGCCCTTTCCGGTGTTGAACTCCTTGAGGGCTTCCGTGAGGTCGCTTTTCAGCGTGGTGGGGGTCGGGTTGCCGTCAGCATAGCGGATTTCACCCGTCAGCAGTTGTTCCGTGCCTGTCACACCCAGTAGCCGCACCGTGGCTTTCCACTTGCCGGCATCGTCACCTTCGGTAATCTTGGTGAAGGGCAGCACGACGTTCGAAGCGGCTCCGTAGGTATCAGTAGCGAAATTGAGTGTTCGGGCTGCACCCGTCAGATGGGCAACAATCTCCGTGATGCGTCCGGCGGCATCACCAGTAGGTTCGACGACAAGCGTCAGTTCGCGTACCTGCTGCTTCATTGCGGCGGTCAGCGGATAGTCCTTGTCTTTCTCGATGGTCACCTGTTCCGTATAGGTGAAGAACCATCCCGGGGCATTGTTCACAAAGGCATCCGTGCCTGCCCGGGTTCCCGTGGCTGCGGCAATGGTGGCTGTGGTGCCGTTCACCGTGATTCCTTCAGCCGGGTTCCACACCGCAAGGGTGTAGCTGCCCGGAGCAAACAGATGGTCGGGGGCATGGGTGGCGGAAGTCTCCGTACCCGTATAGTCGCCCATGGTGACCGTCCATGTGGTAGGTATGTCGATACCCTCACCGCGTGCCGACCAGTCGGCTGTCACCGCAATCTTCCCATAGTCGGGATGCGGCGTGTCATAAAGCGTGTCCTTCACGCAGGAAGAGAGCAGCACGGCGGCTGCCATTCCTACCATATTTATATATTGTCTTGCTTTCATACTCTATTCCTCCGTATTAGAATAACTTCCATACCAATGTCACACCGGCGTTGATGGGGCCACACCAATTTTTTGTCTCGTTGCCACAGCGCACGCGCACACCATCGATGACTTCATATTTTTCGAAATCGGCATTCAGGTAGCCCAAACCGAGGTTGAAATCAAAATCTAATGCCTTGTTTAGTCGCAGCTGATAGCCGGCGGTGATGCCGCCACCCATCAGGTCGCCCTGCTTGCCTGTTTCGGAAAGCTTGTAGTTGAACTGTCCAGCCTTGAACATCGCGCCCAGATGCCAGGCTTTCTTCTCACCCATATAGTAACGTACTTCCGGAGCCACTTCCCAGAGTGCATAGCGGCGGTCTTTGTCACTCCAGCTCCAAGAAGTCCACGAGCCGTTTACGGCAATGCCCCACGATGGACAGATGCGCCATTCAAGTCCTAAATCTGGTGTCAAGGTAGCCCAGCGCAGCAGGTTGGCACGCAGGGAGAGATGATAATCAGTTGTGATTTTGGTTTCCGACAGCGTGTCGGCAAGTGTATTTTGTTGAGCGGTTTTCTCGGCTTCTGCCTTTTCAGCGGCAAGTCGGGCTTCTTCCGCCTTGCGCTGCTCTTCGGCAAGCCGTTCCTGTTCGGCACGCTTCTCGGCTTCCAGTCGTTCGGTTTCCGCCTTGCGTCGTGCTTCCGCATCCGTCGCGGCAGTTCCCTTTACCGGTACCGTCAGGCGCACGGTGACAAAATCACCCTCAGTCGCATGGTTGCGGGTAATGAAATTCTCCTCTTTTATTTCCGCACGGATAATCAGTTCGGATTTCACACGGTTGGCACGGATCTTCGCCGTGGCAAGGTTCTCGGCTTCACTGCCCAGTGAATTACAGTATCCGTCAACCAGTAGCGGCAGCTTGCCGTCAAGAATTGTGGTTTTGTTGTTTTCGATACATTCCAACAGGCGGGCAAGTTCCGTGTCATTGCCATTCCAAGGCACGTAGAACATGTCCTTCTGCGGAACGAAGCGGAAGGTGTAGGTCGTGTCTGCTTTCTGCTGCGCAATGACAGGAAAAGTTACCGTCATCAGCCACAGAAACAGGGTGAGAAAAGTGATTTTTCTGCTCATATAAACTTGAATTTATTATCTTTGTCTTCTCCAAAGGTAATAAATGCCATTCAGCGCCCAAAATATTACAAAAACTTTTTCTGTTGAAATACAGCGTTTTATAAAAAATTGTCGTTTGAGCACTTTTCAAATTGTCGTTTGAGCACCTTTTTGTCGAATTAGCACTTTTTTGTCGCTTGAGCACTTTTTGAAAATGGGCTTCTGAGACCTTTTTCATCGGCTTTTTACCACACAAATTATTCCAGATTTGCTTTTTTCCACTTGCCAGGCGTACATCCTTCCTTTTCGGTAAATGATTTGATAAAGTTACTGCGAGAAAGAAAGCCGGAAGACTCAGCCAGCTTCTGTATATTGATTTCCGGATGCTCCTTCAGTATGTTTTTCGCATACTCCAACCGGAGACCGGTTATCCATTCGCGGAATGTCATTTTATACGTAGTCTTGATATAAGCGGAAAGATAGGTACGGTTCGTATGAAGTATTTCGGACAGTTCTTTTATGGTAAGTCCCTGCTGGACATAGCCGTCTGTCTTTATCCAGTTGGCCACTTTCTCTATAATTTCTGTATAGGACACTGGAACTTCTTTCTCAGAAACTATTTCAGGTTCTGTTTCCGTATCTGTCAGAAGTTCTTCTTCAGACTGTATATCTTGCTCAAAAGCATTTTCCACCTGTTCATAGAACAGCAGGTAGTTCTGATAGCTGTAGAAAAGATAGCTGTAGAACGGTATTGACGACAAAATCCAGATAAAAACATATTTGTCTGGCAGAAATGTCAGCAATCCGCATCCGACACCGAAGATAACAGCCCAATAAGTGAATATGGAAAGCCATTCGATATATGTACCTATATCATCCGCCTGAGTTTCATTGAAAATCCGAATGGCTCTACGGTATGCAATTATGACTCTGCGAGCTAAAACGACTCCAAAAACGACTAACCATACAGCTAAAGCAAATAAAGAGAATTTTTGCATGATTCCGCTTGGCAACAGGAACAACACAACTCCGGAAAGAGTTGAAAATATAATCCATAAAATGATATGTGTCCACACACGCCGTTTGGTAATGTAAAAACGATCAAGCAACATTATCAATGCCGAACTGAACAGAGAATAGCACAGGAAGTATGTGGACATGTTCATCAATATGGCAGAATCCGCATTTTTGAATCGGATACCAAAGAAGAAATGTACCGAATAATTTGCCGAAAGCAGCAGCATAGCTATACCCATAATCTGTCGGGAGCGGAGATAATTCTTGAAAATTTTCTTTTCAGGAGTCTTTGCAAACAAAAAATAAAAGCCGAAGAATAACATCAACGGCAGTGCGGTATAAAGTGAAAAACTGTATATAGATATAGATGGCTCCATTGTTATGCTTATTTGATTTTGATACAAAGTTACGTCTTTTTCTTCACAAATAGACACATAATCTATGATTTAACGTTATAGATTCGGTCATATTAGATTGAAAAATTATTAGAATTAAAGCCAGTGGTGAAAAATTCAACCACTGGCTTTTTCTGTCAAGACTTCGATATTAAAGTTTTACACCTTTGGATTCCGATAAACCGAGTCTCCCTATAATTAAATGACTGCGTACAAAGTCCACGTGCGGGCTTTCCGGCTGTTGTTCCGTCTGTTTTTTCTCGTTGCCTTGCCGGTTCTCTTCCGTGTTTTCCTGAGCCGGAGCCAGCTCAAGCTGTATCTTGCGGTCCAGTGCGGCGAGTTCGGACTTCAGCTGTTTCAGCTCGTCCTCCTTCTTCCACACCTTGCCCGCTATCTCCTGCAACTGCGGAATCTCCTTTTCCAGCACTTCGTTCTTAGACTTGTACTGGTCGATGATGGTCGGAATCCTCTCCAATGCGTTCAGAAAGTTTCGTGCGGCAGCAATCGGGTCTGCCATCGCCAGATGCCCGTTGTTGTAGGTGTACTTGTAGTTCCCCTCCACCACGAAGCGGTTGTCGGTGAACTCCAGACCTTCTTTGAGTGTCCTCTCGCTGACCACCTTTATCGGAAAGCCGTAAAGTTCCCCGACAGCCTTGTACAGTCCACCAGTCGTGGCGTTCTTGGCGATTTCCTGCAAACGCTTACCGATGACCTTCTCATCCGTTGAATCCACGCCGTCCACCTTAACAAGATTAAGGCGGCTGCTTTCCTTATCAGTCTGCACAACGGAAAGAAAACGGTTCCAGTCTTCCGTCATGGCTTCGATGAAAGCCGTGTTGTTGCGCAGTTCTCCCGTCTTGGATTCCAGCTTGAACTCCGAATCGCGCTTGCCCTTGCCCCACGACTTGCGTTCCCCTTCGAGCGAGGCGATACGCTTCTCTAATTTCGCCTTATCCAAAAGGTCGGTATTGCCGGAGAGCAACGCCATATACTCCGAGAAGTTCATACCCGATTTTTCGTCCATTGCTCCCTCGTCGATGGTACGTGCGCCCATCGCTCCGCTTTTGAGCTGCGATATGAACGTCTGCTTGCAGTGCAGCAGATTGAACTTGTAGCTGTCCAGCGACTTTTCCACCGCGTAGATGATGACATCCACGTTGTTCTCGGCAAAATGCTTGGCAATCTCGTTCCCGGCTCTAACACCCCGTCCGTCACGCTGTTGCAGGTCGGACGGTCGCCACGGTGTATCAAGGTGATGGATGGCGACACATCTTTTCTGCGCATTCACGCCCGTTCCGAGCATACTTGTGGAGCCGAACAGCACGCGTACCGTCCCGGCGTTCATGGCATCTATCACCGCCTTACGAGCCTTATCCGTCTTACACTCCTGAATGAAGCGCACCTCACTTGCCGGTATGCCGTAATCCTCCACCAACTTGCGTTTTATCTCGCTGTACACGTTCCATCCTTCCCCCGGCTGGTATGTCCCCAAGTCGGAGAATACGAACTGCGTACCCTTGTGCGCCTCGTACTTGTGGTAATACTCTGCAATCATCTTGGCACAATGGCTTGCCTTGTTGTCGGGATGGTCCTCGTAGTTCGGGTCTATCATGCGCATATCAAGAGCCATCTTTCTCGCGTAGTCGGTGGCGATGAGCATCTTCGCCTTTTCCTCCGTTTCCGACAGGGGTAACCTGCCAAGCAGAGTGGCATCGCCGGTTTTGGCAAACTGCATCAGCTTCTGTATGAAGTCCTCCTGCTCCGGTGTGGGCGGTATGTGGTGCAGTATCTCATTCTTGTTTGGTCTGTCCACACCTACATCCTCCGCCGTGCGGTAGTCGGTAATCTCGTTGTAGAAGGCGGCAAGCTCCGGCACCTTGATGAAATAGCGAAAACGCTCCTTCTGAACGATATTGTTCGTTACGTTGAACTCAAAATCGGTCGTCTTTTTGGCGAAGATGGCAGCCCAAGCATCGAAACAGCGGATGTCCTGCCGTTCCAGTTCGTTGGGGCGCAGGTATTTGAAGAGCAGGTACAGTTCCGTCAGACTGTTGGAAATGGTCGTGCCCGAAAGGAACGTAGCCCCCAAGTCCTTGCCCGTGCGTTCCTGTATGGTACGGATGGCAAAGAGCATATTCAGGGCCTTCTGGCTTCCTTCCGAGTTTCCCAATCCCGCCACACGGTCATGACGGGTGTTGAAAGTCAAGTTCTTGAACTGGTGACTCTCGTCAATGAAGATGTGGTCGATGCCCATCTGCTTGAAGTCCACCACATCATCCATGCGGGACTTGATAGCGTGTTCCACCTTCTCCAGCTTCGCCACAAGGTTGTGCTTGCGCTTCTCCAGCCCTTTCAGCATCGCCCGCGACACGTTCTTGCCCTGCTGCCGCAAGACTTCGAGGTTTTCCTCCACCGTATCAAGCTCCGCCTGCAGGATGCGCTGCTGCAACTCCGGTGACTGCGGTATCTTGCCGAACTGGTCGTGCGACATGATGACACAGTCGTAGTCGTTGTTCTTTATGTTATTGAAGAAGCGCACACGGTTGGCTGCCGAAAAATCCTTTTCCGAGGCATACAGTATCCTCGCGTTCGGATAGGCAGCCTGGTAGGTGGCGGCAATCTCCGCCACGTTCGCCTTCAACCCGATAATCATCGGCTTGTGTACCATGCCCAGACGCTTCATTTCATGTGCCGCCATGCACATGATGAGTGTCTTGCCTGTCCCCACCTGGTGGTCACAAATGCCCCCGCCGTTCTGTTTCAGCATCCAGACACAATCCTTCTGCGAGGGGTAGATGCTCTTCACACCACGGCTTGCCAGTCCTTTCAGATTGAGGTCGGGAAAAGTCTGGTGCGAACCGTCATATTTCGGACGCACATAGCAGTTGAACTTGCGGTTGTACATCGTTGTCAGCCGCTCCTTGAACTGCGGCGACTGTTCTTCCAACCATTCGGAGAAGCCGTTTCGTATCTCGTCAATCTTCGCGTTGGCAAGCTGTATGCTCTCGCTGTCACGCACCTTGATGTCGTTTCCATGCTCGTCCTTCTGTCCCGTCGGCTTCATCATGTCCGGGCAGGTGTTGTGCAGGGCGTGTTTGAGAAGGTGCATACCGTCATAGTGCCGGTAGTGCCCCTTGACGAGAAACTCGTCCGTAATCTTCATGCTCCTGTGTCCGCAGGAAACGGAGAACTCGTCCAGGCTGGTGGAGTAGCCGATCCGCACGTCCGTCTCATACAAGTGGCTCATGTAGGCGGAATACACGCCTGTGGGAATCCAACGCTCACCGAAGTTGAAGTCCAGTTCCTCGAAGGTAATACGTTGGGGTTCCGCATCCCTCAGGGCGTCAAGTGACATTTTCACGTCGGGCATCCTTCCACTGTCGGGATTGCCGTTCATCCATGCCTCGATACGCTCCGCCTTTTCAATCACGTTTCCGGCTATGAAACGGTCCTTGATTTCATAACCGTCCGTCAAAGGGTTGAAATAGATGCGGTCTTTGAGGGCGGTGAGCAGTTCCTCCTCCGTCCCGTCGGTAATGGTGCGCATATACTCCAGATTGACACCGCCGTATTTGTTGAGCGAGGCAGACAAGGCTTCTTCAGGCGAGCCTGCATGGATGTCAGTTTCCACCGAAAAGGAAACGGGATGTTCGAAGATGTCCGCCTTGACAAACTTCCCGTTTTCAGCCCGTTCCAGCGAAAGGATGTCACGCCCGCCGGCATCCATCATCACCAGCTTCACGTTCTGTCCGGCATTGAGGTTGCCGTAACGCATGACAAACTCGTCGTAGCAGGTGTTCAGATGTTCCCGCCACGGAACATTTTCCTCGCGCCGGAGCGATTCGTAGCGGTACAACCGCTCGTATGCGTCACGGAGCGAGACATACAGCAGCGCTTTCTCCTTTTGATAACCGGTCAGTCCGAGCGGCTGGAAGGTCGCACCGTATGGTGTGATGTCCTTGAGATAGCCGATGTTGTCATGGGCCCTGTTTGCCACCAATGACCCCTCACGCAGGTGCATCTCCGGTGTGCGGTGGTATGGGCGTGGTGACAAGTCAGGTTCCTTTTCTATTTGTTGCTGTTCCTTTTCCGGTTCGGGAAACAGCATGGAGGCGGCTGCGGAAGTCTCTTGTGCAGATTCGGACTGCCGGACTGCCTCTTTGGGTATTTCTGCCTCTTTCAACTGTTCCTCTCCATGCCGTGCCGCCACCTGCCGAAGTTCCGCCCGTCGTTCGGGCGTGAGGTCCATCATCATTTCATAGAAACCGTTGATGGGCGGATTGTCCTCCCAGTTGATGGCTGCATACACATCGTCGGGATTGCCTTGCCCGATGGTATTCCCTTGTTCTGCTTCCTTGTTTTTCGGTACGGGGGAAGCTATGGCTGGTGGCGGTGACACGGCTTTCGGTGTACTTTGTACTTTCGGCTGAATTGGCGCACTCTTTTTCGTACCTGCCTTTTTTGCCGTTTTGTCCGATGCCTTTTTCTTTTTGCCCGTAACCGCCTGCTTCCGTTCCGTTTCGGTGAATCCCCAAAGGTCGAACAAGTCAAGCTGCACACCGGCCGAAATATCCGGTTGGTGCGGTTCTATCTCCGGCTTTTCTTCCACAGGCTGCGCTTTCTCTCTATCTTTGGAATTCTCTGTTATGGCAGGCATTACAGTTGCGGCTGTCGGAGCGGGTGACACCTCCTCCGCCGTACTTTTACTCTGTACCGGATGCAGGCCGTATTTCTCATACAGTCCCTTATCCAGTTGTTGCAGTTCTATTTTCAGATGCTCCCGAAGGTCCTCCGCCAGTTGGGTAATATCACCCCGGTGTATATACTTGTAGGCAGGCTTCCCGTAAGGGTCGGTACCTTTGATTATATCCGTGTTGGAAGGCAGGCTTATGCTGTTGGCGTATGCGTTTACCGAAGTGCCGATAGGTGTCTTTTCGGTCTGCACGAACAATTTTTCATTATAGTACAGTTCTCCGTTCTTGTTGCTGTTCTTTTGCAGGAGAATCAGGTCGCTGCCCACTTCCGTGTTCGCGTTCTCCGTGAACAGGTTGTTAGGCAGGCGGGCTACACCCACCAGGTTGGCATGACGCATCATGTACTCGCGTATGGGTGCGTTGGACGGGGCATCCAACACGCCCTGCGAGGTGATGAATGCCACGATGCCGCCCTCACGCACCGTATCAAGGCTTTTCAGGAAGAAGTAGTTGTGTACCGTCTTCGCCGCCGAACGCCTTGCAGTGTCCTTGCTGCCCGAAAATTCAGGGTCGAACACGGCCACGTCACCGAACGGGATGTTGGAGATTGCCAGGTCAAAATAGTTGTTGAAGGGCTTCTCTATCTTCTCGAACCCCTGTATCCTCACCTTATGGTCGGGGTGCAGGTGTTTCAGTATCTTGCCCGTGAGCAGGTCTTTCTCGAACGCCATCACGTCGGCGTCCGGGCGGTTGTCCAGTACTGCATCCACAAAGGCGCCCACGCCTGCCGACGGCTCCAACACCCGGTCAGGGCGTATGCCGTGTTCGTGCAGCACGTCCGCGATGGTGCCGGTTATCTCCGCAGGGGTGTAGAAAGCGGTGAGGACGGAGCCTTTCAGACTGTCCATATACCGCTTGTATTCGTTATCATCATTACTGTTTTCCCGGATGAGCCTGTGCAGCTCCACCGTGGGGGCAAAAAGTTCGAGGTCCGATTTCGCCCAATGGACGGCGTCCGTCAGTTCCTTTGCGGGATTGAGTATGAATTTCAGTCCCCCGAAACCGCAGAACCTTTCCAGAAGCAGGCGCTCGCGTGCCGTGGGCGTGCGCCGCTCCCTGTCAAGGATGAATGCCGTCCGTAAAGCCTCGATGTTGTCCCGTAGCTTCTGCTTGCGGTTAAACGCCATACGCCTCGATATAAAGGACCACGGCTCCGGTCAGTTCGGTATAAAGCAGGTCGTATTCGGGAGAGAGGGCGAAATGGTCGTCCGAAAGGTCATAGATGGAAAAGACATTGCCGACAAGCGGCAGCAGCCTTGCCACGAATGCCCCGCGTTCCGCTTCCGGCACCTCACCGGCGAACTCGTTCTCCACGACTTCATGCAGGATGTTGTACCGGGAATAGTGGAGGCCTTGCAACAGCTCCGCCATCGCCAGCTCCTGCGCGCCGTCGGCGGGATAGCCTTCCAGCCTGGCACGCTCGTAGGTTTCTGCGGCACTGTTGGCACGTCTCTTTATGAATGCCGCGTCGTTTGCCTGTTCAAACTTGTTCTCCTTGAGGTAATTCAGCAGGTACAGCCCGTAATAGGACAGTTCGGTCTGCTCTTTCTTGTTCTTCTTGTTCATATATTTTTGGATTTAGTGGATGAATAAAAGCGGGATGGGTAATGAAGAGGAAAAGGTAATAGGAAGTAAAAAGCACTCCGGGTATCCCTCCCGAAGTGCCACCACTAAATCCATTGTAAAAACAGTATTCTTGAACAAGAAAACAGAATGACAATGAACCAGTGGCGAAGGTACTGATTATTTCCCTCTTTTTACATGACTACCGCGACTTTTGTTCGCCGTACCGCCCTTTTTCGTTTCGGGGAACACGAACGTGGTGTTGTAGTCCGCATCAAAGGCGACAACCGCATCGAAACTCTTGCCCTGCTTGCTCTTGAAGCCTTTCAGGACTTTTGTCTTTCCGGTGGTCAGCAGTTCCCTGATTTCATCATCGGACAGATTGCGGCTTGCCTTCAGACGGAACACGGGCAGGCCGCACTCCGCGTTGTTGCAACGCACCACCTTGCCATAGAACTGCATCCTGCCCGTGCCGCACTTGGGGCAGGCACAGCCGGATGTAACTCGTAACTTTGCCGCATCACTTTTTCGTAACATTAAATATTTCACTTTA
>OOAN01001417.1_pt1 | contig 13103 bp, 7 predicted proteins | sample 1671301 | NCBI WGS metagenome assembly OOAN01 (sample SAMN06348142, study PRJEB24527) | human gut metagenome | biome: human gut; feature: ankylosing spondylitis patient; material: feces | host: Homo sapiens | place: China | collected 2015-10
TACACTCTTTCCCTACACGACGCTCTTCCGATCTGATAATCTAGTAAGTGTTTACAATAAGGCTAATGATACGGAATATAACATATTACCTGCTGAAAATTATTCTTTCACCAATAAAACTGTCACTATTGAAAATGGAGAAAGTGTATCTGGAGATTCTATAAAAATAGAGCTATTAAATGTAGGATCGTTGACTACGGAAGGGGGATATTTGTTGCCAGTTACCATATCTTCTATAGAAGGTAATAACTTAAATGCACTTAGCTCTAACAGAGGAGTAGTTTATGTGAAAATTCAAAATATTCATGTCAATGTAGAGTCCGGGCAACCGGCTGAAGGTACTTTGATTGCCGATCGTTCTGGCTGGACTGTAAAAGTTGCCCCGACGACTCGTGGAGATGCTAAAAATCTAATTGATGGAACAAATTCTGATGTAGCTCGTGATGGAGGAGCAGAATATTGGCTAACTGTAGATATAGGTAAGGTGCAAACATTAACAGGAATAAGAAATAAGTGTTATGCTAGTAGTTATTCACCGACTGCAGTAGAAGTATTTACTTCAGGTGATGGAATAAAATGGAAATCTATCGGAACTGTAACTATTTCAAGAAGTGGCACACAATATATTAAGTTTTCGAAAGCTATTGAAACGCGTTATTTAAAGTATTATGTGAAACAAGGTCCCAATACGGTCAGCCTTACGGAATTTGACCTATATGCGAAATAATTAATAGGTTATTGAAAATTTTTAAGTCCCACTTTTTCGTATTTTCGGATAAAGTGGGACTTATTATATAAGTTAATAAATAAAAAAAGAAAAAGATTGATTGTTTAATAGTATCATATTGATTGTATTACTATTATATAATAACTTTTAATAGCAAGAAAAACATGAAATTATCTATTATTCTACGGTTCTGTTTATGGTTTATGGGAATTAGTATGGCGTTTCCGTCTCTCTCTCAAACTATGTTAGTAACTAATGGGAATACAAGTTCTAGGATCATTTTGAAAGAGAATAATCAAATATCGTGGACAGCTGCAAATTTGTTACAAACATTTATTCAAAAAGTAACCAGTTGTAAGCTGCCTGTTGTTATAAGTCAAACTCCTCGAAAAGGAGATATTCTCATTGGTGGTCAATCTCCAGCGGAAGTAACAGAGGATGGATTCTCTATTTCTACTCAAGATGGTATTCTAAAAATATCTGGTAAAGAAAACGGTGTTGTATATGGGGTTGTTACTTTATTGGAGCAATATTTGGGTATCGATTATTGGGGAGAGAATGAATATTCTCTTACCCCTTCAAAAACGGTGAACTTACCCTTCATTAATAAAGTCGAAAACCCGGGCTTTCGTTATCGTCAGACACAATGTTATGCTATCCATACAGACTCTATTTATAAGTGGTGGAATCGTTTAGAGGAACCGAATGAAGTGTTTGCTGCCGGTCATTGGGTGCATACTTTTGATAAGCTTCTGCCTTCATCCATTTATGGGAAAGAACATCCGGAATATTATTCTTACTTCAAAGGAAAACGCCACCCGGGAAAGGCCAGTCAGTGGTGTTTGAGTAATCCGGAGGTTTTTGAGATTGTTGCTCAACGTGTTGATTCTATTTTCAAAGCAAATCCAGATAAACATATCATGTCTGTAAGTCAGAATGATGGTAATTATACAAATTGTACGTGTGATGCTTGTAAGGCAATTGATGATTATGAAGGAGCATTATCAGGAAGTATCATCACTTTTCTGAATAAGTTGGCTGCCCGTTTTCCGGATAAAGAATTTTCCACATTGGCTTATCTATATACGATGAATCCTCCGAAACATGTGAAACCTTTGCCGAATGTGAATATTATGTTATGTGATATTGACTGTGACCGTGAAGTAACTTTGACGGAGAATGCTTCGGGAAAAAAGTTTGTGAAAGCCATGGAAGGATGGTCTAAGATTACCAATAATATTTTCGTGTGGGATTACGGTATTAACTTTGATAATTATCTGGCTCCATTTCCTAATTTCCATATTTTACAGGACAATATCCGTCTTTTCAAAAAGAATCATGCCACCATGCATTTCTCTCAAATAGCAGGGAGCAGGGGAGGAGATTTTGCAGAACTTCGCGCTTATTTAGTGTCAAAGTTAATGTGGAATCCAGAAGTTAATGTAGACTCATTGATGCAACATTTTCTGCATGGATATTATGGGGAAGCAGCGCCATATCTTTATCAGTACATAAAGATAATGGAAGGCGCATTAATTGGTAGTGGACAGAGGTTGTGGATATATGATTCACCTGTATCACATAAATATGGCATGTTAAAGCCTGCTTTGATGCGTCGTTATAATCATTTATTTGATTTGGCTGAAAAGGCTGTTGCAGCAGAACCCGATTTCTTAAAACGAGTTCAACGGGCACGTCTGCCAATTCAGTATTCAGAACTGGAGATTGCACGAACAGAGACAGAAAAAGATTTGGTAGATATTAATAAGAAGTTAGACCTTTTTGAGGAACGCGTGAAAGAGTTTCAAGTTCCTACATTGAATGAGCGTTCCAATTCACCGGTAGACTATTGCAAATTGTATCGCGAACGTTACATGCCGCAGAAAGAAAGAAGTTTAGCTTTGGGTGCAAAAGTTACTTATCTAATTCCTCCTACCGGAAAATATGCGGCATTAGGAAAGAACGCATTGGTTGACGGTTTGTTTGGTGGAGCAACCTTTGTTGATAGCTGGATTGGTTGGGAAGGAACCGATGGTGCATTTGTTATAGATTTGGGCGAAACAAAAGAGATACAAAGTGTGGAAACAGATTTTCTTCATCAAATAGGGGCCTGGATTCTTTTTCCTCTAAAGGTGGTTTATTCATATGCTGAAGACGGTGAGCATTATACACATTGGAAAACGATTGATTTACCGGAAGAACGTACCGGTGAGGTAAAATTCCGTGGAGTCAAGGCTGAATCAGCCGAACCGATAAAAACTCGTTATGTGAAAGTAGAAGTCACCGGAACGAAAGAATGTCCGACTTGGCATTATGGTGTAGGCCATCCTTCGTGGTTCTTTATAGACGAAGTGATAATAAAATAAAAAAAGTAGGGGGGAGACGTTAGTAGTTTCCCCCTTTTAGTTGTATTATATATAGATGGGTCAGAAAAATGTTTTTTTTCATCTATATACTATGATTTATGCAACAGAATAAAACTGCTTCTCAACGAAAAACTATTAACCCGGCTTGCTGGGTACCTACTGCTTATTTTGCAATGGGACTTCCCTTTATTGCTATTAATCTGGTTTCTGTTTTCATGTTTAAGGATCTTGGAATTTCGGATACGCAAATTGCATTCTGGACTTCTCTGATTATGATGCCTTGGACACTGAAATTTTTGTGGAGCCCTTTTCTTGAAATGTATCGGACGAAAAAATTCTTCGTATTGATTACAGAATTATTGAGTGGTGTATTGTTTGGAGTAGTAGCCTTTTCTTTGTTTTTCGATTACTTTTTCGCCATAAGTATCTCTACGATGGCAGTGATTGCTTTTAGTGGAGCAACGCACGATATTGCTTGTGATGGTGTATATATGGCTGAATTGAACAAAGAAGATCAGGCAAAATATATCGGAGTTCAAGGTGCTTTTTATAATGTAGCCAAATTGGTTGCTAATGGAGGATTAGTTGCTATGGCAGGAGCATTGGCAGAGCACTTCGGAGCAATAGAAGGTGCTTCGATAGATGCTAACAAAGGAGCATATTCATCTGCATGGATGATTATTTTCGGCGTAATTGCGGCAATAATGGTACTGATCGGTATTTATCATATAAAAATGTTACCTTCTACACAGGTTCCGTCAACAACAAAGAAAACTGCATCGGAGGTTGGGCACGAATTGGTAGCAGTCATTGCTAACTTCTTTACTAAAAAGCATATTCTTTATTACATCTGTTTTATTATTTTATATCGTTTGGCAGAAGGCTTTATCATGAAAATAGCTCCGCTGTTTTTACGTGCTTCAAGGGATGTAGGCGGCTTAGGACTGTCGTTAACAGAGATCGGCACGCTAAATGGTATCTTTGGTTCCGCTGCTTTCGTTTTAGGCTCATTGTTGGCAGGTATTTATGTTTCTAAGTTCGGATTGAAAAAGACACTATTTACTCTCTGCTGTATTTTTAATCTTCCGTTTGTAGCCTATACTTTTTTGGCAGTTGCACAGCCTACTAATGTATATCTGATCGGAACTTGTATAACAATGGAATATTTTGGTTATGGCTTTGGTTTTGTCGGACTGACGTTGTTTATGATGCAACAGATTGCTCCAGGCAAACATCAAATGTCACATTACGCATTTGCTTCAGGAATCATGAATCTGGGAGTGATGCTTCCGGGAATGGTTAGTGGTTATCTTAGTGACTTATTAGGATATCGTAATTTCTTTATCTATGTGTTAATTGCAACTATTCCAGCTTTTCTGATTACTTATTTCATACCTTTCACGTATGATGACTCAAAAAATAAATAATATAAAATCAACGATTATGAATAAAATTCAAATTCCTTGGGAAGATCGTCCTGTCGGATGTACGGACGTTATGTGGCGTTACTCACAAAATCCAGTTATCGGACGTTATCATATTCCTTCATCTAATAGTATTTTCAATAGTGCTGTTGTTCCTTTTGAGGATGGTTTTGCAGGCGTATTCCGTTGTGATAACAAAGCTGTACAGATGAATATCTTTGCAGGTTTTAGTAAGGACGGAATTCATTGGGATATCAATCATGAACCTATTCAGTTTAAAGCAGGTAACACGGAAATGATTGAGTCGGAATATAAATACGACCCTCGTGTTACATGGATTGAAGACCGTTATTGGGTGACTTGGTGTAATGGCTATCATGGCCCTACGATTGGTATTGCCTATACTTTTGACTTTAAGGAGTTTTTCCAGTGCGAAAATGCTTTCTTGCCTTTCAATCGTAATGGTGTACTTTTCCCGCAGAAGATCGATGGCAAGTATGCGATGTTGAGTCGTCCCAGTGATAATGGACATACTCCGTTTGGCGATATATACATCAGCTATAGTCCGGATATGAAATATTGGGGTGAACACCGTTGTGTAATGAAAGTGACTCCTTTCCCGGAAAGCGCTTGGCAGTGTACGAAGATTGGTGCAGGTTCAGTTCCTTTCCTTACAGATGAAGGCTGGTTGCTGTTCTATCATGGTGTAATCACTACTTGTAATGGTTTCCGTTACGCTATGGGAGCTGCCATATTGGATAAAGATCATCCGGAAAAAGTTCTTTACCGTACACGTGAATATCTGCTTGGTCCGGCTGCTCCTTACGAACTTCAAGGTGACGTTCCTAATGTCGTATTCCCCTGTGCTGCTTTGCAAGATGGTGAACGTGTTGCTGTTTATTATGGTGCGGCAGATACTGTGGTAGGTATGGCCTTCGGATATATAAAAGAGATTATCGATTTTACGAAACGAACGAGTATCATTTAATAAAGATATGAAACGTATTATATTAACTTACACACTTGCTTTTTCCCTTCTTTCCGCCTATGCGGGGGAAGGGGGGAGCCCTCCCCTTAAAAATACGGATAAAAGTCTTTTGATAGATTATGTGGATCCTTTTATCGGAACTACAAATTTCGGAACGACCAATCCGGGAGCGATTTGCCCCAATGGTATGATGTCTGTGGTTCCTTTCAATGTGATGGGATCTTCCGAAAACACATACGATAAAGATGCCCGATGGTGGTCTACGCCTTATGAATATACAAATTGTTTCTTTACCGGATATGCTCATGTGAATTTGAGTGGAGTCGGTTGTCCGGAATTAGGTTCTTTATTATTGATGCCTACTACCGGAGAACTGAATGTGGATTATAAAGAATATGGTAGTAAGTATAAGGATGAACAGGCCTCACCGGGCTATTATTCTAATTATCTGACTAAATATAATGTAAAAACAGAAGTTTCGGCTACTCCGCGTAGCGGTATTGCCCGGTTTACTTTCCCAAAAGGGAAAAGCCACATCCTGCTGAATTTGGGTGAGGGGTTAACGAATGAGAGTGGCGCTATGCTTCGTCGTGTAAGCGATAGCGAAGTGGAAGGAGTCAAACTACTTGGCACATTTTGTTATAATCCTCAAGCTGTATTCCCCATTTACTTTGTATTGCGGGTTAAGAAGAATCCTTCTGCAACAGGGTATTGGAAGAAACAACGTCCGATGATGGGGGTTGAGGCTGAATGGGATAAGGATCAGGGAAAGTATAAACTTTATACTCGCTACGGAAAAGAAATAGCAGGAGATGACATTGGTACTTATTTCTCCTTCGATACAGAAGAAGGTGAACAAGTAGAAGTACAAATGGGAGTTTCTTTTGTAAGCATAGAAAATGCCCGTTTGAATCTGGATCGTGAACAGGCTGGAAAGGATTTTGAGAAGATTCATGCGGAAGCACGTTCCAAATGGAATGATGACTTGTCACGCATAACAGTGGAAGGTGGTACAGATGCCCAAAAGACTGTGTTTTATACAGCGCTTTATCATTTGCTGATTCATCCTAATATTTTGCAGGATGTAAACGGAGAATATCCGGCAATGGAAAGTGATAAAATCCTGACAACCAAAGGTGATCGCTATACCGTATTTTCTCTTTGGGATACCTACCGCAATGTTCATCAATTGCTGACCTTGGTTTATCCGGAACGTCAGATGGAAATGGTGCGCACAATGCTTGATATGTATCGTGAACATGGATGGTTGCCTAAGTGGGAATTATATGGCAGAGAAACATTGACAATGGAAGGTGATCCGAGTATTCCAGTAATTGTAGATACCTGGATGAAAGGTTTGCGTGACTTTGATGTTGATTTGGCTTATGAGGCAATGTACAAATCTGCTACATTACCGGGGGCGGAAAACTTGATGCGTCCTGATAATGATGATTATATGTCTAAAGGATATGTACCCCTTCGTGAACAGTATGACAATTCCGTCTCTCATGCATTGGAATATTATATTGCCGATTTTGCATTGTCTCGTTTTGCAGCTGCTTTAGGTAAAAAGAAAGATGCAGAGATGTTCTATAAACGTTCTTTAGGATACAAACATTATTATAGTAAAGAATTTGGTACTTTCCGTCCGATTCTCCCCGATGGAACGTTTTATAGCCCGTTTAATCCGAGACAAGGAGAGAACTTTGAACCGAATCCCGGTTTCCATGAAGGTAGTTCCTGGAATTATACGTTCTATGTACCACATGATGTATATGGCTTGGCGAAATTAATGGGGGGAAAGAAACCTTTTATCGATAAACTACAAATGGTTTTTGACAAAGGACTTTACGACCCGGCAAATGAACCGGATATTGCTTATGCTCATTTATTCTCATACTTTAAAGGTGAAGAATGGCGTACGCAGAAAGAGACGCAGCGTTTATTAGATAAGTACTTTACAACAAAACCTGATGGTATTCCAGGAAATGATGATACGGGAACGATGTCTTCCTGGGCTATTTTCAATATGATCGGTTTTTATCCGGATTGTCCCGGACTGCCCGAATATACATTGACGACTCCGGTCTTTAATAAGGTAACGATCCGGTTAGATCCGAAATGGTATAAAGAGAACGAATTGGTGATTGAAACCAATCGTACTCAACCAGGAGCTTTATATATTAATAAGGTACTATTGAATGGCAAGAAGTTCAATAAATATCATATCACACATGATGAACTTGTTCACGGCAAATATTTAAAGTTTGATTTGAAATAACACACAGTGTTTCATAGGTATCGTTTTTGGGTTGACAGGGCTGTCGGACTTCTTATAGTCCGGCAGCCCATTTTTTTTACATTTACTTCTGTTATTACTTCTTCGAAAATAGTGACGGTATATGCCCGGGATAGTGACGGTATCGGACTAAGATAGCGTCACTATTTGTCTTGGATACCGTCACTATCTTACTTTTATTAAATTATACTCCGTAGTATTTTTAGTTATTCTCTGTTTTATAGGTGATTACAAAAATCTATTCCATACGTCTACTATGTAAATCGTATGCAATAAAATAAAAAATGAGAAGAAATTTATTTAAACATATCCTTTGGATATTGATACTTGCAGAGTGTTTTCCTCTATTGGCAATTGCCGGATCGCAGCAAAAGGAACAACGTTATAAAATAGCCGTATGTGACTGGATGATTCTGAAACGTCAGAAAATCGGTTCATTCCAATTGGTACACGAATTGAATGGTGACGGTGTAGAATTGGATATGGGTGGTCTTGGCAAGAGGGAAATGTTTGATAATAAATTGCGCGAGCCCCATTTCCAGCAGTTATTTCGTGAAACTGCTCAAAAATATCAATTAGAAGTTTCTTCTATTGCTATGTCCGGTTTCTATGGACAGTCTTTTCTGGAACGAGCTAACTATAAAGATTTAGTTCAGGATTGCCTTCATGCTATGAAAGTGATGAATGCCAAAGTAGCCTTTCTTCCTTTGGGAGGAATTAAAGCCGGATGGGAAAAGATTCCGGCACTACGGACAGAAGTTGTAAAACGCTTGAAGGAGGTAGGAGATATGGCAGCTTCTGAAGGAGTGGTGATTGGTATTGAAACTCAACTGGATGCAAAAGGAGATGTGAAACTACTGAAAGAAATTAATTCTCCCGGAATCAAGATCTATTTTAAATTTCAAAATGCATTGGAGAATGGAAGGGATTTGTGCAAGGAGCTGAAGATTCTGGGGAAAAAGAGGATTTGCCAGATTCACTGTACAGACACAGATGGAGTGACTTTACCTTATAATGAACGATTGGACATGAATAAGGTGAAAAAGACACTGGATAAGATGGGATGGATTGGATGGCTGGTGGTAGAACGTTCGCGCGATAAGGATGACGTGCGGAACGTGAAAAAGAATTATGGTACGAATATTAAGTATTTGAAAGAAGTGTTTCAGTAAAGATAGGAGGACATTATGACATAGTTAACATTACAAAGAGAGAGAAAAAAATGCAAAATCTATTTTTTTTATTCTTTTAAGTGATTACATATTTGGGGATTGTACGTCTTTCCTTAAAAGATCTTTTAGATTTTGAAGATATAATATATTATTTTTGTTTAAATTAAAATTTAATCTATGAAGAGTAAAATGAAGATTAAAATGAAGATTGCCGGAAAGTTATGGGGCTTGTCAGCAATTCTTTTATTCGTTTCTTGTGCTAAAGGTTTTGATGATAATGAAACCTTTTCTGGAGGTGTGACAAATGCACAGTTGGAATCTCCTGAAAATATAAGTTTCTCTACCTTAACTAATGCTGATGGGTCAGAGAGTTTGAAGCTAACATGGCCTGTTGTTATGGGAGCTGGTGGTTTTAAGGTAAATGTTTATAATATGAACGATCCAGTTAATCCAGTTGCAGTAATAGCAGATAGTATAGTAGACGGGAGTTCAATGGTATTCCCGAAATTAGAAGATACTAATTATCAGGTCACTGTACAAACAATGGGTAATGAAAAATTAAATAATAAGGATGCTCAAACAGCTACTATTCAAGATTACAAAGCATTTGCGGCAGTTGCAACTATTCATAAAAACAATGAAATTGCAGCTTATGTTAATGCTAATATTCAAGATTTTAGCCAAGATCAGGAGCAGTGTTTTGTATTGGAGCCAGGAGGAGTTTATACATTAGATGATATAGCTGATTTTAAGTTGAATACGGTGACATTCCGCGGAGACAAAGACAATCGTCCGACTATAAAAGTTGGTGCCAATGGTGGACTTGTGACACAAGGAGGTTTAAAGATTAAGTATATTAATTTTGAGTGCACAGATATGTCCTCACAAAAAGGGATTCTTTGTTTAAGCGAAAATCCGGATGCTTCTATTACGACTGATGCTTTAGGGTATACAAATGATGGAGCTAATTCAGGATTTTATGTGATTAACAGTCCTATTATATTTCAAGAATGTAATTTTAGAAATATTCCTAATAGTTTGATTTATGGTAATAAAAAGAACTATGGTGTGAAAGATTTCCGTATTGCAAATTGTATTGTACAATTGAAAAACGAGGGTTCATATTCTGTTATCGACTTTAATGGTGGTGGGTGGATTAAAGACTTGCGAGTTGAAAATAGTACATTTTATAATTTGAATACTACATGTAGTGGTTATTTTGTACGCTATAGTAGTTCTAGTAATGCTCAACCTAAAAAAACATGGGGAAATACAGATAATACCGGTAGTATAACAATTACCTATAATACTTTCTGTAAAACAATGGCAAATAAAGATTTTGCGAATCAATTACCTAATACAAATACTTTAACCACTACTATACAATATAATATTTTTTATGATTGCTGGCGTTTATATCAAGCGATACAGTCACAAGCTAAAAGATATACAGATGGTAATACTATTTGGGGAATAACAAGGGCTTCTGAAAATAATGACATTGGAGGAAGAACGGATTCAAATGGCAAACCTTATGCAACACTTGAGGACCCTAACTTTAAAGGACCTATTGATCTTAGCTTTGACCTTACACAAGCTAAAGGTGGAGTTGATTTCAAGCCTAATGCTAGTTTAGCTACAGAAAAAAAAGCAGGTGACCCTCGTTGGTATGAGTAATATTAAATGTAATATATAATACAATAAAGATGAAACATAAAAATAATATAATCAAAATGTGCCTTGGCATATTTCTGGCTTTCACAATGGCTTTGCCTGCTATTGCCCAGAAAACACAGACATTCAAAGGTGTAGTGGTAGATACGACGGGGGAACCTATTATTGGTGCTTCTGTGAAGGTGGTAGGTACAACTACTGGAACTATAACTGATTTGGATGGTAAATTTATGGTTGTTGTTCCATCCGGAAAACAGGTTGAAATATCTTATATAGGATATATAACGCAGGTATTATCAGATTTTAAGCAGACTAAGATTGAACTGAAAGAAGATACGCAGCAGTTAGATGAGGTTGTAGTGGTAGGTTATGGTACGCAGAAAAAAGCGCATCTAACAGGAGCTATTGCTACTGTACCTATGGATGATATTCAGGATCTTGCTTCCGGTAACTTGGCAAGTACGTTGAGTGGTATGGTAAATGGACTTAGCGTTAGTGGTGGAGATGCGCGACCTGGTGAGAATGCTCGGATTAATATTCGTCAAAATGATGTTTTATCAGATATTGGTGGTACTGCTTCAGAACCATTATATGTTATTGATGGATATATTTATCCTGTAGAAGTGAAAATTGGTGATGTTACAGAAAACTTAGGAGCAACAGCATTTAATAATTTGGATCCGTCTGTAATTGAAAGTATTTCGGTTTTGAAAGATGCTGCGGCTGCTGTATACGGTGCTCGTGCTGCCAATGGTGTTATATTGGTTACTACTAAGAGAGGTAAACAAGGTGCACCTAAAATCTCATATAGTGGAACTTTTGGCGTTGTGGATGAGGTTTCGCGTGCTAAGATGTTGAATGCTTACCAATATGGTCAACTTTGGAATGCTGTACGTGCGGCTGATCCGACTGACGTATCTATTAATTTACAAAATGATTTGTTTCAGGCAGACGAGTTGAATGCAATGAAAGGTTTGAATTATGACTTGTTGGACAAATACTGGAAAGCGGCATTGACACAAAAACATAGTATCAATATGACCGGTGGTTCAGAAAGAGCTAATTATTTTGGAGGAATATCTTATTTTGATCAAGATGGTAATCTTGGTAATCTGGATTATAACCGTTGGAACTATCGTGCTGGTGTTGATGTGAAGATTAGTAAATGGTTAAAAGCAAGTCTTCAGGTTTCAGGTGACTATGGAAAGAAAAACAAACCGAATGTGAAGGTTGGAGGTAGTAATGACGAGAAAGACTATAATCTTCTGTTAGTTCGTCCATATTATATTCCTGAAGAAGTGAATGGTATTCCAATCGTGCCTTATGGTATTAGCAATTCACAGGTAAGTTCTTCGCAAAACTATTCATTTTCTCTGCTTCAAAACGCAGGGGATTATAATAGAACAGAAACATCGAATATGAACATTAATGCGGGACTGGAATATGATTTTGGATGGAATAAATGGTTGAAAGGGTTAAAACTAAAATTCTCTTATTCAAAGAGTATCAATTCTACAAAAAACAATCAATATGGTTCGTCATATGAACTTTATTATATGTCCAAACGTGCTGGAAGTGGAAATCACTTGTATACACCTATCCAAGGGCAGGAATCTCTTTATGAAGAGTTGCTGGCAGAAAACAATTTCTTACTAGCTAATAATGGTTCTGCTATAAACAATGCCAGTGGGGATCCTTATTTGTCTCGTACAATGAGCCGTGCTGATAATTATCAGATGAACTTCACTGCAACTTATAACCGTGATTTTGGTAGTCATCATATAGGTGCTTTGTTTTCTATTGAAAAATCTACTTCGATTAATTCCATATCAAATGTACTTTCTATATTTCTTAGAAAATTACAGATTATTGTATTTGCCGCAAGATATAGCTTATATTCACTCTTGTTTTTCATAAATTTATTTAAATTATGCAAAGCACTAAGCTGCAATACTATATCCCCAATTCCAACAGAGTCGATTAATATCAATATATTTTTCTTTTTGACCTTTTCAAAAGTATTTTGTGGCCTCATATAATATGCTAATCCTTGAATAGCTATCAATATTTTATTTTTAATTCCCATACCCATATTTACAAATTCTCCAATACCTTAATCCCCATAAATATCCATCACTTCTTTAATACCATCATTTATTGAGTATTTTGCTTTCCAAGAAAGCCTGTTTATTTTTTTAGTATTCAATATTGCATTACTGGCTTTAGAATATCCCGCTTGCTCGATCTTACCTGCAATTTCAAAAATTACATCAACACCAACATGATCGGCTATTATTTTAGCTAAATCTTTTAATTTCATATTTGATTTTTGATCTGCAACATTATAGGCTTCTCCAGCAATTCCAAATTCTAGTAAATGCAACAGTGCAGTAACTGCATCTCCAACATATAAGTAAGAAAAATATTGCTCGCCTGGACTTTTTAAAACAATA
>OOAN01001463.1_pt1 | contig 12702 bp, 12 predicted proteins | sample 1671301 | NCBI WGS metagenome assembly OOAN01 (sample SAMN06348142, study PRJEB24527) | human gut metagenome | biome: human gut; feature: ankylosing spondylitis patient; material: feces | host: Homo sapiens | place: China | collected 2015-10
GGAACGCGCAGCACTCAGGCTGCGAGCAACTGATAATTATTGTTGTCAGTTAATTTTTTGGAGGAGTTTAGAGCAGTTCCCCCACTGCTACCCGCTGCCCAGGCCTCGCTCCCCCCGTCGAAACCTTTACGCCCCCATAAAGCGCATGTTGCCATGCGCAGAAAGCTTGGTGTTCTCAGGGCAGGAATGCTGCCTGAAAGAGATCTAGTAGATTTTGCCGTTGGACTTCACAGCCCGGTCGATGGAGCGCTTGGCGTCGCGCTTGGCGGCGTCGGCACGCTTGTCGTAGAGCTTTTTGCCCTTGCACAGGCCGACCTCCATCTTGACGCGGCCATGCTTGAAGTAGAGAGAAAGGGGAACGAGAGTGTAGCCCTGCAGCTTGCACTGCTGGTGCAGACGCCGGATCTCGGTCTTGTGGGCCAGCAGACGCCGCACCCGCAGAGGGTCTTGATTGAAGATGTTGCCGTGGTCGTAGGGAGTGATGTGCATTCCCTTGACCAGAAGCTCGCCGTCCTCAATATCGACCCAGCTGTCTTTCAGGTTGACGCCGCCGGCACGCAGGCTCTTGACCTCGGTGCCTTTCAGCTCGACGCCCGTTTCCAGCGCTTCGAGCACGAAATACTCGTGACGCGCCTCGCGGTTTGTGGCGATGGTCTTTGTCGCCGGACGTTCCTTGGCAGGTGCCATGAAGCGCGCCTCCTTTCCTTTACTGTCCTGTCATTATATCACATTTTGCTGGATTTTCAAGAGCGATTTTTGAAAGAATCGTTAAGGTTCTATAAAATCTGCTCTTTACAGCTCGTCGCGGCCGGAGAGTGCGCGGTAAAGCGTCGTCTCATCGGTGTACTCGAGGCTGCCGCCCACGGGCAGACCGTAGGCCAGACGGGTGGTCTTGATGCCCAGGGGCTTGATGAGCTTTGCCAGATACATGGCCGTGGCCTCGCCCTCGACGGTGGGGTTCATGGCCATGATGACCTCTTTTACCTCGCCGCTGCCCAGCCGGGCCAACAGCTCCTTCACCGAGAGCTGTTCGGCGCCGATGCCGTCCATGGGGCTGATGAGGCCGTGGAGGACATGATACAGGCCGTGGTACTCCCGGGTGCGCTCAAAGGCCTGCACATCGCGGGGCGTCTCGACCACGCAGATGGTGGAGCGGTCCCGCTTGGCGCTGGAACAGATGGGGCAGAGCTCGGCCTCGGTGTAGTTCTGACAGACGCGGCAGCGGTGGAGCCGGGTGTGGGCGCTCTGGATGGCCTCGGCCAGTGCCGCGGCGTCCGCGTCCGACATACTCAGCACCTGATAGGCCATCCGGGTCGCGCCCTTGCGGCCGATGCCCGGGAACTGGCTGAACTGCTCAATAAGCTTTTCCAGCGGCGCTGCGGTGTAACCCATGCGTATCCCTCCCGCTTAGAGGCCGGGGATGTTCAGACCGCCGGTCAGCTTGCCCATCTCGGCCTCGGCAGTTTCGTCCACCTGCTTGACGGTGGCGTTGACGGCAGCGGCCACCAGGTCTTCCAGCATCTCGATGTCGTCGGGGTCAACGGCCTCGGGCTTGATGGTGATGCCAAGGATCTCGTGCTTGCCGTTCATGCGGACGGTGACCATCTCGCCGGAGGCGCTGCCGGTGTACTCGGCGGCTTCCAGCTCGGCCTGCTTGGCCTTCATGTCATCCTGCATCTTCTGAGCCTGACGCATCAGGGCGTTCATATCGGGGCGGCCAAAGCCTGCGGGCATTCTTGCTTTCATAGTTTGTTCTCCTTTGTCTTATCGGTTGAAAAGCCTTCCCCAAAAGGGGAAGCCTTATTTCTGTTTTCGGGCGGTGTCCTCAATGGACACATCCAGCCCCAGCTTTTCCAGTGCGTGGAGCGACTGCTCCGCGTTGGACACGGCTTTCCCTGCGGTTCTGGGTTCGTAAGGGCCGATGGGGATCGCCTTGCCGGACACCTGCAAAATGAGCTTTTTGATCAGCCGCTGGCTGTCCTTGTTGGCCCGGATGAAATCGCGGAAGGTCTTGCCGCCGTCGATGAGCACCCGGGTACCGTCAAAGTACGCCTTGGATTTGCGCAGATAACTGTACAGCATGGGGTCCACTTCCTGCAGCTTCTGGGTGATCTGTGCCCACTCCGGGTATGGGGCCAGACTGCCCGCTGCCGGTCTGGGCTGTGCGGGAGCGGCTTCCTGCTTCGGGGCCGTGGCCGTTGTCTGCAGCGCAGGAGACGATTCCTCGCGGGGCGGCGGCACGGGCCGTGCCGGTGCGGAGGGTTCCTCCCAGGGCAGCGCTTCCCCGCCCTGCACGGGCGGTTCTTCCGGCAACGGCGGCAGCTCTTCGGCCTGCACGGGCACCTGCACAGATGCAGGTTCCTGTGTTGGTTCCGGTGCGGACTGCACCGGCTCTGCCGCAGGCTGCGGCATTTCCGGCAGCGGGGCAGGCTCCACGACCGGCTGCCGTACGGGAGCCTGCTGTACCGGTGCGCTCACAAAGGGCTGCACCGCCGGAGCCGAAGCAAACGGCTGCACGGCAGCGGGCTGTGCGGCACGGGCGACCGGTGCTGCCTGCACTGGTACGGTCTGCCGCTGCTGCGGCGGTTCCGACAGGCTGAACAGCGCCAGTTCCAGCTCAATGCGCTGGTCACTGCCGCGGGTCATGTGCTCCAGTGCCGTGCCCAGGGTGCGGATGGCCCGGATGGCCTCCCGCTGGCCCAGCTGCGGGCCTTTTTCCAGATACTGTGCCTCCTCTTCCGGTGACACACCGGAGAGCAGTGCCTGTCCTCCGGGCAAAGCCGCCAGCATCAGGGCGCGGTAGTGGGCGATGAGTTCTTCGGTCAGGCGTTTAACGTCCACCGACTGCTGCCGCAGCTGGGCCAGCTGGGCCAGTGCGGCGGCTCCGTCCTGCGCTTCCAGCGCGTCGGAGATGCGAAACAAATAGCTGCGGTCGGTCACACCGGCCATGCGGCGCACCACGTCCGCGTCGATCTTTGCCGTGACGCCTGCGCAGGTGTCCAGAATGGACAACGCATCGCGCAGAGCACCGTCGGCCAGGCGGGCGATCAGCTCCGCGCCGTCCGAGGTCAGTTCCAAGTGCTCTTCCCCGGCGATATACTCCACCCGCTGTGCGATGTCCTCCGGCCCGATGCGGGTAAAATCATACCGCTGGCAGCGGGACAGGATGGTGGCCGGCACCTTCTGGATCTCGGTGGTGGCCAGAATAAAAATGACATGGGCCGGCGGTTCTTCCAGCGTCTTGAGCAGCGCATTGAAGGCCGCCGTGGACAGCATGTGCACCTCGTCGATGATGTATACCTTATACTGGCAGGCGCTGGGGGTGTAGGCAGTCTCATCCCGCAGGTCACGGATATCGTCCACGCCGTTGTTGGATGCGGCGTCCATCTCCACCACATCCAGAATGCTGCCGTTGTCGATGCCCTTGCAGATCTCGCATTCGCCGCAGGGGTCGCCGTTCTGCGGGTGCAGGCAGTTGACCGCCTTGGCAAAGATCTTGGCACAGGTGGTTTTGCCGGTGCCGCGCACGCCGGTGAACAGGTAGGCGTGGCCCACACGGCCGGTGGCGATCTGATTGCGCAGGGCCGTCACAATGCCGCGCTGACCCACTACATCTTCAAACCGCTGGGGTCTCCACTTGCGGTACAGGGCTCGATACATGAGCAGCACTCCCCTTTCCGGACAAAATCGGCAATAAAAAAGGACAGCGCATGACGGGGTTTTGTCCCCGCCCTGCGTAGCTCGGCATACGGATGCAGGCTGTCTGAAACGCACAGAGCACGCCGCTTAAGGCTGCTTGGTTCCCCACCTGACCTGGTTCACAGCGGCTCCATCGTACAGGACCCGCATCCGTATGCCGAACCACGCCGCAGGCGCTGTCCGACGCACTTTTCTGAGTGCTTGAATATTGTACCACAAACGCAGGCAGAATTCAAGAGGGAGACAAAAAAGGACCCCGGAAGCATCCGCAGACACTTCCGGGGCCCTCAGGTTCAATTCAGCTCAGATGGGTGCGATCAGGACTGGCAGGCAGTGATCAGGCTCATCTTGTAGACCTCGTCAGCGTTGCAGCCGCGGGACAGGTCGTTGATGGGAGCATTCAGGCCCTGCAGGATGGGGCCGTAGGCAGCGTAGCCGCCCAGACGCTGTGCGATCTTGTAGCCGATGTTGCCGGCCTCGATGCAGGGGAAGATGAAGGTGTTGGCCTGGCCGGCGACCTTGCTGCCCTTGCACTTGACCTGTGCCACTTCCGGAGCAACGGCAGCGTCAAACTGCAGCTCGCCGTCCACAGCCAGCTCGGGGTCCATCTCCTGAGCCTTGATGGTAGCGTCGTGGCTCAGAGCGACGGTGCCGCCCTTGCCGGAGCCCTTGGTGGAGAAGCTCAGCACGGCGACCTTCGGGTCGATGCCGAACAGCTTTGCGGTCTTGGCGGTCTCAACGGCCACCTCAGCCAGCTTGGAAGCAGCGGACACCTTGACTTCGCCGGTGGCCTTGTCGATGGTGTCGGTGTAGTCGATGTTGACGGCGCAGTCGCCCATGGCAATGCGCTTCAGGCCCTCTTCGCCGCAGTCGCGGTCCAGGATGAAGCAGGAGCTCACCAGATGTGCGCCCTTCTTGGTCTTGACCAGCTGCAGAGCGGGACGGATAGTGTCAGCGGTGGAGTAGGTAGCGCCGCCCAGCAGGCAGTCAGCCTTGCCCATCTTGACCAGCATGGTGCCGAAGTAGTTGGACTTCTTCAGCAGAGCAGTGCACTCCTCTGCGGTCTGCTTGCCCTTGCGCAGCTCGACCATGGTGTTGACCATCTCATCGAAGCCGGCGTAGTTCTCAGGGTCGATGATCTCAGCAGCGGAAATATCAAAATTGCCAGCAGCGGCAGCAGCCTTGCACTCTGCCTCGTTGCCGACCATAACAACTTTCAACACGCCCTCAGCCAGCAGCTTGCTTGCGGCCTCCAGGATGCGGGGGTCATTGCCCTCGGTAAAAACGATCGTCTTGGGGTTTGCCTTCAGCTGGGCTACCAGGGGTGCAAACATATCAGCCATTGTTGATTACCTCCGAAATTACTTTGCAATTATTCCCGGGCATCACAGATATGCCCTTCTTTTTTATTCTAGCACAGAGTCAGAAAACTTCAAGACAAATCTTGAATTTTGTGGTATATTTTAAGGAAGAAATCGTGCGATGATTTGTTAAGAAAATGTCATTTAGTTTGTGAGAGGATACCGAGCTTATGGATTGGGAAACACTGAAAACCGACTGTCTCGCCTGTCAGCGCTGTCCGCTGCACACCACCCGGCACAACGTGGTGTTCGGGCAGGGCGTGGAGAATGCCGAGGTGCTCTTCGTGGGCGAAGGCCCCGGCCAGAGCGAGGACGAGCAGGGCCTGCCCTTCGTGGGACGCAGCGGCCAGCTGCTGGACAAATACCTCTTCGCCATCGACCTCGACCGTGCCTCCAACTGCTATATCGCCAACATCGTCAAGTGCCGCCCGCCCCAGAACCGCGACCCTCTGCCCGCCGAGAGCGAAGCCTGTATGCCCTGGCTGCGGGAGCAGTTCCGTCTGCTACGGCCTAAGATCGTCGTCTGCCTGGGCCGCATCGCCGCCCAGCGGATGATACGCGCCGACTTTTCGGTGACGAAGGAGCACGGCACCTTTATTGAGAAGAACGGCATCCTCTTCATGGGGACGTTCCACCCCGCCGCCCTGCTCCGTCAGCCCCAGAACAAGCCGGAGGCTTTCGGCGACTTCGTGGCCCTGCGGGATAAAATACACGAGGTGTGCGAGCATACCTACTGATTTGTCACCCTCCACCTCATTTTTGCATACCCTATAGCAAAAGTGAGGTGTTTGAGTATGAATGCTGCACGCAGCGATTCTGTTGATTTCTTTCTGGGCACCACCACCCCCGCCGGGTTCAAGGGCTATTTTGAGCCGCTTCGGCGGGAACCGGGGATGCAGATGTATCTCATCAAAAGCGGGCCGGGCTGCGGCAAATCGACGCTGATGAAGCGGCTGGCCGTCAAGGCCGAGCAGAAGGGGGAGCCTATCCAGCGCATCCACTGCGCCAGCGACCCCGACAGTCTGGACGGCGTCATCTTTCTCGACAAGCGCGCCGCCATCGTGGACGCCACCGCACCCCATGTCATGGAGCCGGACGCCCCGGGCGCAGAGGAGCAGGTGGTGAGCCTGTACCACACACTGGACGCCGATGCCCTCCACGCCCACGCCGACGAGGTGAAGCGGCTCTTCGCCCGGAACACTGCCCTGCGCAGCCGGGCCGCGCGGTATATCGCATCTGCCGGGAGCCTGCTGCTGGACAGCCGCCGGGCTGAGGCGTGCAGTGCCAACTTCGAGAAAGTCCGCCGCTACGTCAAGCGGCTCTGCGCCCGGACTCTCCCCCGCCTGCCCGAGGGGGCCTCGGCCAGCGAAGAGCTGCGGCTGCTGTCGGCCATCACGCCGAAAGGGCCGGTCTTCTACCGCGGCACCGTACAGGCACTGGCCGACCGGTATGTGGTCTTCCATGACGACTACGGCGCTGTCTCCCGCCTGCTTCTCGAGCTCATCCGGGCCGAGGCGCTGGCCCGGGGCTACCACATCATCACCTGCCCCTGCGCCATGCACCCCGACGACAAGATAGACCATCTCTTCATCCCGGCCCTTCGGCTGGCTTTCCTCACCGACAACCGGTGGCACCCGGTGCAGCTGCCCGGCGTGCAGGCCGTCCGGTGTACCCGTTTCGTGGACCGGGAAAATCTGGCGGGCTACCGCGCCCGTCTCCGCTTCAACGAGCGGGCGGCAGCAGAGCTTTTGGAACAGGCCGCCGACCTGATGGCACAGGCCAAAGCCTGCCACGACGAGCTGGAGACTTACTACCGCGCCGCCGTGGACTTCGGCAAGGTGGACGAAGCTGCCGCCCAGTGCGCCGGGATGCTGGGGCTGGCGTAGTTTTTGGGAAAGTTTGTCGTGTGCGAATGCCTCTCCCTTTGGGAGAGGTGGCATCGCTTGCGATGACGGAGAGGGCAAGCACGCTGCCAAAAATACAGCTGTTGTGATAATATCTCTCTGACAAAGAAAGTGCCTATCGCTGTGCGGCGGCTCCATCGTGCCGGGCTTGCCCTCTCAGGCGCTCCCGCGCCAGCTCCCCCAAAGGGGGAGCCTTATACAAGATGATGCCATAAAAAAGGAAGTGACCCGCTATGCCTGCTTTTCGCCTGCCTGTCCGCCAGCTGGTGGAATTTTTGCTCCGCACCGGCAGCATCGACAGCCGCTTTACCGGCTTCGACCGCGCCAACGAGGGCGCACGCATCCATCGCAGGCTCCAAAAGGCCGCAGGCGAGGGCTACGCCGCCGAAGTCTTCCTCTCCGGCGAACGGGAGGCGGCGGGCATCCCCTTCACCATCGAAGGCCGGGCCGACGGCATCTTCACCGACGAGGCGGGCGTGACGGTCATCGACGAGATAAAGACCACAGCCGTCCCCGCCGACGACATCGCCGAGGACATGAACCCCTGCCACTGGACGCAGGGAATGGTCTACGGGGCGCTGTATGGCCGTCAGCAGGGGCTGGAAAAGCTGGACGTCCGGCTCACCTACTACCAAATCGACACCGACGACATTCTCCGCTTCGTGCGGCATTTCACCCTTGAAGAGCTGGAAGCGTTTTTGCAGGATCTGCTCGAGCAGTACGCCCCCTGGGCGCAGCGTCAGCTGGCGTGGAAGGAGCAGCGGGGCGTGAGCCTTTCGGCGCTGGATTTCCCCTTTCCGGCCTACCGGCCCGGGCAGAGGGCGCTGGCAGGCGAAGTCTACCGCGCCTGCACTGCCGCGCCGTCTAAAAGCGGCGTCCGGCTCTTCTGTCAGGCCCCCACCGGCATCGGCAAGACCATGAGCGTCCTCTTCCCTGCTCTGCGGGCCATCGGCACCGGCTGCGGCGAGAAGCTGTTCTACCTGACGGCCCGCAACACGACTCAGTCCGCCGCCGAGGATGCCATTGCGCGGCTGCGGGCGTCTGATCCCAAGCTGGCTCTGCGCAGTGTGACCCTGACAGCCAAGGAGAAGGTCTGCCTCCACCCGGATGCCGAGGGCCATCCCGCCTGCCTGCCGGAGCTCTGCCCCTACGCAAACGGCTACTACGACCGGGTGAACACGGCCCTGAAAGCCCTTCTGGACGACGGCACCGGCCGCTTCGACCGGGCCGCGCTGGCCGACGCCGCAAAGCAGTTCACGGTCTGCCCCTTCGAGCTGGGGCTGGATCTGAGCGAGTGGTGCGACGTCATCATCGGCGACTATAACTACCTCTTCGACCCCGTGGTGCATCTGCGGCGGTTCTTCGACAGCGCGGGCGACTGGCTCTTCCTCGTGGATGAGGCCCACAATCTGCCCGAGCGGGCGCGGGCCATGTACTCGGCGCGCTTCTGCAAGAGCAGCCTCACCGAGGCAAAACGCGCACTCGGGCGGGGCAAAAGCACCCTCAAGACAGCTCTGAGCAAGGCCGACAAAGCCTTTTTAGAGGGACGGAAAGCGGTCTCGACCCTCGCGCCCCGGCGGGGCAGCACTGCCGCCGAAGAGGACGACAGCGGCCAGACCTCCCTGCTGGAATCTGCGGAGACGCCCGCCATCGAGCTGCCCGCCGCCGACTACGCTCAGGACGGCACGGTGTTCTGCAAGGAGCTTCCCTCAGCCCTGCTGGCCCCGCTGCGGGCGCTGACGGCTCCCTTGCAGGACTGGCTGGAAGACGATCCCGACGCCGAAGCCCACGCGGCCCTGCTGGATCTCTACTTTGAGGTGCAGGACATCCTGCGGGCGTCGGAACGGTACGACGAGCATTTTGCCGCCCAGCTCACCGCCCGGGGCAGTGACCTTGAATTGCAGCTGCTCTGCCTCGACCCGTCCCCCTTCGTGGACGCAAGCCTTTCGGCAGGGCGGGCGGCGGCGCTGTTCAGCGCGACGCTGACGCCGCCGGGCTACTACCGCACCGTCCTCGGCTGTCCCGAGGCCCGGGCTGTGGCGCTGGAAAGCCCCTTCCCGGCAGGAAACCTCGGGCTCTACTGTCTGCCCTCCATCTCCACCCGCTACCGCCAGCGGGACGCCAGCATCCGGCCCATCTCGGACGCCCTCGCGGCGCTGGCGTCCAGCCGGGTGGGCAACTATCTGGCCTTCTTCCCCAGCTATGCCTATCTGCGGCAGGTGTGGGAGGACTTCACCGCCCGCTACCCGGACATCGGCACACTGGTACAGGAGAGCGGTCTGGACGACGCCGGGCGGGCGGCGTTCCTCGAGCGGTTTTCGCCCTGCCCGGAGAAGACGCTTCTCGGCTTCGGGGTCATGGGCGGCATCTTCGGCGAGGGCGTGGACCTGGCGGGCGACCGGCTCATCGGCTGCGCCATCGTGGGCGTGGGCCTGCCGCAGGTGAGTCCCCGTCAGGAGATGCTGCGCCGCTACTACGACGCCCAGAACGGGGCGGGCTTCGACTACGCCTACCGCTGGCCCGGAATGAACAAGGTCCTGCAGGCCGCCGGGCGGGTCATCCGGACGCAGGAAGATAAGGGCGTGGTACTGCTCCTCGACGACCGCTTTGCCCAGAGCGAGTACGCCCGGCTCTTCCCGAAGCATTGGAGGCATCTGGAGTATCTGAGGGATACGAAGGAGCTGAAGAAAAAATTAGCGGAATTTTGGGGGGAATAACCTCTCCGTCAGCATCCTTGCCCTCTCAGGCGCTCCGCGCCCATGCCGGGTTGCGGCTCCCAGCGTCTGCTGCGCTGTCGCTTGCATCCTGCTGGCCGCGGCCCCAACAGCTCCTCCCTGTTTCCGCCGCTGGCGGCGGTCGTCGCCGTTGCCCCTATTAGGGGAGCTGGCGCGAAGCGCCTGAGAGGTTAATGCTTCCATCCCGTGCGGGGGATGAGCTCTTCCACAAAGCCCTCCGGGGTGAAGGGGATGAGGTCGTCGATGCCCTCGCCCACGCCGATGAACCGCACCGGCAGACCGAGGCGCTGCTTGACGGCCACCACGCAGCCGCCCTTGGCCGTGCCGTCGAGCTTGGTCAGGATGATGCCGGTGGCGTCAGCAGCCTTGCAGAATTCCTTCGCCTGGCTGATGGCGTTCTGGCCCGTGATGGCGTCCAGCACCAGCAGGGTCTCGAGGCTGGCTTCGGGAGCGGCCTTCCTGACGCTGCGGCTGATCTTGGACAGCTCGCTCATCAGGTTCGACTTGTTGTGGAGACGGCCTGCGGTATCGGCGATGACCATGTCATAGCCCCGGGCGGTGGCAGACTTCACGGTGTCGAAGATGACGGCGGCGGGGTCTGCGCCCTCGCCGGCCTTGACGATCGGCACACCGGCGCGGCCCGCCCAGATCTCCAGCTGCTCGCTGGCAGCGGCGCGGAAGGTGTCGCCTGCGGCCAGCATGACCTTTTTGCCCTGACGGGTGTAGTAGTCGGCCAGCTTTGCGATGCTGGTGGTCTTGCCCACGCCGTTGACGCCGATGACGAGGATGACGGCGGGATGGCCGTCCAGCGCCATTTTAGCCTCCGGGCGCATCTCGTCGGCGATGATGTCGCGCAGAGCGTCAGCCGCCTGTTCGCCGGTCTTGAGGCCCTTTTCCTGCACGCGGTCGCGGAGGGCGTCCACCAGCTTCATGGCGACGTCGCCGCCCACGTCGGCGAGGATGAGCTGTTCTTCCAGCTCATCGTACAGGTCGTCGTCGATCTTGCTGCCGGTGAGGGTGTTCAGGATGTTGCCCCAAAAGCCCGTGCGGGTCTTTTCGAGGCCGTCTTTCATTTTGTCCTTTTCTTTTTTGCCAAATCCAAAGAGTCCCATGGGTTCTCTCCTTAATATGTTTTGTTGGGGGATAACCTCTCCGTCACGGCTGACGCCGTGCCACCTCCCCTACCGAGGGGAGGCTTTGGCAGGCCGCAAGGCGCAAAAAATCCCCCATGGAGGTCGCAACTCCTTGGGGGATTTCTCATTGCTGGAGATGAAAGCGCTGGGTTCTCACATTTCTGTCTCTATTATATGCGATTCTCCGCAAAAGTCAAGCACTGACCGTAAGCACTAAATAAAGAAGACCCCCTTTCGGAGATTGCCGCTCCGTGAGGGGGTTTTCTTTTCGCTTTGGTGAACCACCATAAATATGTTTATCTCTGCACTTTTATTATATGCTGTCTTGCAAAAAAGTCAACCCAAATGCAGAAAGTTTATAAACGTATATTCCCCGCCGCCTCCGCACACCCTAGGGGCGGAGGTGTTTTTTATGGAATCTCTGACGCCCTTCATCCGCCATGAGCTTGAGGACGCGCCCGGGCCGAGCGGCCCGCCGGAGGAGACGAGCAGCATGGTCAGCCCGCCTTTGGGCGCGGAACCCGGTCAGCCGCCCGTCACGGAACCGCCAAAACCGGGTCGCGGCTCCCAGCAGCCGCCGTCTCAGCCGGACGGCCCGGATGTGCAGCTCCCGCCGCCGGAAGTCCCGCAGCCCCGTCCGGACTGCGGCATCCCCATGACCGACGGCACCCCGGTGGCCTGTCGGCAGAAGAACGCCGCCGAGTTTCTGGCCGGGCGGTCGCCGGGGGTGATGGCCCAGTACGGCGGCGGGCTTTTCGGGGCCGAGCAGCATCTTCACAGCCGCGAACCTGCGCCCGACGAAGACCAGAGCGGCGTTTTACAGCTGGTAGAGTGGCGCGAAGAAGCGCCTTACGGTTGAAAGAGATGTAAAATTCAGAAATTATTTTCCAATTACCTGTTGAAATCTTTGCGCACTTCTTTTATTATGGTAGCAAACAAAGCAAAGGCAGGTAATGCACTATGGCAGAAATCAAATACGAGATCGTTGAACGCATCGCAGTCCTCGGAGAGCGTCCCCGCGGCTGGGAGCGCCAGCTCAACCTCATCAGCTGGAACGAAGGCGAACCCAAGTACGACATCCGCGACTGGTCCCCGGACGGCACCCGCATGGGCAAGGGCATCTCCCTGAGCCACGACGAGCTGGCCATCCTGAAGGGCATCCTCGAGGATATGGAGCTGTAAGATGACGGACCGCGAGGAATTTCTGGAGATATTCCGCACCCACGTCACCCGGCCCGGCAGCGAGAAGCTGCTGGACTGGATGGACAGCAAGACGGACTTCTTCTCCGCGCCGGCGTCCACCCGCTTCCACGGGGCCTGCGAGGGCGGGCTGTGTGCGCACAGCCTGAACGTCTACCGCATGCTCCACGGCACCTTCTTCACGCCGGACGAGGACAGCGAAGAGACCTTCGCCATCTGCGCACTGCTCCACGACCTGTGCAAGGCCAACTTCTACAAAAAAGGCACCCGCAACGTGAAGAACGAGGCGACGGGCCAGTGGGAGAAAGTCCCCAGCTACAGCGTGGAGGATATGTTCCCTTACGGCCACGGCGAGAAAAGCGTCTTCCTCATCGAGCGGTTCATGAAGCTGAAGGTGGAAGAGGCCGTGGCCATCCGCTGGCACATGGGCGGCTTCGACGACGCCGTCCGGGGCGGCAGCTTTGCCCTGTCGGGGGCCTTCGAGAAGTACCCTCTCGCCGTCAAGCTCCACATCGCCGACCTCGAGGCGACCTATCTGCTGGAACAGCGGTAGCCCTCTCCGTCACCTTCGGTGACACCTCCCCCAAAGGGGGAGGCACTGGCGTACCGGTAAAGTCCACGCCGGACGAGCAAAGTTTCTTTATATCAAAAACAGGAGTGCCCTGCTACA
>OOAN01001469.1_pt1 | contig 12636 bp, 8 predicted proteins | sample 1671301 | NCBI WGS metagenome assembly OOAN01 (sample SAMN06348142, study PRJEB24527) | human gut metagenome | biome: human gut; feature: ankylosing spondylitis patient; material: feces | host: Homo sapiens | place: China | collected 2015-10
GATTATAGATCTTTCGCCTTCATCGTCCCGACATTACAAAGATACGATGTGCGGAAAGGGCAATGACGCGATAAGGTGCGATAGGGTGCGGAATGGTCCGATTTGACGCGATTTGACGCGATTCGCTGTTCATAATGTTTGACGGTCTGCCGGAAAAAGGGTATATTTGTATCAAAACAAAACGAACATACATGGAGAATTTTCAGATAAGAAGTTACGGGAAAAGCGAACTGGCCCTGTGCTACAGTCCCGATATTACCGAGAGTGCCGCACGGCGCAAACTGATGCGCTGGATAGACCGCAAGCCGGGACTGATGGGGGCGATGCGGGCTGCCGGATACAATGAGCTGTCACACACTTTCCTGCCCCTTGAGGTGAAACTTATCGTAGAGGCGTTGGGGGAGCCCTGAGGATGCTGGAAGATCCACGGGAATGCCGGGGATTCTCCAGGAGTACTGGAAGATCCACGGGAATACCGGCATCACAACCGGAGATGCGAAACGCAGACGCAGACGCAGCAGACGCAGGTCCTTTTTTCTCACACACGCGCACGTACCTTATATATGCATGTGCGCGTGTTTTCTTTGTTACCTTTGTTTTTTTGAGTAGACTCCTTTCCCTTTCACCATCACCATATCCAGCGCGCCTTTTTCCCTCAGGCGCTGTATCCAGCTGCGTGCGGTGTTGACCGGGATATTCAGCTTCTCCGCTTGCTCCATCACCATCTGTTTGGTGAATTCTTGCGGCAGGGCCGCATACAGCATCTCACGGTCCGCTATTCCCCGGCTGTTCAGTTCCGTACTTTTGTCCAGGAACGAAAGTATGTGAGTGGCATGAAGGTACAGGGGCTCGCACAAAGCCAGCACGGCGCGGAAGTCCTCATCGGTGATGGACAGGTTATGCCGGGTGATGATACCGTCCTTCAGGTTTTCGGGGTTTATAGTGGGATCCGGTACGGCCAGCGAGGGAATTTCCAGACTGCGCAGCAGCGCCGTGATACACATCATGCGGCACAGGATGGTCCCCATACGCATCACCGAAGCAGACATCTCTTCGCCCGTCACTAGAGAAGAGCGGTAGAACAGGGCGCTGAAGTGCCCGTTGAACTCATCTTTCTGCTGCTGGGTGAATTTCAGGGTGAACAGTCCTTTCTTCTTCAGCTCGTCCCTGCTGGCCTTCCATTCGTGTCCCATCCGGATGAACTCTGCTTCCACGTCCAGTTCATCTTCGCCGAACTGGTCTTTCCATTCGCCTACACGGGGCATGTAATAGAATATGTTTCGCGAGAACTGTCCGTTCTCCGGCGAGGAGATGAGCGGCTTTATCTGTGCGGGCGTGCCCGAGAGGAGTACGGACAGGTAACAGGCGGTGGTTTCCTTGTATTCCCGGTCTGTGCGGCGGTTGTAGGACAGGCGGTCGTGGTCGAACGCCTTGCGCAGCGTGTCGCTCCAGTTGCCGAATTCCGTCCCTATGGCCGTCGATACGGTGTCCGCCTCGCTCTCGCAGATAATCCCCGTTCCGTCCGAGTCTATCAGGTTTTGCAGCAGTCCCGTGCCCGTGTTGTTGCCGGGGATGATGAACATGCGGTTGGGCGGCGCCACGGGCGGCTCCTTGTCCTTGCGTGCCTTCCCCAGCGCTTCGTAGGCTCTTAGCTCCTTGCGGTAAGCTTTCATGCTCTCCGCCACCTGCCGGCGTATTTCCTCGTGTATGGGCTCTATGAGTTTGCGTACCCATACCAGTACACTCTTCCCTGCGGCGGCATGGCCCGTGATGAAGGTCTGCAGGCAGGGATACTGCCATTTGTCCCCGTACTTGCAGCGTACGATGTGCGACAGTGAGGCGCCCAGCACCGTCATTGCTCCCAGCAGGAGCACATCATGCTGTGCCGGGGTCTTGGCAAAGGAGAGGATGCTCTTCAGCGGTTCGGGCCAGTCGTGATCTTGCGGAAAGTAGGGTAGGGGAGAGAGGGGTTCCGTTCCCTTCATTTCCTTTTCCTCTTCCTCGTGCTTCTTTTTTCCTGTTTCTTTTTCTTCATTCTCCACCTTATTATATCGCGCGCACGTGTGTGAGAAAAAAGGACCTGCGTCTGCTGCGTCTGCGTCTGCGTTTTTGTGAGAGGAGGCGACTCTCACTCCGCACATTTCCGCCAGGTGGAACACGCTTCCCAGGTGGATGTCGCCCTTGCAGGTGTGCAGGGCGTTGCTGAACAGTTTCTCCGCCGCCGCACTGTCATGCTTGGGCGAGAGGCTGCACAGGCTCATGAAATCCGCACGGCCCGCCTCGCCGCAGTCCGTGGCGATGGCGAATGCCAGTTGGGTGTATTCCAGATAGGTGGGCGCGATGTCCGCGTGTGATGCCTGTACCGCCTCCGTCAGGCGGTGCAGTTCTTCCAAAAGATTGTTTTTGTAATGATTCATATTCCTTTTTATGTTAATTTGGTTTCGGTATAAGAATACCTCGTTTCTGAATGATTCTGAATAAGCGGCCCGTTGGCCCGTGTTCTGTTCCGCATGGGGATTGGCACATTAGCCCATGGGCGTCTTGACTCTCATCAAGGCCCTTTCGTCATGCGACAGGAAGCAGGCCCGCACCAGGTCTTTGCCCGAGTAGTCCACTCCTTTGCCCTTGTCTTTGTCCGAGCAGTCGCCATACCTCAGGCGGGCGTATTCCATCAGCCAGTAGATGTTCTCGGCCGCATTCTGTTTCACGTCGCTTGTCCGGCCGAGATCGTAGGGCACGAAAGCCTTCACGCCGTGTCCTCCGGGGCTTACGAACACCAGTTCGGGCAGCAGGAAAGGGTCGTCGAACAACTGCCGGCGCATCCTTTCGGCCTCCTCGCGGCTGTCCAGATGATCCAGATCCAGTATGCTCAATCCCGAAGGAGCCAGCAGCCGGTCGCTCCGGCGGTAGCTGAAAGTTCCGCAGGGGGTGACGTATGGCAGGGTGCTCTGTTTCAGCCTGCGGTACTCCTTCTCGTCACCGTATGCGGCGGCTGCGGCTTCGGTCAGTTTCTTCAGCCGCGGGCTGCCGGTGACTATGTTCCATACTTCCTCCAAGGTCAGTTCCTTGTGAGGGACGAGCGTGGCAGGCGTCACGTTTTTCCCGTTAGCGTCCTTCACCGGCGAGATGGGGGGAAGGAAAAAAGATAGTTTACGTTCTTGATTCATGATTCGTTTTATTAAAAAAGTATTAATTTTGCATCCGCATTTTTTTTGCGTCCTCTGAATTTCTTCCCGAAGGTAGGAAGAACGGATTAAATGACGGGATGGAAGGTGTAACGGCTGCGAGAGGCCGGAAAGGTAGTATGACAAAAGACTTTTTATCGTGGGGAATACCGTTTTTATAAAGATTCCGGCATTGGCAATCAGTAGCTTATGCACGGGCTGTGTTAATGGGTTGCATCGTGGAAACGTGCCCGTAACCTCTTGTAAAGGCATCCTGCTTTTTCTTCTTTCAGTCCCATTGTGAAGTAACGTGAAAAAAAAGAGGTTTATTTAATATTTTACAACTTAAAACAAATTTAAAATGTCTAATGCAGAGTGCAGTTTCCCCAAATTGGGGGAGTTTTTAGAGTTATTGATGAATCGGTTGAAGATAACGAAGGTGCGTGTTCTCGGAGATGAGCATGTGGGGCCGGATACTTACGCCTCCCTAAAAAGGGGGTGGATTTGAAAGTGAGTTATTATATTCATTTTGCCGACCATCTGCTGAAAGCGAAGGGCGAGGAGGTGTTCCGCCGCGTAGTGCAGGAGGGAGTGGATGCCTATATCAATAACTGGAAGCGGAAAGAGGCAGCCGAGGAAAAGGCGTACGAGCTGAAGAAACAGGCCGAGAAGCTGGAGGCGCTGAGGGAGAGGATGAAGCAGCATAAGGATATCCTGTAAGGCTGTTTTTTTCGTTTTCTTTTTGCTCTGTCATTGGGGAAGTGAGAGAGTCTGAATGAAAATGACCTGTTGTCTTGCTGTAGGGGGCGGCCTGATTTGTCCGGACCGGCCGGTCACGGCCCATTTGCCCCCTACAGTAATCATGTGGCAGTTGCTCTGGAATTTCCGGGCAGTTTTCCCCTCTCCTGAGGCGGCTCTTTGTCCCTTTCTTAACATAATCTTCATATCTCGCCTTAAAAAGCTCCTTCTCGTTTAAATAATCTAATATAAATGCAATTTATATGAATTAAAGTTTTATCTTTGTCTTTCCTATTGGGAATGAAACACTAACTAATTAATTTAATCAAAGACAAAATTATGAGAAATCATCTAAAGCATTTCCTCATGTTAGCAGTTCTGACAATCTGTTTCACTGCTACGGCTGTTGCGCAAGGAACAGTAAAAGGTAAAGTAGTAGATGCCGAGAACAATGAGCCATTGATTGGTGCCACTGTATCGGTCAGCGGTACGACACTGGGTACTGTAACGGATATTGACGGTAACTTTGTGTTGAAACTTACCTCTTCCAAGGCTACTCTTATATTCAAGTACTTGGGGTACAACGAAATTACGCATCAAGTAAAAGGAAGCAATACGATAGACTTGGGTGAGGTCAAGATGTCTCCTGATGCTATTGGTTTGGGTGAGGTCAGTGTTATTGCCTCTATTATAAAGAGTGACCGTCAGACCCCTATTCCTATTTCTAACGTGAAACTGGCCAAGATAGAGGAGAAAATAGGTAATCTGGAATTCCCCGAATTGCTGAAATCAGTTCCTTCGGTGTATGTAACCCGTGAAAGCGGTGGTTATGGTGATTCCCGTATCAATATGCGTGGTTTTGATTCATCCAACCTGGGCGTGCTGATCAATGGTGTGCCCATCAACGGCATGGAAAACGGTAAGGTTTATTGGTCTAACTGGTCCGGTTTGTCTGATGTGAGCCAGTTTATCCAGGTACAGCGTGGTTTGGGTGCGTCAGCTTTAGGTATTTCTTCTGTGGGAGGAACCATGAATATGGTTACTAAAAGTACCGAAGCCCAGAAAGGCGGATCAGCTTATTTCGGTATCGGTAACGACGGTTTCCGCAAGTATTCGGTTTCTTTCTCTACCGGATTGATGGACAACGGATGGGCTATTACATTCATGGGGTCGCTGAATACGGGAGATGGTTACGTGAAAGGTACCAATTATGAAGGATGGACTTATTTTGGAAATATCTCGAAGGTAATCAACGATCATCATAAATTGTCATTGACAGCTTTCGGAGCTCCCCAGTGGCACAACCAGCGCTCTACCATGCACTATATCGAGGATTACAAGAACAGCCCCGACGGCGGACGTTTCAATAACGGATATGGTTATATCAACGGTGAAGCGGTAGGTAGCGGTTACGGCTATAATTATTATCATAAGCCCCAGGTTTCTTTGAATCATTACTGGACTATCGACGAGAAATCGACACTGACCACTTCTCTATACGGCTCAATGGCTACAGGCGGCGGACGCCGTGCCCGTGGCGCGATGAGCAATTGGCTGACTATTGATAACAACACCGGCCGCCCTAAAGACGGTGCGATGATGACTCCGGACGGTTTGTTCGACTACGAGCGTGCTATGGCTGCCAATGCGGCTTCTCAGAACGGGTCGCAGGTGATCTTTACCAATGCTGTCAATGACCATGACTGGTATGGCATGCTGAGTTCCTATAAGAATCATCTGACTGAGAACCTGACTCTTACGGGAGGTATTGACTTACGTTACTATAAAGGGTATCATACAGAGGAAATTGATGATTTGCTGGGTGGTGAGTTCTATCTGCAGACCTCGCCGCTGGCATTCCAAACCAAGAACCAGCTGCTGAAAGTGGGTGACAAGTTCAATTACTATAGCATTGGAGAGATATTCTGGGGCGGTGTTTTTGCACAGGCTGAATATAATACTGATAAGTGGTCGGGATTCCTGTCGGCATCATTGACCGAAGAGGCTTATAGATACGATGACCGTGGTGGTACGGATTCAAGATACTCTGCCACGGGTGCGGATAAACTGGACAGAGTGTCCAGCCTTCAGAATTTTCTGCCTTGGAGCGTGAAGGGTGGTTTTAACTATAAGTTCAATGACAACCACAATGTATTTGTCAATGCAGGATATTTTACCCGCGCGCCTTTCTTCAACTCTGTCTTTGCAAGCAATACGGCAGCTCCCGAAAAGGATGTACCCTACGAAAAGATTACTACGTTCGAATTGGGTTATGGATTTAGCACGGAACAGGTCAATATTGCATTGAATGGTTATTACACTCAATGGATGGATAAGTCCTTGCGCCGTAAGATCGGTCAGGAATATGCCAACCTTACAGGATTGGACGCAGTCCACATGGGTGTGGAACTGGAAGCGACTTACCGTCCTGTCAAGTCCTTTGAATTGAAAGGTATGTTCTCTTTAGGCGATTGGAAATGGAAAGATGATATTCATTTCACTATGTATGATGAAGCGAATAATCCTATCGGAACATACGACGCTTATCTGAAAGATGTCCATGTGGGTAACTCCGCACAGCTCACTTCCGCATTGAGCGCCTCTTGGGAACCGTTCAAAGGATTTAAAATCTCGGCCGACTATAACTTCTTCGGCAAGAACTATGCAGACTTCGATCCTCAGAACCGGGTGAATGAAGCAGACGCCGGTATTGACTCCTGGAAGTTGCCGGATTATGGTACGATTGATTTGGGTATGAACTATCGTTTCAATATCACCAAAGATATCCGTGCCATCGTATACAGTAATGTATATAATTTGACTAATACGGAATATATAGCCGATGCCAAGGACGGTACGAACCATGACTGGAAAACTGCATTGGTATATTACGGCTTCGGTACTACATGGTCTGCCGGTTTTAAAGTAATCTTTTAATCTCTAAAATAGTCAATAAATATGAAGTTAAAATATAATTTAATTGCATGGTCTCTGTTGGGATTCTTTGCTGCGGCATGTGATCCCATGGACGATATTTATAATGAAATCGATGCGGAAGGTACAACGAACACCCAGACGATGGCGGAATATGTACTGACTGATGCCGATTACGAAACGATCAGCTCTGCGGCGGCGAAGGCTGCCACTTCGGATGCTGAAAAAGCATTGGCGAATGCCGTCAAGACGGATAAGGCTTTGAACGAGTTTGCATCGGCCGAGAAGTATGTTCCTTCCATCATCGCGAAGATGTTGCCTTCATGGGGGAAAGGCTCTTCGGTAGGAGTGACCTATAACTATCAGAATACTCCTTCCGATTACGTACTGGAGTATAGGACAGTAACTAATACTTCTTTGGGTGATAAGGATTATGAGGCCCTGTGGGGCGAAGGCTCTCCCGTGAAGTTCCTGGCTCCGGCACATGCTCCAGCTACCGTATTGCCCGAGTGGCTGGCCGGTCTGTATAAGGATGCGGCAAAAGGTGATCTTGTGCTGGTAGATTACAAATATGACGATGTTGATCCTGAATTTACAGGGGAGGACTTGTACTCTCAGGACTTTGAGTCGGTTACGGTCAATGAGGATATCGTGTTGGAAGGCTGGGAGCAGGTGACTCTGAAAGGCGATAGAAAATGGCAGGGAAAAAACTATAGTAGTAATGGTTACGCACAATTCTCGGCCAATGGCTTTGAGGGTGAGGTGGATACTTGGCTTGTTTCTCCGGCAGTAGCAGTGACGAGCAAAGATGCCGGACTGTCTTTCGACATAAAGTTCGGATACTATAATGCGGATTGTCTGGATGTATTGGTTTCCGATACATATGCGGGAAATGGTTCGATTGATATGGCACAGTGGACTAGCGTGAAAGACCAGTTTACTTTCCCTGAAGGACCTGCCAACGGTTACAATGATAATTTTGTGAATGTAGGGAAAGCCGGTCTGGAGGCATACAATGGCAAAAGCGTTTATGTTGCGTTCCGCTATGTAGGCGAGGGGCCCAAGGCGAAAACCACGACTGTTCAGCTCGATAATGTAAGTATTTCATCGGCTGTATTGGCTCCGACGAATGAAAAGCCTTATAATGCATTGTATCAGTTTGACGGAACGGATTGGAAGGTTAAAGAAGATAGCAGATTGGTTGTAGTGACTCCTGCCGATTATGACGCTATGGGAAGCCCGGGCAGTCATGATAACTTCAGCACTTCGGATGCTCCGGAGAATTATCTGCCCCAGTTCCTGGCTCAGAAATTTCCATATGCCCAGGAAGGGGATTCAAAAGCCGTCATGTACAAATATTATAATAAGGTAACGACGATGGAGGTGGACGAGTATTTGTTCAAGGAGGGTACATGGGTTCTGAATAACAATATTGAACTGAAAGAAAAAGTGAATTTTGTACATAATGGAACCGAGTGGTTGTTTGATCCGACGGTAACGAAATCATTGGCTTCCGAAGATTATTTGATTTTGGAAAATTGGGTGAAAGCGAATAAGGATGCCGGGTATATGGATGCCAAATATGGAAACTCGGAATACTGGTTCGGTGGCAGCTCTTATTATGTAAACTTCAATATCCAGTTGGCTAAACGCCGTTCGAATGACCCCGACGGGGTGGTTCCGGCAGATGATAAAGAGGCTGAGGCTTATTTGTTGTCTATGGTTCAGGAGGGTATTGAACTGATCTTGGCAACAGAGTATCCTACAGCCGGCGCGCAAGTAAGTGGGGTTGATTGTTTCTATGTCATTTCTGCAAAAGTGTATAATGGGCTTGAAACATTTACTTATACTTATACTTTCAAAGGTTTAGGAAATGCTAAATTTGAACTGCAAGGTGAACCTGAAGTAACAAAATAAGGTTTTAAACTTGAAGATAAATAAAAGTGGTGTCAAAAACTCAGTTTTTGAAAATATGAACTTATAATCTGAAATTTGAGCATCCTAAAAGACTAAAGAAAGGGTCGTATCATTACTCCATACAGAGCTTGATACGATCCTTTTACGTGTTATAATTACTATCTGTAACTTTTCGGGGCTGTCCTTTTTGTTTTGACATCTCCCTTCTCCTATCCCCAAGTTATTCAGGAACAGCAACATTCAACTACTTCATTCCCCCTCATTAAACCCCAGGCCCTGCTGTTCGGGCTTCAGCTTCTCTGTCAGGAAATTGGTATGCTCCCACTTCGGTTCGGGCGGATTATGATCCAAGGTCCTCTCCTCGGTAGGCGTGTAACGTCCGTTGTAAGTGCTGAAGGCGAAAAAAGCATCTCCCGGTCCGCCCAGATGGTCGAAACGTACCTTGGCCACACGCACCAGCACCTGCCCCAGTTCATCGTTACGGTCTACCACCATTCCATAATCCGTCTTGTTGAAAAAGGCCGCCGAGCCGTTGATATCATACAGCGTGGGCACAGGCCAGCGTTTGCTTCCCGGTTCGCGGCGCAACTTGGTGGGGTGCGCCACCAAAATGAGCAACACCTTGTGCTTCACGGCAAAATTGGAGAACTCGTCGAAGATGCGGCTGATGTACTGCGTTTCCGTTTCCCAGTCGGGAATCTGATGCTCGAAGCGGTTGAAGGGGTCCACCACCAGCACCTTCACTCCTTTCCGGCTCACCAGTTGGGCGGCAATGCGAAGCACGCTCTCTACCGAGAAGTCCTCTTTCGGCATAATGGAGAAGACACTCTGTGCCAGGTAACGGATGGCCTGTCCGGCTTCCGGCAACGGCATCCCCTTGTGTTCGAAACGCTTGCCCACCACGCGGCGTATCAGCTTGCGGTAGTGATAGGCCAGCGGGGTATTCTCCGGGCTGAAATAGCCCACCTTCCAATCGTGGCGCAGGAGCAGGCGCATGGCAATTTCGTCCACAAACTCGCTTTTTCCGCTGCCGGGAACGCCTGTGACCGTGAGCACAAAACCACGCTCGAACTTGATCAGCCGGTCCAGATTCTCCAGTCCCGTATCGGCTCCCTCCGGCATTCCGTTGTAATAAATATCCATCAGCGTATCCCATTCGTCCATGGGGCAGAAGACTCCTTCCAACGGGATTTCCGCCGCCTGCTCCACCTGTTGGCGGAGCCTCGGAAGATCGTACTTCAACAGATACTCGTTGGCATCCTTGCAGCCTTCTCCCCAGGCCACCACCTTGCAGCGGTCCACGCCCAGGCGGCGCACCAGTTCATCGCGCAACTCCACTCCGCGCTTGTCGGTATCCATGGCCAGGATGATTTCCGCCTTGTCATCGAAGTGCGACTCCACGAAGCGGTCCAGCCACTGAAGGTTCGCGCCTCCGGCTCCGTTGGGTACGGACACCACCTCTTCCAGTCCTGCGGCTATCAGGCTGAGGGCATCTATCTCGCCTTCGGTGATGTAGCACTTTTCCTTTCCTTTTATGGCGTCTATGTTCCAAGGAATCAGCTCGGCTCCTTTCACCATCTTGAAATGCTTTGCGGCATCCCGGAATTTCATGTTTTTCATTACTCCGTCCTCCAGGTAAGGGAAGCAGATGCAGGCTTCTTCCTTGCCGGTCTGCGGCAGGAATTCCAAGCGTTCCTCTATCTTCATCCTTGTCAGGACGTCCATCGGAATACCTCGTCTGTCGACCATGTATTCCATCATTTCTCCATTCATAATTTGTTTGTTTTTATTAATTACCGGGCATACGTAATGTACAGGCGGTTGCAGGGGGATGTGCGGCTTGCGTTGCGACCTGTTATGGTGCTGCGATGCTGCATCGTGGTGCTGCGACGTGTTACGGTGCTGCGGTGCATCCTTCTGCTGTTTCTGCCGTTCCCGGTCTTGTTGTTTCTGTTCTCTTTTCCACATCTCGTCCTCGTTCCACGCTATGGCGAAATCACAATGAAAGCATTTCGCCCATCCCCCTTCACAGGTGATATGCACACTGAACGAAGGATCTTTGGGATTGCTTCGCGTTGCGGAACATTCAGGACAAGGCATACGGAAATGGTCCTTTCTGCGCGGCAGGCTTTTCAGCCACCGCACATAGTCTGCATGTTCTTCGCGCGTCATATCCAGCTCTGTTTCAGGTTATCCCAGGTGGCACGTCCGTTGGGACGCGGGGGTGCACCGGCAGGAAGAGGCACTCCGCAGTACGAACGTTCGCCGGTCAGCGGATTGTACGTTTCGTAGGGCGAGAGCGAAGTCGATTCATTCTGCATCCGGCTTCTTTCTTTCAGCTTTTCTTCCAGAAAAAGACGGGTGGGCTTTCCCGGACGGATATAATTAGCAAAATAGGCTTGCGCTTCGGATACGGAAGTAATGCGTTCCGTACTTCCTTGAACCACAACATGTTTTTTAAACATGGAACGGATAAAGGGAAGATTGTTCAGAAAGTCTCCTTTCAACCCCGACATCATTCCCACAATTTCCACCCAACTTTGAACTTTGAAAGCTTCATTGATATAACACTCCCATCGCAACATCTCTCCGCTCTTTTTTCCGGAACAAAATTTCATGTCGTCGTCGATGCTGCCGTTTGTTTCTATGATGTCTACATCATCTTTCTTTTTCTTCTCTCCTCTATTCTTTTCTTCTCTTATAAAGCTTTGCTTAAAGCTTGCTTGCAAGTTCTTTCCATAGCACTCATTATCAACACTTTGAATCACATTTTTGACTGAATTTTCATTTGTATTTTTTGCAGTCGTATTTTTCATACTTTCCGCACTACTTTTCACGTTGCTTTCCGTGCTGTTTTCCTTGTAGATTTCCTTATTATAATCCGAATGGATTGGCTTGCTGCTCTCCATGCAGACAGCCTTGTCACTATCTACATTGCTGCTTTCCATATAAATTCTCTCCTTGCTATCCATACTGGATGCACCACTGCTTTTCGTATAGACTTCCTCATTATTATCCATGCAGGACGCATCATCGCTTTTCATGTAGATTTCCTCGTTATTATCCATGCAAGGTGCACCACCATTTTTCATGTAGATTTCCTCGTTGCGATCCATGCAGGACGCATCACCGCTTTTCATGTAGATTTCCTCGTTGCAATCCATGCAAGGTGCACCACCACTTTTCAGGTAGGCTTTCCCGTTATTATCCATGCAGGACGTATCACCGTTTTTCATGTAGACTTCCCCGTTACGATCCACGCAAGGTGTATCACCACTTTCCATGTAGATTTCCTTGTTATTATTCACGCAGGGTGCACCACTGCTTTTCGTATAGATTTCCTCGTTGCGATCCATACAGGGTGTATCACCGCTTTTCATGTAGGCTTCCCCGTTATTATCCATGCAAGACGCATCATTGCTTTTCGTGTAGACTCCCTCGTTATTATCCACGCAGGACGCATCACCGTTTTTCCCCTCGTTGATTCTGCCCCTCCCTATTGCAGACGCTGTAGACGCAGTTGCTTTTGCAGATGCTTTCACCGTACTTTTCTTACAGCTTCTCCCTCCCTTACTACCGGCAGCAGCACGTTGCTCGGAAAGTTTACTCTGATATCCCATCACCTCGTCCAGATACAGACATCGGAAATACCCGTCCTCTGTAATGAGAAACAAATCGAAGTCCTTAATAAGATGTTGCAGATTTTCCACGGTAGCTCCCCACTGATCGGCCAGCAAATCCAGTTCGTTAAAATCATGTTTGTATTCCTGCTGTTTTCGCAGAAACAATATCGTTTCAAGATACAACCCCAGCCCCATGCATTTCATGTCGGCATTCAGCTTCATCATTTTGTAATCCGACATCAAGCTGCAATTCAGCCGGA
>OOAN01001478.1_pt1 | contig 12553 bp, 13 predicted proteins | sample 1671301 | NCBI WGS metagenome assembly OOAN01 (sample SAMN06348142, study PRJEB24527) | human gut metagenome | biome: human gut; feature: ankylosing spondylitis patient; material: feces | host: Homo sapiens | place: China | collected 2015-10
AAAGGCATCGAGGGACGGGTGTACGTGCAGTTAGTTCATCATTGATTCGCTCGGAAACGTAACGAATCCCAAAATAGTAAGAAGTCCCTCCCCTTTACTGGACGGAGAAGCCCTACGCCTCGTGCGTAGGATGCCAAAATGGATTCCAGGAACGATACGTGGCAAACCCGAAAGTTTCAAATATAGCATTGCCATCACATTCAAGCTAGACGCACAACCAAAAACAGAACTTTCAGAAGAAATATCAGATGACGATCCGCGCATGTTTATAAACTGGGAAGAGCCCCCCGATTCCCCGGAGGAGACGAAGCCTGCATGAAGTTCATTGCCGACAACCTGCGCTACCCGGCAGAAGCCGCAGGGAAAGGCATCGAGGGACGGGTGTACGTGCAGTTAGTTCATCATTGATTCGCTCGGACATGTTGTAGAACCGCGCATCCTCAAGAGTCCGTCTCCCCTGCTCGACGAGGAAGCCCTGCGCATTGTCCGCGCCATGCCGGTATGGTCTCCAAGGAAAATACGCGGAAAGGCCGTGCACACCAAAATGAGCCTTCCCATCATGTTCCGCAAACAGTATTTCAAAACAACCGAAAGACAAACCAAGCCTTAGCACATCGGCGTGACAAGCCCCATGTGAAACGGTATACGGAAAAGTACAGCCCAAACGATACGGTCTTAAATACGGAAGACCTACGACTTTCTTTTCTTCAATGTGAAAAGAAACTCCAAACCATGCCCGCCGCCCGAAGGCTTTGCATTGATATTCCCCCCATGGAAAAGCACGGCATTCTTTACGATAGCCAAGCCAAGGCCCGTACCTCCTAATTTCCGGCTACGCCCCTTGTCTACACGGTAGAAACGTTCAAAGATGCGTCCCAAATGCTCGGGAGCCACTCCTACTCCATTGTCGCTCACACTGAAATAATAACCGTCTTCGTCTTCCGAATAACACACGATATTCACATGCGTACCGTTTCCGGCGTATGCAATGGCATTATCCATCAAATTACGGAAAATGGAGTACAACAAAGAAGAATTCCCTTGAAGCACCAACTTGTCCGGTACATTTACCCCCACAGTCATTTGCCTCTCTTCCAATTTCAAAGCCAGTTCTGCCACGATATTATGAATCATGGAGGCCAAATCGACATCCGTCACCTCTATCATCTGGCCGGCCTCTGTCATACGGGTCAGAGTGGATATGTCCTGCAACAGGTTCGTCAGCCGGTTGCTTTGCGCAAAGCTACGCTCCAAAAACTTCTTAAGCATATCCGGCGAAAGCCCCGGATTATGCAGAATCGTTTCCAAATAACCTTGAATACTGCTCACGGGAGTCTTCAACTCGTGGGCAATATTTTGTGTAATCTGCTGCTTCATGCGGGCTTGTTCCTCCTGTTTCGTAATGTCAGAAATGGAAATCTCAAAGCTGTTATCCACAAAAAGAGCCACAGACAAGTTGAACACATAACCGTTTTTGTCCACGACCAACAACTTCTGCCTAAGGTCCCCCTGCGTAAAACTCTTGCGAGACATCGCTATAAAATCAAATAGTGGCTGCAATTCTTTCACTTGGAAGACTTCTTCTATGCCTCCGATATTCTTGTCGGATATCAAATTCACATATTGCATGAAAAGCCCGTTGGCCAAAACCACATCCTTGCCCGGATTGAAAATGGCCAACCCTTCATTGGAAATCTGCAAATGCGTGATAAGCTTCTCTCGTTCGCGGAAAAGATCGTCTTTCGCCTTGCGTAACCGTGTATAGATATCGACGATATGCCGTGAAATCTGCCCCAAATCGGTATTTCCCAATCCCTTCAAGTCATTCGTATCCACATCCTCGTCCTGATCGGCCCGACGTGCAAAAAGACGAAGCTGAGTAATCATGGCCCCTAAACGGGCTGTCAAGTTATAAAAGACGAGAAACAAAATGGCAGATAACAAAAATGAAAACCATAAATAACCCTTGTCGGCATTCAACATGGCAATCAAATCCGTATCGTAAGGCAATGCGCTACGTACGAACAACTCTTTCTCCGGAAAATAATTCGCCGAATAAAAGAATTCCTCTCCAAGAGTCTCTGAAGTTCTTTTGATGGAATATCCGCTCCCTACGGCCAAAGCCTCACGTATTTCCTCACGATCCAAGTGATTATCCTTCACATGCTCGGAGGAAATATCATTATCGAAAATCACTTTTCCGTGACGGTCCACAAGCGTGACACGCAGTTTCTGAAGATGGTGCCGTATACGATAGCGCGCCACATAATCTTTCACTGAAAAGGCCGTATCAGCCATGTGATCATACAAATCCACGTTGAACATGGTCAGCGTAGAATTCAACAACTCCACCTTATGAGTCTTCTCGCGGTGATACTGATAATATAAGAAACTTGCTACGAAAACACAATAAATAGCGATAACGGAAAAAAAAAGATATTGGCTGAATGACAATGACTTCCTTTTCATCTCAATCTTTCACAGAGGTATCGAAACAATATCCGTAACCCAAACGGGTGACGACAAACCTTCCGTATCCGTCGAGTTTTTTACGCAAACGGGTTATGTTCACATCTACCGTCCGGTCCAACACCTCGGCATCGTTGTTCCATATCCTACGCAATATCTCAGCCCGTGAAAACACACGTCCTTCATTTTCCAACAACAAGCGCAAAATCTCAAATTCGGTCTTCGTCAACTGCAACGCCTCACCACACAGCACGGCCTCTTTTTTGTTCAAATCCAATTTCAACTCCTTAAAACCGATATAAGCAGCCGGCACCGCTTGTTGTGGTGCCGTACGACGAAGCACAGCCTTGATTCTCATCTGCACTTCACGCAAGGAAAAGGGTTTGGAAATATAGTCGTCCGCGCCCAAAGTGAATCCGGTGACAGCGTCGTTCTCCGTATCACGTGCCGTAAGAAAGATAATAGGTATATCACGAGTCTCACGCACTTGCTTGAGCATCTTGGCCATCTTAAAACCAGAGATTTCTCCCATCATGACGTCCAACAGCAAAAGGTGGAACTTGGCCAAATCCATCTTTAGTGCTTCTTCGGCCGAATTGGCCGTTTCTACTTCGTACCCCTCATTCTCCAGATTGAACTTTAGGATGTCGCACAAATCTTCTTCATCGTCCACCACGAGAATCCTGTAATTTGTATTCATCAGACTTACCGCTTTAGATTATTATTTTCCGATTGCAAAATTACAAGTTAGTTGTTGCACGAATATGAAACCCGTGTTACAATACCGTTACAACACCTTTTTCTTGTTGGAACCTGCGGCATGCACGAACCCAATGACGCATGTGGCCGATTATTTCCTGTGTTTCTTGTAAAGTACTCATATAAAGATATTCAATCTTCAGATTGTCCATATCTCCCTTGCGTATACGGTCTTGCTGAATCTTGCGGAGTTGGGACAACTGGGCTTTCATCTCATCTCCAAACTGCCGAACCTGCAACGCATTATCATAATTATTCGTCTCTATCATGCCGGCAATGACATTCATCAATTTTTCCACCCCTTCCCGAATCGGCATGAATTCTTTCACGTATTCCTCAGGCATGGGATTGAAATTGTTGTCCACGTGTTCTAATGAAGGTTCACACATACGCTTCAGGCAGTATAAACTCTGTTCGCAACTGTTACATGCCAAATGGAACCATGTATCTTTTTCAACAGCTTGCAGCGGGTCTATTTTACGTAATCCCACCAGTTCTTTCCGACGGATTACCTTCCAATTCTTCCGTTCATCTTCCAAATGGTTCAAAGTCCGCCGCAACACTTTCACATCTTCGGCAATCAAACCGGAAGTCGTCTGCATGTAAGCTCCCGATATATATTTTACCATCTTCGATTGATAAGCACTGATATGCCGGTTCAACAGCACCCAAGCCTCATCCTTATCATTGGTTTGCGCCAACTCCGTGAAAATCTCATCCCGCTGTACTGCCGCCATTTTCTTCTTATAGCTGCGGTTATTCTGAACAAGCATGAACACGACCACGACAATGAGCAATACCATGGCCACCACTCCACCGAAATGCACAAGCAACGTCACGATGAAACACAAGAAGAAAGCCGCACCGGCCGTCATGAACCATCCGCCAATCACAGATATCACACCGGTCACGCGGAACACGGCGCTCTCGCGTCCCCATGCACGGTCGGCCAACGACGAACCCATACCCACCATAAACGCCACGTAGGTGGTAGACAACGGTAGTTTCAGAGACGTACCCACTACGATCAACAATCCGGCCAACACCAAGTTCACGGAAGCGCGTACCAAATCAAACGCCGCACCATTCGGAATAATAGCCTCATCCTGATTGAAACGTGAATTGATCCATTTCCTCATCCATGCAGGAATATGGTCCACTACATACTCGTTGCTGTTAATCACGCTCCTCACCAACCGACGGGCAAAACGGGAAGAGCCGAACATTTCGTCGCCTGCTGTCTGACGGGACAAGTCGACGGAAGTCTTTACGACATTCTGTGCTTTCTTCGACGTCATCAAAGCTATCGTCATAATAACTCCTGCCCCGATAAGGAAAAAGACAGACGTACCGGCCGGTTCGTTCAGCACGCCCATCATATGGGTGGCAGGATTTGCCCCTGGAGTTGCCAAGAAATCCTGATAAGAAGAAAAACCGGCTAAAGTCACACCGATGAAATTCACCAAATCGTTCCCGGCAAAAGCCATAGCCAAAGAGAACGTACCAAAGAGCACTATAATCTTGAAAACATTGACCTTACACCAATGCAGGACTTGCATCAGCACCGTAAATCCGATAATGAAAGAAATCAATATCGTATGTGTGTTCTCAGCAATCCAAACTTTAATATCGGAAGTCATGAACGAAGCACTGCCGAAACCTTTTACCAACAAGAAATAAGCAATGGAAGTAATAGAAAGTCCTCCAAACAAACCTATGGTATATTTAAGATGCTTGGTATAGTGAAAAGTAAAAATGAGACGGGAAATCCATTGCACCAACATTCCGAAAACAAAAGCAATGGCGACAGAAAGAAAAATGGCTAAAATAACCGTAAAAGCTTTTTCTGTATTTATCAAACCGGCGTAGGTAAGCGAAGAATCATGGAGCATCTTGACTAACGCCAATGCCGTACTGCCTCCTAATAACTCGAAAACCATCGACACCGTGGTGGAAGTGGGCATTCCCAATGTATTGAATATGTCGAGCAAAATCACATCTGAAGCAACCACTGCCAAAAAGACGCACATCAACTCTTCGAAAGTGAAGAACTCTGGATGAAAAATGCCGTGCCTTGCAATGTCCATCATACCGTCGCTCGTCGTGGCTCCCACAAAAATACCTACTGCGGCAATTATCAATATGGTCTTGAAACGCGCTACTTTTGAACCGATGGCCGAACCCAAGAAATTCACGGCATCATTACTGACCCCCACGAACAAATCAAAAGTGGAAAGGGCAAACAGGAATATGACTATCCCCAAATAAACAAATTCCATACGATTACTTCATATTTGATTTTGGGACAAAGATAAGCATTTTCCCCTTTGCGACCATTATATTCCTATAACATTTTTCACAAAAATGCAACACAAACGAACCACTCCCATAATGTACGTTTATTCAAAACGAATAGACCGAGCCGGATGGATACGGGAAACCAAGAAGCTCGGAACGATAAGCGAAAACACGCATATCACCAAAGTAGCCACGTTGATAGCCAACACATAACAGAAATTGAACAAAACCGGTACCGAATCCACGTAGTATATCGACGCATCCAAACGGAATATTCCTGCATAATGCTGAAGAAGCACTATGCCTATACCTATTATATTTCCCAAAAGCAATCCTTTCCCCATGACGAACACGGCAAAATACAAGAAAATATGGCGGATGCCACGGTTGGTCGCTCCTAATGCTTTCATGATTCCGATAAAATTCGTGCGTTCCAATATAATAATAAGCAAACCGGAAATCATCGTAAACCCTGCTACTGATACCATCAAAGCCAAAATGACCCACACATTGACATCCAAAAGACTGAGCCATGCAAATATCTGAGGATAAAGTTCCTGTATCGTCATGGCCACATACGAACCACCATAAGCGTCCGTTTCCCGATTCATACGCTTAACCAACACACTGGCAACTTCGTCCACACGGTCCAAGTCCTTCACGGCGATTTCCATTCCACTATATTGGTCCGGAGCCCACGCATTCAAACGGTTGCAAGTATAAATGTCCGTAAAAACCAAAGCCTTGTCGAACTCCGTCAAATGCGTACAATAAATACCCGACACCGTAAAACGACGGGTACGCACGGAGTTCTCGAAGAAATAGGCAAACACTTTAGAGCCAACTTCCAAATGCAATTCATCGGCTATCTGCCGGGATATGACAATCCGGTTGGAAGCCACCGTATCAGAAAAAGACGGTAGTTCCCCCTCTTCCATGTGGGCTTTCAGGAAAGATGTATCGAATTCCACCCCCACACCGTGCAAAAGGATACCTTTAAAATCGGCATCCGTCTTGAGTATTCCCTCCTTATTGCAAAAACGCTGCACATGCGCCACCCCTTCCACGTCCCCGACCTCCTTCATCAAAGCAGAAGGTATCGCAATAGGCTGAGGGGAATTCGTCGTGACCGACGCATAGTTTTGAATCTGTATATGAGAACCGAATCCAACGACTTTCGAACTGATTTCCTGTTTGAAGCCCAACACCACGCACACCGAAATAACCATCACGGCCAAACCGACAGCCACTCCGGACGTAGCTATCAATATGGCCGGACGCGATACTTTTTTCACATCACCGTGCTCACGGAACAGCTTTCGGGCTATAAACAAATTGAAATTCATCCCTCTTGCCGTCTTATTCCGCTACACGGCCGGGATATGCCTCCAATGCCTTGCGCAATACAAAAAGGGCACGCGTCAAATCTTCTTTCTTCAACACGTAAGCTATGCGCACCTCGTTCTTACCCGAACCGGGCGTAGTATAGAATCCTGCCGCCGGAGCCATCATCACAGTCTCCCCCTCATAATCAAAGTCTTTCAAACACCATGCACAAAACTCCTCGGCATCGTCTACGGGAAGCTTGGCCACCGTATAGAAAGCCCCCATGGGGATGGGAGAATACACTCCAGGGATACGGTTCAGCCCGTCAATCAAGCACTTACGCCGCTCCACATATTCGTCATACACTTCCCGTCCATATTCTTCAGGCTCGTCGAGCGAAGCCTCCGCCGCAATCTGTCCGATTAAGGGAGGGCTTAAACGGGCCTGGCAAAATTTCATCACGGCCTTACGAACCTCCACATTCTTCGTTATCAACGCACCGATACGTATGCCGCACTCGCTATACCGCTTGGATACGGAATCTATCAGCACCACATTGTTTTCTATCCCCTCCAAGTGGCAAGCCGAGATATAGGGAGAACCGGTATAGATAAACTCACGGTACACTTCATCCGAAAAAAGATACAAATCGTACTTCTTCACCAAGTCGCGAATCTGGTTCATCTCACGGCGCGTATAGAGGTATCCCGTGGGGTTGTTCGGATTGCAAATCAGAATGGCCCGCGTACGTTCGTTAATCAGCTCCTCGAACTTCTCGACCTTCGGCAACGAAAAGCCTTCTTCTATCGTAGTGGATATCGTACGGATGACCGCCCCCGCCGAAATGGCAAATGCCATGTAATTAGCGTATGCCGGTTCGGGAACGATGATTTCGTCGCCCGGATTCAGGCAAGAGAGGAATGCGAACAATACAGCCTCCGAACCTCCCGACGTGATGATGATGTCGTCCGCCGTAAGATTGATATTGTATTTGGCATAATATCCGACCAACTTTTCCCGGTAACTCAAATATCCTTGGCTCGGGCTATATTCCAAAACCGTCCGGTCTATGTGTCGGATAGCATCTATGGCCGCTCGCGGAGTCGGCAAATCAGGTTGGCCGATATTCAAATGGTACACATGTATCCCTCTACTTTTAGCCTCAAAGGCCAACGGAGCCAATTTGCGAATCGGTGACTCCGGCATTTCCTGACCGCGAACGGATATTTTAGGCATGTCTTTTCTTTTTTGTTTTTATTGGTTCGAAATTCATGCAAAGATAGCATTTCAACATAAAACAAGCAACAAATCAGCCTACAAAATCCATAAACCGCTCACCTGTCAACAAAAAAGGCAACCCTAAGGCTGCCTTCTGTACGCCCTCAGGGATTCGAACCCTGGACCCATTGATTAAGAGTCAATTGCTCTACCAACTGAGCTAAGGACGCATCATCTTTGATTTTGCGAGTGCAAAGGTAGGGCTTTTTATTTAACCCTCCAAACTTTCGCCCCTCTTTTTCTTATTTTTTTTCCAATTCGTAAATTTCGGAAGGTATACGGCGCTTCAACACTTCCAGTTCAAAGTCCCTTCCTGCGACAATCCCTGCGGAACGGAGACAAGTATCAACCGTTTTTCGCGCCAGTTCCGGATGATTGTTCTCCTCGCTGATATGGCACAACCATACATGCCGAAGCCTGTCCGTAACATGCTCCGCCAACAGCTGCGCCGCAACCTTATTACTCAAATGTCCGTAATCACCGCTAATCCGTCCTTTCAGATAAGCCGGATACGGCCCCATCATCAACATGTCTTCGTCATGATTGGCCTCCAATACCAGATAATTCGCTTGGGCGATATAGCCACCGAATTGTTCGGTCACATGTCCGGCATCGGTAATGAGGCAAAAATTGACATCTCCGTATTGCACGCTGTAGCCCACATTGTCCGCACTGTCATGAGGCACATCGAAAGGCGTGATTACAAAATGGTCTAGCTCCAAGGTCTGTCCTTTCTGCAAGAAACGTATGTTTTCTTCCTTCAACTTAGGATGTACGCAATAATTACGCTTGATTCCGCCGTGCACAAGTTCGGTGGCATAGACCGGAATCCCGTATTCATTCGCCAAGCTCCCGACAGCTTTGACGTGGTCTGCATGGTCGTGCGTAATCAATACGGCCTTTATTTGTTTCAAAGAAAGCCCGCAAGTATTAAAATGTTTTTTCAGTGTTCGTATCCCAATTCCGGCATCAATCAATATCCCATAATTTTCTGAGAAGAGGAAGTAGCTGTTTCCGCTACTGCCGCTCCCCAGACAAATAAACTTCAGCATATCCGTATTTTTGTTTATGCAAATATACGAAAACATGAAAGAACGGACAAATATTTCTTTCCCGCCCTCCTGCCTTACCAACTCAATTTAGCCTGAATAATTCATAGTCTCCACAAAAAAGAGAACGCCCTTCTTGTATATTTGCAAGAAAAGCATTAACTTTAAGGTGTTAAAAATAAACTTAATACCGGCGTTCTCATGTGCAAAGATACAACAAATAACGGAGTCAGTCAAGAGAAAAATCTTTTTTCTTTTCAAGACGTGCTTCCTGACAGGAAAATTCAGGTCGATTTCAATGCCCCGGACATCTCGTCCAATGGAGGACTGGTGCTTGTCGGTCTAATGAAAGACAGCATAGCGCGAAAGATAGCGCGCCTAATTCCGGATTATCGAAATCAACTTTTCGTACAGCATTCCTACGAAGAGATGGTCTGCCAGCGTGTCGGACAGATAATGTGCGGCTACGAGGATGCCAACGACTGCGACCGCCTGCGCCACGACAGTGCCCTTAAGATGAGCGTGGGCCGCAAGGCATCGGATCCCGGCCTGTGCTCACAACCGACGATGACACGGCTTGAGAATCATATTGACAAAAGGACCTTATGGAAAATAGCAGAACTGTTTGTCAAGGACTACATCTCATCCTTCGACAAAGCTCCGCGTAAGATTATTCTTGACGTTGACGATACAAATGCCAACACATACGGGGCGCAGCAGCTGTCGCTGTTCAATGATTACTATGACGAATACTGCTACATGCCGATGGTTATTTTCGACGGTATGAACGGCAAGCTGATACTTCCTCTACTGAGACCGGGACGACGCAACAAGTCGCTGAACATCTTCGGTATACTGCGCAGAGTCATTGAATACATCCATAAGGAATGGCCTCACACAATAATAGAACTCCGCGGGGACAGTCATTTCTGCAGCCATGAGTTTATGGACTGGGTCAAGACACATCTTTATGTGAGATTTATCACAGGGCTGTCGGGCAATCCTGCGCTTATGAAGAAAATCGACAAGCAATTGCGCCGTGCCAAGGGGGATTTCGAACTTCACCATGAGGATGTACGCCGTTACTACAGCTTTGAGTACAAAGCCAAATCATGGAAATACAGACAGAGGGTGATTGCAAAAATCGAAGTCTCCGACAAGGGTGTAAACGTCCGCTTCATAGTCACAAGCAACCGTAACAACAAGCCCGAGACAGTATATCGACGTTACTGTAAGCGCGGCACAATGGAGCTATGGATAAAAGACCTGAAGTATTTTCGAGCCGACAGGATGTCGTGCAGTTCTTTCAGAGCCAATATGTTCCGGCTGTTTCTATATGGCGCGGCATATGTGACCGCATACCGTCTCAGGTCGAAGGCTTTCTCCAATACAGAGGTCGGCGCCTTCACGATGGACAGCTTCATGAAGCGGATTATGCTGAGTGCCGTCTTCATAGTCGAAAAAAAGACTTTTATAAGGTTCAGCTTTTCCCCACACCATCGACACCTTGAAGCTTTGTCGCAAGCCTTGACGAGACTCTCTGCCTGACAAGTGGAATAATCTGAAATCAACCTGAGTCCGATTCTGTAATCGGACTTATAAGTCATATCCGCTCCATAAAAATGGACGTGATAATCAGACCTGAGCATGCCGAAATCAAGGCTTCGGACAGGATTATAACTCTACATCAAGCGGTCATTCGATGATAGACATTAGTTGGAGGCTTCAGATTGTCCCCATATCTGTTTTGATAACCTGAAATGAATCCACTATGAATAATGTAGGCTAAAGTTGTTAAGACCTCATTAAAAAGTTCAGAATCAAACTCCCATTTCAATAATAGTTGTTGAAGATGATAATTTACATCTTCATTTATCGGATGTCCCATTGCAAGTCCTTTGCTTCCTGTTGGAATATCCTTAATAATGTCTTTTATTTCTTTTATAGTCATTTGCGTTATTTTTCTTTAGAATGTGTTAGCGATAAGTCTTAAGATAATATTTCATTGGGATTATATTCCGAATCTTCCATTTACTTGCATTGAGATAGTAATTTTAAACCATATTCATTGAGAATATTTAAGAATCTATTCTTATCTTTTATCAAGTGGTTATATATAAGCTTAGTATTCATCACGGGGTCTGGTCCTGCTAACCAAGGTGGAGTATAATACGAATTATTCAGAACATCTTCAAAATCCGCTAAGTCTTTATAATTCGGAACTCCTGCCCGTCCTTTAATCATATTAGCTTCTATTAAAGGATGCAGGTTATAGTAGAAGTCAATAGGCTGCGCTAATTTATAGTATAAAGCAGTGATAAAAGAATCTGGCGCACCTTTATATCGTAATTCTGTTCTTATTGAAGCATTCCACTCTTCTAAAGTTTTGATATTATTTTTATCAAACAGTTTCTCTAATTCATTATCTACCAGTTTCATTATTGTATCTTTTTTTCTGTATTGAGACATATAAGAATTAATATAGCTGCATAGCTGCTTCTATCATAATTCGTACAACTTTATCTTCGATATTGTCAAGGAATTTTTCGGTGGCTTTCCAAAATTCTTCTTTTGATAAATTGTACTTATCCAACATTGTATTTATGCCAGTTGCACTGTGTTCTGCCGTAGTCATAATTATTTACTATAACTCGGAGTTGGTAAAGTTCCTGTGTAATTCAAACGGACATTAATATCGTCTATTATCACGTAATTATAGCTTGACCCAAACAATCCGTTTTTTCGTTCTTCTTCTCTTCTTAATAAGAGTTGTTGTTTCACTTTTTTATATTGTGGGTGCGAATCAAGATAGATAGCCGTATCTTTTAAGCCTCCCAAACATTCTATTTTACTTATTGTTATCATACTGAAGGTTAGTCCCAACATATTGTATTATTCAATTCTATGGAGAATAATAATTCATCTCTAATTTTACTATCCTTTATACCCTCTATAAATTTTTGAGGATTGGCATAGTAATCTTCGACATTAAGATTGTGCTTCTTCAAACATAAATAAGTCTTATTCACTATCATCTTTTTTCCTGTTTAGAGTTTTTAATTTATCTATCCGGTTGTCCAATTTAAGTCCATTTCTTGTAATTCTTCGTCTGTAATGGATGGATAGTTATGCTTCATTATTAATTCTTTCTCCGAAAAAGTTTTTTTATAGTCATCACCCATCAAGAGAATTAGAATATAGTCTAACTTGTTGTTTACCTCCTCAATCTTACTATTATATAATCCTTCCGTGACTTCTATTGCAACAGAAAGGGCTTTATTGCTTTCTAATATCCCTTTTGCATGTTTTTTTAATTTCACTAAGAGCCTGTTTAAATTTTATTCAATAACATCCTAATGGATGCCAGTTTTACC
>OOAN01001480.1_pt1 | contig 12547 bp, 11 predicted proteins | sample 1671301 | NCBI WGS metagenome assembly OOAN01 (sample SAMN06348142, study PRJEB24527) | human gut metagenome | biome: human gut; feature: ankylosing spondylitis patient; material: feces | host: Homo sapiens | place: China | collected 2015-10
GTTATGTTTCTAATTATCAGAAAAATATATTTGCTCTTATATCGAACTCACGTTATTTATTCTTATATCGAACTCACGTTATTCTATCATATATACTTTTCCTATACTCCTGAAAAAGCTTCCGGCCATAGAAATAACAAGAAACCTATTCCGCTCAATCCGTGAACAAAGCTAATGTCTAAAGGCTTTTCCCTATGGGAATCATTGACATAATCGTCAAACAAAGCACCGTATTTTTCCAATATCTTAATTCTCGTCTCTCGAAGCAACCCATAATTCGGGACATCCCTATCCAACAAGTCTTCAGCCTTCTTTAAAATGGCAACTGCTCCAAACCATCCGTCGTTAATATTCATGATGCGGGTGTCGAGTTCGTCTTCAATCTTAGACAAGTCAACGGAAAACATCAACACTTCTATCCGTTTTTTAATCTCAGGAAAACGTAAATACCCATTCAAATAAGCAAGCGATACGGCCAAATACAATTTGTTGATATGGAGATAAGGTTGGTTCGTCTCCAAATAAAACAACCATGTTTTGACCATATTAATGATTTTATCATTAAAAACACTCAAATTCAAAGTCCCACGTAATAGCACCAACAACAAAGGCACGTGCCACAACAACGTGAAATATTCATCCTTACATATCGATGAAAATATGGTGGGGGAACTCCTGTCGATCCGTACGATAAGCTCACGCAAAAAGTCCTTGTCTATTTCGTGTAACACTGTATTCCGGACATGTCCCGGATTCCCCAACCTTGCCACACTGTATATTAAATATCCTAACAGGCCATTACTGACATTAGCAGGAATACCGGACACCGTATTGATTTCTTTAAATACGGCAGCGTCTATGTCCTTCAGGACTTCATCCACATCTCCTTCATAATAATGGTTCTCCATCAGGTAGTTGATTCCCCACCCAATACCGGCAAACCCGGTATCAAAAAAGGCATTCTTTTCCTTAGCCGCCCGTGCATATATACGGTCTATCAGATTATCGGCAAAGTCTTCCACCACCGGATCCTTTTTCTCCCGGTTCAGGACAAACAAAGCCAAACATACTCCCATGTCCCCTTTGAACAGTCCGAATCCCTCTTGTCTGTTCTGTCTCGCTCCCTCCATGATAAGGGAAAGCAAAAGGTCTTTTGTCGTTTCCATCATTTTTTTCGGATTGATTTAAGATATTCCCTATGTTTAGCCACAGAAAAGACAGGATGCGGAATGGCACTGTTGATGCCTCTTGGATGCGACAAATGGAAAATCGGTCCCTCTATCCTTTCTATCGTAAATCCCATGTTTTTCCACCGCGCAAAACGTTCCCCGTCTTCAATCCCCCAACCGTAGAAATTTTCATTTTCCAAACCGCTACGGATATAAGATTCCCGATTGGCCAAAAAAGCTCCTCCTACGGGGTTGGGAGGATACATTTCCGTCATAAAACGCCAATAATCCTGCAAGACTTTCAAATCACCATGCTTCAGGTATTCTCTCCGCAACACGGCAGAGGTGTCCAAAAAATATTTCTCATAGGGATAAACAAAATCCGTCCCTTGCCTCAATAATTCCACGGCTTTGACTATTTGGGATGGCTGTGCCACCACATCCACGTCCCAAACCGAGACATAGGGCACCTCCACAGACCGGACCATCTGATTGATGTATCTCGTACGGTGCAAGATTGGGTCGTGGTCTTCCCTAAAGGCATAATGGACATTCGAAGGCAATAATTTTCCTAAGAAACCATTATAAAATGAATCGCATTCCCACAGATGAATGTTGGTCTCAAAATTGTCATTCAAATAGCGGGCCACATGCACGGCATTTTCCAATCTGACAATAGTGTCAAACCTGACTATCAGCAGGAATGCGACATCATGAAGAGGTATTTTATCTTGCTTTTCCATGCTTGGTTTACTTTAAGCGCATGACATTATGGTGTTTCAGGTTCTCTCTGGTTTTCGTAAAAATCCGGATAATATGGAACAACGGGGCATGTTTGAACTCCTCGAAATCCGTCGACTTCAACAGTTCCACTTTCAAGATGAAATCTTTGTCGAACTTGTAAGATGACAAATCATTCATCAGGAAGAACTTGTTGGCCATATACATGCAAGGCGTGTCCTCCATCTGAGGGAAATAGGTCCTTCGTATATCATCCAAAGAAAGCAGTTCCACTTTCTTTCCAAACGACGTGCAAGCAAAACGGGTATAATCCACACCATTAATCCGTACCGGGTTCTTATGGAAATCCTTTTGCGTCACTACGATCGAATCATTTTCCGTCTTTATTCCTTTTATGGTCAAAGGGTCGTCACTCACAATGTTGAACGTACGTAAAGAATCCAGATTCACCCCTATCAGGCTCTTCACAAACACTCCATCCACTAAGACCCCGATAGTACTCTTGTTAAAATCCTCGGTGGACAATTCGTTCAAGAAGCCATTTTGGTCCGTTTTTGAATCTACACATGCCGGAGGAAGTTGCGTCCCCGCAACACAATAAGACGGGAACCAACAAAAGAAAGCACCAATAATGATGCCACAAGGGAAAAAACTATTTTTCATAACCCATCTTTTTTATACATCCTACTCCTATTTTAATCCGCAAAATCACCCGATGCGCCCCGGATTGTGGTTAGATATCACGTCCGTAAAAACCCTAATAATGGTAAAGGGAGATTGGCCTTCAAAAATTTCACATTCCGAAGAGGGCAATGCCTCCACTTTCAATATGAAATCCTTATCCAATCTATAAGACTCCCAATCCTTTGTGATAAAGTATTTATTAACCATATACAGGCACTTTCCTCGAACCTTCGGGAAATACTGTTTCTTTATTTCCTCCAAAGTTACCCATTCAGCCTTCTTTTCTTGTACATAATTTACAATATCAGAATATGGAACTCCATTTATAACGACCGGATTCTTTTCATTCGGAACAGTCTCTACCACAATAGAGTCCAATCCGTTTTCCCCCACTCCTTTTATGGTAAAGGGTACGGGTGGCCTTTGGTAAAGATGTCCCACGGAACGGAAATCGATGCCAATGTCACTTTTTACAAAGAAACCGTTTACCATGACTCCACATGTATTCCCGTTAAATTCCAAGTCCGTGCGGTTATCATTATAATAACCAGGCTTCTCGTCATGCGTTATATTGGCTACGGCGTGATTGGCCAAAAATCCCAACCCAAGGGTCATATTGACTAACAGTAAAATCCTTTTCATATCTTCATTCCTATTTAAAATCCTCACCTTATCCTTGGAGGGTAACGGTTAGAGGACGTATCGGTAAATACCCGTATGATAGTGAACGATTCTTTACCCTTAAAGAAATCTATTTCCGAAGAGGGCAACGCCTCTACTTTCAACACAAAGTTCTTGTCCAACTTATAAGAATCCACATCCTTCGTGATAAAGAATTTATTGACCATATACAAACATGGTCCTGTCACGTCCGGGCAAAATTCCTCTTTAATCTCCTCCAATGACACCAAATCAAACTTTTGGGAAGAAATCAGGTTTTGGACGAAAATATAAGATTCCCCATTGATTTCAATAGGATTGTCAGGAGATGCATCCTTTTCCAACACGATGGAGTCCCGTCCATTCTTCCCTACACCACGTATAATGAAAGGCTTGTGTTCACGCTTTATGTAATAGTACGGGAACTCTTTTTTCTCCACTTTATACAAGTCTATGCCTATGTCACTTTTGATGAATACATTGTTCAACAGCATGGCAACAGGTAATTCATTGAATTCCAAATCTGTTTGGAAACCACCTTCTTCATTTTTGTCTGTAACGTATCCAATAGAATCGTACCACCGACTCCACTCCACCGTGGCATGAGCATGAATACTTCCAGTTGCAAATAATGTAAATAAGAACAACAATCTTATTTTTCGTATATTTTTAAACATATTTTATTATTTGATTATTTATAACTAATCCTTGTATCCTGTTACTTTTCCCGCAAATTGTACCTGCTTGGCATCCACGGTACTTGTTGTGCCATAACTAGGATCATAATATGTATATTTCCCATCCCCGTAAGACTCAAAGATGACAGCATGGTACTTTGACGAAGAGCTTCCAAAAATACCAACAACATACTCACCTGATGCTGTTTTTCCGTCTTCATTAAATAAAGACGAGACATCATTTTGTTCCCAACTTCCTGTATCCGTTTCAAAATAATTACTCATATAATCAAATAACTCCTGATTAGGTGTAGCCTTTTCTTTATCCGTGTATGCCATAGGGCCATACGCATAGTCTTTTATGTCACCCGTTCCATTCCAATCATCATTTGCATTTGCCGTCCCTTGAAAATAATCTGTTGCAATCGAACTGGCATCTATGTTATACCCTCTATATTCTTTATGCAAATAAGCCATACAATTAAAGAAACACCAATTTTGAGAATAATCATCCCCATTTCCCCCTACGGTTTCACGCATCTCACGTTCCGATAATTCGGAATTCATACACTCGTCAAAGATAGACAACTTGTTCAGCTTTCTCATACGACTAAAAATTAAGTTAATACACAAACTAAATTCTCATTCATTTCAACCTCACAAAGTCAACAAAGAATAAAATATATTCTATTACTACTTGCAAAGTATGGAAAAACTTTCGATATTTGCAATAGTAATAATGGAAAACTTATGATATTTAACACATTTCCTCATGAATATCAAATGGATGCCAAGGATTGCGGACCTGCCTGTTTGAAAATCATTGCCAAATATTATGGCAAATACTATTCCTTGCAGTATTTGAGGGACCTTTGTGGCATCACACGCGAGGGGGTTTCACTTTTAGACATCAGCTATGCTGCAGAAAAGATTGGTTTACGCAGCCTTGCCATAAAAGCAACCCTACAGGATTTGATGGAAAGGGTACCGCTACCCTGTATCGTACACTGGAGGCACGACCACTTTATCGTAGTCTATAAAATCAAGAAAGGACGGATATACGTGTCCGACCCGGCAAAAGGCTTGCTCTACTATCCGTTGCAAGAATTTATCAACCAATGGTATGAACCCCAAAAAAGCTATGGAAAACTTATGGGACTACAACCCATGGCCAACTTCAAACAAATAGAAGCACACGAACGCATAGAACGGTTCAAGACATTGGAAAATTTCATGGGATACTTTACTCCTTATAAAAAGACCTTTGGCGTTCTGCTTTTTGCCATGCTGTTAGCCACAGGTTTACAAGCGTTATTGCCGTTCATATCCAAATCAGTCATAGACATCGGAATTTACACACAAGATATAACCTTTATCAATATGATGTTAGTGGGAAATATCGTATTACTATTGAGTATCACATTATCCAACATCATGCGTAATTGGATCCTGATGCACATTTCCATGCGCGTAAACATTTCGCTCATTTCGGATTACCTGATCAAACTGATGAAACTTCCCGTGACATTCTTTGAAAACAAATTGGTAGGCGATATCCTGCAACGTGCCAACGACCATGAACGCATCCGCTCATTTATTATGAACAACTCCCTGAGTACTCTTTTTTCTGCTGTCACATTTGTAGTGTTCAGCATCATCCTTCTGGTCTATAATTCAGGGATTTTTTTCATTTTCCTTGCCGGAAACGCCTTATATGTCATTTGGGTACTCACGTTCCTGAGCGTCCGCAAGAAATTGGACTGGGAATATTTTGAACTGAATTCCAAAAACCAAAGTTTTTGGGTGGAAACTATTGGAAACATACAAGAAATCAAAATAAACAACTATGAAGACATAAAAAGGTGGAAATGGGAAGCCATTCAAGCACGGATTTACAACCTTAACCTGAAAGTGCTTAACATTAACAATACCCAAATGCTTGGGGCCAATTTCATCAACAGCCTAACCAACATGGGAGTCACGTTTTTCTGCGCCGTGGCCGTCATCAACGGGCAAATCACTTTCGGTATGATGATTTCCACCCAATTCATTATAGGTATGATGAACGGCCCCATCATGCAATTTGTCAGTTTCATACAATCTGCCCAATACGCGAAAATCAGTTTCATGCGCATCAATGAAATTCATAAATTGGAAGATGAAGACGATACATCCCCCATCATTTCCAACAGCCTTGCCTTACCCAAGGACAAGAGCTTGATAGTGAAAAATTTGTCGTTCAGATATTCACCGCACGCACCCATTGTATTGAAAAATATCAACTTGACTATCCCCGAGGGAAAAGTGACTGCCATTGTGGGGGACAGCGGATGTGGAAAATCCACCCTTTTGAAACTGCTCCTAAGAATGTATGTCCCATCATATGGGGAAATCAGTATCGGGCAAATGAACATCAACAATATCGGGTTGAGAGAGTGGCGTTCCAAATGCGGATGCGTGATGCAAGATGGCAAACTTTTCAACGACACCATTCAGAACAACATCGTATTGAAAGAAGAAAACATAGACTATGATGCCCTGAAACGGGCTACAGAAGTGGCTTGCATCAACAAGGAAATAGAAGCCATGCCACAAGGCTACCAGACCACAATAGGAGAAATGGGAAGGGGGCTGAGCGGAGGACAGCGGCAACGCTTGCTTATAGCCCGTGCACTGTATAAAAACCCGGATTATCTTTTTTTGGACGAAGCCACAAACGCGTTGGACACCATCAATGAACAAAAAATCGTAAAAGCGCTGAACAACGTATTCGTGAACCGCACGGTCATCATCATTGCCCATAGATTAAGCACCATACGGAAAGCCGATCAAATCGTAGTGCTCAAATCCGGTTCCATTATAGAAACGGGCAACCATGACCAACTGATGCAAAACAAACAATATTATTATCAACTGATACAGAACCAATATGAATTGGACACGAAAGAATAACCCACAGCTTCCAAGCGGGAACAAGCGCAGCGAGGAAATTACCGACATCATCGACCGCATGCCTACCTCGTTCGGCCGGAAAATGGGTTGGTTGGTTACGGTACTGGCCTTACTAATCCTACTCCTTGGATGGATGGTCAAGTACCCGGATACCGTGACAGGAGCCATAAAGATCAATTCGGATCATGCATCAGTAAAATTAGTATCCATGAGTTCGGGAAACATACACCTGATGATAGACGAGAACCAAACATACATTTCTCAGGGCGACTACATCGCTGTCATTGAAAACCCGGCCTCTACATCCGACATGAAAAAAGTGGCTTCCTTGCTCGAAAAGTTCCATCCGGAAAAACTGACATGTGACAATGCCCAAAACCCTTTTCCTGAAACGGTTTCCTTGGGAGAACTGAACGCCCAATATTATATCTTTCTCACAGCATTGAAAAACCAAATCAGCTATTGGAAAGAAAATACGTACGAAAAACAACGAAAAGGCATCATGGACAACATTCGTTGGAACGAACGGCTTCAAACCTCTTCAAAAGAACTTTTGGAAACCGTAGGACGCAAATTGACCTTGTCCCAAAAATGGTTAGACAAATATACCGCAGCCAATAAAAACGACATCATAACGTATGAATACGAAATAGACCAAGCTAAAAATGAATATCTTTCCACCATTCAGGAGGAACAAAGCCTGAAAAAGGAAATCATCAGCCTGCAAAAACAAACGGCCGACAATTGGAACAACTTGCACCTGCTTGATGTAGAACAAATGAATGAAGCACAAAAGCTGCATTTAAATCTGCTTACGGCTTACCAGGAATTGAGTGACAACATCAAGTCGTGGGAGCAACGTTATGTGTTTAAAGCACCGTTCGACGGAAAAGTGGATTTCCTGAAGTTTGTTTCGGAAAACCAATATGTACAGGCCGGAGAACAAGTATTCGGCATACTGCCGTCAGAAAATAAAATATTCGGACAACTTCTATTACCATCGATAGGAGCCGGAAAGGTGAGCAAAGGAAACAAGGTCGCCATCAAATTGGACAATTATCCTTACCGTGAATATGGCAGCATAGAAGGACGGGTGTATTCAATATCCATCCTCACTCAAACACAACAGTCTGCCGAAAATACAGTAGAAACCTACCTGATTACGGTAGAACTTCCCAATGGGCTGATTACCAATTACGGCGATACTTTAGATTTCCAATATGAACTTGGAGGCATTGCAGATATCATAGTCAAAGACCGACGCTTGTTAGAACGCTTATTTGATAATCTAAGTGTCAGGGAACTATAATGTAAACCATCATGGAAAAAACGTGTAAAGAAACACATAAACTCATTCTCCTTTTGGGAATCATACTTTTTCCCAAGCAAGCCTTGGGGCAAGTTTTGGACATGAGATTGGACCAGTGCATAGAAATAGCCATAAGGCAGTCACCGGAAGTCCTCAAGCATAAACATGCTTTTTTATCTTCCTATTGGTTGTATAAAGCTTACCAAGCCGGCCTTAAACCCCAAGCTGTATTGCAAACCACTCCCATAGAATATAGCCGCACGTTCATCAAACGTTATGACTACACCCAAAATATAGATATATACCGTCCGCAGCGTTATTGGGCCACATCATTGGGCTTGTCTGTATCCCAAACCATACCTTTTACGGGAGGCACTCTCACCCTTTCTTCCGGATTGGACTATATCAGGAATATAGGAACGGACAACAACGAGCAATACTCAACCGTTCCGGTAAGCCTCGGTTATTCACAATCGCTGTTCGGTTATAATCCGTTAAAGTGGAGCAAGAAGATAGAGCCTCTAAAATACCAAATAGCCCGCCAAAAATATATCTATGCTATGGAGTCCACAATCCTTGAAACCGTCAACCGTTTTTTCGACTTGGCATTGCTGCAAGAAGAGCATAGGATGGCTTCGGAAACGTTGCGTTCTTGCGATTCCCTGTATGCTGCCGGAAAAGAACGGTATAAAATGTCAGCCATATCAAAAGCGGACCTATTGGCTTTGCAAGTAGACCTTATCAATGCAGAGAATGCTTCCGTCCAAATAGCACACCAAAAAGAAGAGGCCCTTTCTTCCTTTCTGCTATTTCTGCAAATTGATAAGCCAATAGACATTAAATTGGAAATTCCGCCACTTCCTAAAATTTCTTCAATTTCCCCCAGAAAGCAGTCAGCCTCATGCAAACGAATAATCCCAATGTATTGGAAGCTCACATGCAGGTTAGGGAATCGGAACAAGACTTGGAACGAATAAGGAAAACAACCGGGGTTGATGCCTCTTTTTCGGTCGGTATCGGATTCAACAAAGCTGCCGGAAAATTTCACGAAGCCTATTCCCACCTGCCAAGACAAGATTATTTCAGCATGAGTATAAAGGTTCCTATCTTGGATTGGGGAGCCGGAAAAAGCAAAAGGAACGCCGCCAAAAGCAATTTAGAACAAATCAAGGTTTCCGTAAACCAAAATATAGAAGACCTGAAAGAAAAAGTGTGGCAAACGACCCTGCGATTTAACCAAAACAAAATTTTGGCCGACAAAGCGAAAAAGGCATTCCAAATGGCACTATCATCTTACCAAATATATAAATCACGTTTCATTTTAGGTAAAGAGGATGTCAGTGCCGTGACATTATCTTTGAACCGCCAACAAGAAGCACAACGTAATTACCAACAGGCATTAAGCGATTACTGGACTTATTATTACACGATACGTACATTGACGTTGTATGATTTTGAAAAAGAAGAAAACTTAACTTACGCCTTACCTGTTTATTAAATAAATCCATTAACTTTAATCTTTTTAAGGATATGAAACAAGTTATACTTTTTTTGAGTGGGAAAGCCGATTTTTGCACAATAAAAAAATTCGACAAGCTGTCGATAATGAACAGAAATGACACAAATGATACGATATTTTTGTATCACCAAAAGGAACAAGAAATCCCAGATACAATTAAAAGTGTCCCACATTATACATTCACTTCCGATATTTTGCATAGTATGGGATATACCCCCATAGGACAACAACTATTGCCGGGAAGCAACCATTTCCCCTTGCTTAAGTTTTACTTATCACACCCTAACTATGACTACTATTGGCTCATAGAAGACGACGTGTATTTTAATGGTAATTGGGATTCTTTTTTCAACTTATTCACTACATATTCTTTTGACTTCATTTCAGCATATTTGAAAACTTATCAGGAAGAACCTGAATGGCCTTGGTGGAAGACCTTACACACAAGAAACAAATGCCTCGACAATAACAATAAGATACATTCTTTCAATCCGGTATACAGATTGTCTGCCCGGGCACTTTCATATATCCACGAAGCACTTTCAAACGGTTGGAGCGGGCATCATGAAGTATTAATCCCCACCTTGCTATCTTTACGGGGATGCAGTATAGCCGATATGGGTGGGGATGGTTATTATGTGATTAAAGGATTTCACAACAAACTTTACGATAAAAACACCTTTTCACACCTCCCGTTAAGACCCCAAGAAAAAAAGGTTGGTATGCTTTACCATCCCATAAAAGAAAAGTATATGCCCACAACATATAAACTAAAAAAACATTGCGTAATCTCAGCCGTAGGTTCCAAAAGCCTGCACAAAGAATGGTCGAAAGGCGAAGAGTCTGCCTTTTTCGACTTACATTTAATCGTATATGACCAATCGTTCAATCATTTTTATGACGATTCAGACTTTATCAGTTACAGCAAAGGATACAAACTAAAATTGGTTTTTGATTATTTACAACATCATCCGGAGTATTTGGAACACTATGAATATTTCTTTATCCCAGACGATGATATTCAAACTGACGCTTCTCAAATAGCCCGATTGTTCGAGCTAATGGAAAAATATCATTTGGAAATAGCGCAGCCCTCTTTGTCCGAATCCTATTTTAGCCATCCACATACTTTACGTGACAAGTATTGCCTTTTACGTTATACCAACTTCGTGGAAATGATGCTTCCCTGTTTTTCACGGCAAGCGTTAAAAAAGGTATTACATACATTCAACGCCAATGAAAGCGGATGGGGAACAGAATACCATTGGGCTAAACTCATTGGCTCAAACCATCAGGATATGGCAATCATAGACCAAATCCACATGGTACACACCCGTCCTATCCAATCTTTCAATCCCAAAAATGCACAAGAAGCATCTGAATATATCAAAAAATACAAATTAGATACTCACGTCTACGAATGGGGATACATCCCCCGCTCCCATGGCCATACGACAAATATCATCAACCGCGACCAATATAAACAAATCATCAAGATGTCTGAAGCCTCGGCCTCAAATATCATGAACTTAATAAGAAGCAACAAAATCACCGGATTTGGATTGGACGGAATCACAGGCTGCGCGTTGTTTCTCGCAGCATACTCAAGAATATCTGAAAAAAAGCTCTTTGCGGACATGTCCTTGACCCTCATCGAGGAGATTGGGAAAAAAGCGTCTTTATTCAGGAATGACATGAATCTTGTTTCCGGACTACCAGGATACTGTTGGTGTGTTGAATGGTTGGCACAAAACGGATTCATCTACAACGATACCAATGACATATTAATCGAAGCATGCACATTCATTAACAAAAAGGTAAAAACAAACTTTGAGATTCTACCTACAGGACAACTTTTGGGATTGGTATGGTACTATTTCGCAAGATTGTCAAATTCGGAGAACAGCCAACACACTATCTATAAAGAAGAATGTGAAATACTCGATGAAATCGTAAAAACACTTAAAAATAAGGGTGTCAGCAACATTCCTGAAATTAGCACGAACGGAATTTCTTTGCTTTTCAAATTCTTTATCCCTTATTGGGAAATGGCCACTTCTTCATCAGAATCCCCCTATCTCAAAATATTGCAAATGGCATGGCATTCACTGTTCCTCACTTCTCGAATTCTATTCCCGGAAATAGGAAATATGAATAATGCGAATCAGGAGTTGGCTCCCTGATTCGCATTAATATCAAAAAGTTGAAAATAATATATAAAATGTGATTTGCTGATACAATAGAACATATCATCATCCCACTATGCTTTGATTTTGTTACCCCCTTTAAAAACAAGCATGTTTTTTTTAATATCGGAGGAAACTCAAACAAATATCATATATCAAAAGAAACGAACGACATTACGTAAGACTATAATAATGATAAAAGAACAAGATGAAAAGAAATTTGCATTGACAGATGTAGCCCCAATAGCATACAAAACCGCCCGTACATTTTGCACCAAACAATTTCTCGTTCTAAGCCAAACGATTCTTCAATCTGCTGAGAACGGTTTCCGGACGTGCAGACATCCATTTTACGGGCTTTGCTGTACCAAACACCCTGCCCCACCTCCCACAAGCAGTTTTTCGCCCGGAAAGGTTCGCATCCTTCAGACTACCTCTGTACCAACGTTTTAAGGTGAACTTTCTGACTTTACATCCTTCACCGGGATTTCACCGGAAAATGAGGAAACAGCATACTGGCTCCGATTTACAAATGTAAATCACTTGGTAATCAACAGGGTTACGGTGAAGGGCTTGACAAGGGGCTTTTCATGTTGTATATTTGCAAACGAGAAAACACCGAAAACACAAAGCATAATGGACTTCAAGAA
>OOAN01001486.1_pt1 | contig 12485 bp, 9 predicted proteins | sample 1671301 | NCBI WGS metagenome assembly OOAN01 (sample SAMN06348142, study PRJEB24527) | human gut metagenome | biome: human gut; feature: ankylosing spondylitis patient; material: feces | host: Homo sapiens | place: China | collected 2015-10
GGACAACCCCCTGCAGAGTATACATGTATGGAACGGCTCGTCCTGGCGACACTGGGCGGGGTGGTCGCCCGCTCGGGGGTCACGCCCGCCGACAAGCGGGTGCTGATCGTCCTGGCGACGACCAAAGGGGAGATCGGGTCGCTGGGGAGCGCCCCGGAGCGATGCGACCTGAACAGAACCGCGGAGGTCGTGGGGCGTCATTTCGGCGCCGCGCACCGGCCGCTGCTGATCTCGAACGCCTGCATCTCGGGGGTTTCGGCCATCGTCATCGCGGCGCGGCTGATCCGCAGCGGCCGGTACGACCATGTCTTCGTGGCGGGATTCGACCTGCTGAGCGACTTCATCGTCAGCGGATTCAACGCCTTCAAGTCGGTGAGCCCGACGCTTTGCCGTCCCTACGATGCGGCACGCGACGGGCTGACGCTGGGCGAAGCGTGCGGCGCCGTCCTGCTGACACGCGACCGACGGCTCTCGGCCACGGGCGTGAGCGTGGCGGGAGGCGGAATCTCGAACGACGCCAACCATATATCGGCGCCTTCGCGCACAGGCGACGGGCTCTGGTACGCTATCCGCGCGGCACTCGCCGAGGCGGGAATCGGGGCCGGGGAGATCGGGCTGGTAAACACCCACGGCACGGCGACCGTCTACAACGACGAGATGGAGAGCAGGGCGCTGCACCTCGCAGGATTGTGCGGCGTGCCCTGCAACTCGCTGAAGCCCTATTTCGGACATACGCTGGGGGCTTCGGGCGTGATCGAGAGCATCGTTACGGTACGGGAGCTGTGCGAGGGCACCTGCTTCGGGGTGAAGGGCTACGCGGAGTGCGGGGTACCCTACCCGCCCAACGTGAGCGCCGCGCACCGCAAGATACGAACGGACGCGGCGCTGAAAACCGCCTCGGGATTCGGGGGCTGCAACGCCGCGGTCGTATTCCGCCGCGCAGCGGGCCCCAACGCCGCGCCCGGAAATGAAACGGCAACGGGACAAGGGTGTGGGCCAAACACAGGTGTGCAAGGCGGGAACGACTGCCTGGAGGCTGCCCGTGCCCGAAGCGGAACGGCTATGAGCGCGAATGACCGGGCGCGTGGCAAAAATGCGGTCGGGCACGGGAACCCGGACACCGGAGAAAAGGCCGGCGGCCATGCGGAAACCGGCACAGGACGACACGGCAGCGGAATCGGCTGTCACGATACGGCACACGTCGTCATTGCGCAACACCCTTCGCTGCCGTTCGACGCCTTCATCCGCGAAAGATACCGGGCGCTCGCAGACCCGAACATGAAGTTCTCGAAGATGGACGACCTGTGCAAGCTGGCCTACGTCGCCTCGTGCGAACTGCTCTCCGGACACAGGCCCGATTGCCCGGCGGAGCGCATCGGCGTGGTGATGGCCAACCGCAGCGCCTCGCTCGACAGCGACCGGCGCCACCAGGCGATCATCGACGCCGGGGACGGGTGCGGGGCTTCACCGGCGGTGTTCGTCTACACGCTGCCCAACATCATGCTGGGGCAGGTGGCGATCAAGCACGGGCTGAAGGGAGAGAGCACTTTTTTTGCGTTCCCGGACAAAAGCAGTAACTTTATCCGGGAATACGCCGCTTCGCTGATCGCCGAAGGGCGCATGGACGCCGTCCTGTGGGGCTGGTGCGAATTCGACGGCGGCAGCTACGACTGCGAACTGACATTAACCGAAAAAACGGGACAAAATACGATGGAAGATCTGGAACTGCAACTCAAACAACAAATTATCGAAGCGCTGAACCTCGAGGAGATCACCGCCGACGAGATAGCGACCGACGCGCCGCTGTTCGGCGACGGGCTGGGACTCGACTCGATCGACGCACTGGAAATCACCCTCCTGCTCGAAAAACACTACGGCATACGGCTGGCAAACCCGGCCCAGGCCAAACCGATATTCTATTCGGTAGCCACGCTGGCCGACTATATCCGCAAGAACCGCCCGCAATGAGCATAGCCGTCTGCGGCATAGGGATCGTCTCGGCCATCGGCATCGGAGCCGGGGAGACGCTCGGGAGCCTGCGCACCGGACGCAGCGGAATCGGGAAGCCGACGCTTCTCGGTTCGGCTGTCGACGTGCCCGTGGGCGAAGTGAAACGGGACAACGCGGCGCTCGGGGAGCTGCTCGGCATCCCGGAGCGCGAACATCCCTCCCGCACCGCCTTGCTGGGCATGGCGGCGGCCGCACAGGCCGTGGCGGATGCGGCGATCCCCGCCGGGGCGCGCGTAGCACTCGTCTCGGGCACCTCGGTAGGCGGCATGGATCTGACGGAGAATTTTTACCGCGACTTCCGCACGGACAAGACGAAAGGGAGGCTGCGCGACGTGGCGGGGCACGACTGTGCCGACAGCACGCAACGGATCGCCCGCCACTGCGGTATCGGAGGTTACACGGCGACGGTCAGCACGGCCTGCTCGTCGGCCGCAAACGCCATCGTCACCGGCGCCCTGCTGCTCGGGAGCGGCATGGCCGACTATGTGGTGGCCGGGGGCACGGATGCCCTCTGCCGTTTCACGCTCAACGGCTTCAACTCGCTCTCGGTACTCGACCGGGAGCCCTGCCGTCCGTTCGACGCCACGCGAGCCGGGCTGAACCTGGGCGAAGGGGCGGGTTACCTCGTCCTCACGCACGAAAGGCCAGGCATGCGCACCTACTGCCGCCTGGCGGGATATGCCAATGCCAACGACGCCCATCACCAGACGGCCTCGTCGCAAACGGGCGAGGGCGCATACCGCGCCATGGCCGGGGCGCTGGCGCAAAGCGGGCTGCGCCGCGTGGACTACATCAACGTCCACGGCACGGCGACCCCGAACAACGACCTCACGGAAGGCACCGCCCTGCGGCGGCTGTTCGGCGGACAGGTGCCGCCGTTCAGTTCGACGAAAGGCTACACGGGGCATGCGCTCGCCGCGGCGGGAGGCATCGAGGCCGTATTGGCGGTGCTGGCTATCACACACGGGCTGCGCTACGGCAACCCCGGATTCGCGGAGCCGATCCCGGAGCTCGGGCTGCACCCCGTAGCACGGACGCAAGAGGCCGACGTACGTTCGGTGCTCTCAAATTCGTTCGGGTTCGGCGGCAACTGCTGTTCGTTAATCTTTGCCAAATGAAACTCTACGTCAACTGCATCACATCGGGCGCCGGGCTGCGCCGCGACATCAAGGAGCTGATCCCCGAAATGAACCTCCGCCGGAGGATGAGCCGTGTGGTGAAGTCGGGCGTCGCGGCGGGCATCGAATCGCTGCTGGAATTCGGCGACCGGGCGGCGGTCGAGGCCGTGGTCACGGCCACGGGGCTGGGGTGCATCGCCGACAGCGAGAAATTCCTCGACTCGCTGATCGCCAACGAAGAGCGGATGCTCAACCCGACGCCGTTCATCCAGTCGACGTTCAACACGGTCGGGGCGCAGATCGCCCTGCTGCGCGGGCTGCACTGCTATAATACGACCTACGCCAACCGCTGGACGAGCTTCGAGAACGCCCTGACGGATGCCGCACTGCGCATCGGCGCGGGGCTGTCGCGGGCGGTGCTGGTCGGGGCGTTCGACGAGACGACGCCGTCGGCCGGGATAATCCTGCAACGCCTCGGGGTGGCACAGCAGGGCGGCTGGGGCGAATCGTCGGTATTCTTCGTGCTGACCGCCGAAGCGTTCGACACCTCGGTCGCGGCGATCACGGGGATCCGGTTCCCGGACGGCACAGCCATCGGGGAAAGCGCCGGCAGTGAATTCCCGGACGGGGAAAGCGCCGGCACGGGAAGAATCCACTCCCGGGAAGACGCCGGCACAAGGACATCGGCCGGGGACAACGCCGGCCGTGAAATCCCGGCCGGGGGAAGTCCCGGCACGGGGGCGGCCGCCGGGAACGGGGAGGAACCGGGGAATACGCCGCAAAGCGGCGAGCGCCGGACGATACGTGCGTCGATGAGCGGCGTGACGCCCCATTTCACGGCCATCGCCGAGGTGTTCCGCCGCGTGGTCGCCGGGGAGGCCGGGAATACGGGTAAGGCCGGAAATATCGGGAACGCCGGGAGCATCGAGGACACCGGGAACATCGGGAACGCGGGGAACGCCGGGCAGAGGATCGTGCTTTACAACGATTTCCCGGGCAGCACCGTATCCGCCATCGAATTGACATGTATGTAATTATCGCCATAATCGCCGCGGGGTTCGCCCTTTTCTACTGCTCCTACCAGATCAGGCTGGGGGCGTATGTCCGCAGCCTGTGCCGCAACCGGGCGGCGGGGCACGTCGTGGCGCTGACGTTCGACGACGGGCCCGACCCCGAGCAGACGCCGCGCGTATTGGACACGCTGAGGGAACACGGCGTACGGGCGACCTTCTTCCTGATCGGCAGCAAGGCAGAGCTGCACCCGGAGATCGTACGCCGCATGGCCGCCGAGGGGCACGCAATCGGCATTCACACGTGGAGCCACAGCCCCGGCTTCCCGATGCGGCGAAGCGGGGCGATGGCGGCCGACATCCTGCGGTGCAGGGAGTCGCTGCGCGAGATAACCGGCGTGGAAACCGACCTTTTCCGGCCCCCCTACGGAGTCACGAACCCGATGGTGGCACGCGCCGTGAAACGGACGCGAAGCCGCTGCGTGGGCTGGAGCATCCGCTCGCTCGACACGCTCCGGCACCGCAGCCGCGAGGCCGTGGCACGCCGTATCCGCCGACGGCTGGGCGACGGCAAGGTGATCCTGCTGCACGACGACCGTCCCGGCGCCGGACGCCTGCTGGCGCTGGTGCTCGACGACCTCGAACGTCGGGGGTACCGCACGGCGACCGTATGCGAACTGTTTAAAACCGAGAAACCATGAAGATAGCGTCACTTCTTTTCATCCCCGCCCTGCTCTTGTCGGGGCTGACGGCCCGGGCCGGGCTGCCCGCGTCGTTCAAAGAGCGGCTCGCCGAAGCCAGCCGCGAGAACAGGACTATCCAGTGCGACTTCACGCAGCGCAAACAGGTGCGCCGCATGAAGAACGAGATCGAGCTCAAAGGCCGCTTCTATTACGACAACAGCCTGGCCATGGCGCTCGACTACACCGTGCCCGAAGGCGACAAGGTGATTATCCGCAACGACCGCATCATCCTCAAAACGGCCGGGCAGGTGACCCAGACCGCGACGTCGGCCAACCCCATGCTGCAACAGGTGGCGCTGATGATCCGCGCCAGCATGACCGGCGACCTCTCGCAGTTCGGCCAAGGGTGGCAGATCGGCTACACCGAAAAGGAGGGTGTCGGGGAGGTGAAAATGGTTCCCGAGTCGAAGCGCGCCCGCAAGTACATCGACTCGATCACGCTCTGCTTCGACCTGAAGGACATGACCTTAGACCGCATGGAACTCTGCGAGAACGAGGGCGGGCATTCGGTCTACGAATTCCGCAACAAGCGTTTCAACCTCCCGGTCGACCCCGCAAGGTTCAACCCCTAACCCTGAGACCACACCCGATGCAAGACCTGTTCACCAGCATAGACAACTACTTGGCCCAGGAGGGGCATTACGCTTTCCGCGTGCGGCTCGATGCGTCGCACCCGGTCTACCGGGGGCATTTCCCGGGGCACCCGGTGCTGCCGGGGGTCTGCACGCTGCAACTCGTACGGGAATGCCTGAACCGCGGCACGGGGCGCAGGTTCCGCTATGCGGCCATCCGCGAATGCAAGTTTCTCGGCATGGTCGTGCCGCAGGCGGACGAACTGCTGGAGATCGACATCCGGGTGGGGGACGACACGCCGGAGGGCACGAGGCTCTCCTGCACGATTACGAATCACGGAAAGACGGTGCTCAAACTCAGGGGCACCGTATGCGAAATGCCATGACCATCGAGCGGAACGACATACTGGCGGTGATCCCGACCTACAACAACGAAAAGACCCTCGCCCGAGTCATCGGAGAGGTGCGCCGCTACTGCACGGACGTGCTGGTGGTGAACGACGGGTCGACCGACTCGACGGCGGGGATAATCGCCGGGGCGGGCGTCGGGAGCATCTCCTACGCCCCGAACCGGGGCAAGGGATACGCCCTGCGCCGGGCGCTGCGCTACGCCGCGGAGCACGGCTACCGTTACATGCTGACGATCGACTCGGACGGGCAGCACTACGCCTCGGACATCCCGAAATTCGTCGAAGAGATCGCAAAGACCCCCGACGCACTGCTCGTGGGGGCACGCAACCTGAGGTCGGACAACATGCCGGGCAAAAACACCTTCGCCAACAAGTTCTCGAACTTCTGGTTCCGCGTGGAGACGGGCATCCGCCTCGACGACACGCAGTCGGGGTTCCGGCTCTACCCCGTGCGGCGGATGAAGGGGATGCGTTTCGCGACGCGCCGCTACGAGTTCGAGGTCGAAGTGCTGGTACGCGCCGCATGGCGCGGGATCGAGGTGCGCAACATCCCGGTGAGGGTTTTCTACCCCGAAAAGGCCGAGCGCGTGTCGCATTTCCGCCCGGGCAAGGATTTCACGCGCATCAGCATCCTCAACACGCTGCTCGTGCTCGGGGCGCTGCTGTTCTATTATCCCTGGCGGTTCCTGCGGTCGCTCACCCGGGAGAGAGTCCGGCGTTTCATAGCCGACAACATCACCCGGTCGAAGGACTCGAACCCGCGGCTGGCCGCCTCGATCGGGCTGGGCGTCTTCTTCGGCATCGCCCCGCTGTGGGGCTACCAGATGATCGCGGCCGCCGTTACGGCGCATTTCACACACCTGAACAAAGCCGTGGCGGTTATCAGCTCGAACATCAGCATCCCGCCGATGATCCCGTTCATCCTTTACGGAAGTTACTGGACGGGGGCGCAGGTCTTGCAGCGCGACATGCCGCTCTCGCTCTCGGACATCACCCTGGAACGGGTGGCCGCAGACCTCGTACAATACATCGCGGGCAGCTTCACGATGGCCGCCGTATGCGGTGCGGCCGCGACGGCGGTCGGCTATGCCCTGCTCGTACTCTGTAAACGCACGCCCGGCCATGAATAAACTTTTCATCACCCTCTACGACTTCTTCGAACGGCGCCGCGCACTGCTCTGCACGGTGCTGGCAGTGCTGGTCGCGGCGATGGGTGCGGCGGCCCTGCAACTGCGTTTCAGCGAGAACATCACCGGCTTCTTCCCCGACGGGGAGCGGAAGGCCGCGGCGGCATTCTCGAACCTGAAGATCAAGGACAAGATCGCCGTGATGATAAATGCCCGGGAAGGTGCAGAAGGCACGGGAGCCACGGCGGAGGGGATGATGGCCTGCGCCGACCGGCTGGTGGAACTGCTCGAAGCCGATACGCTTTTCCACCGCTGGGCACAGGCCGAGGCTTCGTTCGGCAGCGAGCTGGCGGACGACATGCGGGCGTTCCTGCAAGGGCACCTGCCGCTGCTGCTCACCGAGGCGGACTATGCCCGCATGGACACGCTCCTCACGCGGCAGGGCATCGCGCGCGCGATGGAGAGCAACTACCGCAGGCTGCTGTCGCCCGTCGGCGGGTTCATCGACGAATACATCTACGACGACCCGCTGGGGCTGTCGTTCGGGGCACTGGGAAAATTACAGGAGCTGAATATCGGGGGCAATTACACGCTCTTCGACGACTACCTCTTCTCGAAGGACATGACGACGCTGATGGTCTTCATTTCGCCCCGGTACGAGAGCAGCGACACGGGCATCGGCGACCGGCTGGTGGAGCGGATCGAAGCGGTGCTGGCCGGCCTGAACGCCGAGTACGCCGCCCAGGGCATCTCGGCCGACTACTTCGGCGCCCCGGCCGTGGCCGCATACAACGCGCGGCAGATCAAGCACGACATGATGCTGACGCTGAACATCGCCATCCTCGTCATCGTGGTGTTCATCACCCTCTCGTTCCGCAACAAGCTGTCGGTGCTGCTGGCCCTGATCCCCGTGGCACTGGGAGGATTGCTGGCGTTGGCGGTCATGTCGCTCGTGTGCCACACGATCTCGGCCATAGCCGTCGGGGCAGGAACCGTCGTCATGGGCATCGCACTGAGCTACTCGATACACATCCTCTGCCATGCCAACCACTGCCACGACCCGCGGCAGATCATCCGCGACCTGGCCTACCCGCTGACGATCGGCAGCATCACGACCATCGGCGCCTTCGCCGGGCTGCTTTTCACCGACTCGCAGCTGCTGCGCGACTTCGGGCTCTTCGCTTCGCTGACACTGGTCGGAACGACGCTGTTCAGCCTCGTCCTGCTGCCCCACCTGATCCGTAAGGAGGATCGCGGGGGGGGGTCGGCCGTGCTGGAAGGCGTGGAGCGGCTCACGGGTATGCGCCCCGACCGCAACCGCATGCTGGTGGCGGCGATACTCGGACTCACGGCGGTATGCCTCTTCTTCTTCAACCGCATCGGCTTCGACAGCGACATGATGCACCTGAACTACAACGCACCCCATCTGGCGCAGGCCGAGGAGCGTCTGGGCCGCCTGATGGACGACGACCGGGAACGTTCGAAGGTGCTCTTCCTCACGGCGGCCGACACCCCGGCCGAAGCCGTGGACAGCTACCTGCGCCTGGGACGGCAGCTCGACTCGCTGAAACAGGCCGGGAAGATCGACTCCCATGCCGGGGTGACCTCGTTCGTGGTGGACAGCGCCGAGCAGATGCTGAGGCTGGAGCGCTGGCGAAAGTTCTGGACGCCGCAGCGCCGCGAAGTGCTGCGCGCAGGGATCCGGGAGGGCGAAAGGCGCTACGGATTCGCCGAAGGGGCCTTCGACGGCGCACTGGAACTGGCCGGAAGGGAGTACACGAAACTCGACTACTCGTCCCCGGCGGCACGGGAGGTATTCCGCGAATGGATCGACGGGCACGGCGCGACACCCATATTCCTGAGCCATGTGACATTGCCCGACAGCTGCAAGCACGAGGTTTACGCCGTGTTCTCGGCGGCGGACGACATCGTGGTCGCCGACCGGGCGTTCTACGCCGGGAAAATGGCGCGGAGCGTGAACCACAACTTCTACCTGATACTCTCGATCTCGTCGATACTGGTCACCGTGGCGCTATTCCTCTGCTACGGGCGTATCGAGCTGACGCTGATGTCGCTGCTGCCGATGGGTATCAGCTGGGTCATCATCCTGGGACTGATGGCGATGTTCGGCGTGGAATTCAACATCGTGACGATCATCCTCTCGACCTTCATCTTCGGCATCGGCGACGACTTCAGCATCTTCATCATGGACGGGCTGCTGAGCGAATACAAGACCGGGCGCAGGATGCTCGACACGCACAAGACGGCGATCTTCTTTTCGGCCTTCACCGTCGTGGTGGGGCTCGGGGCGCTGATCTTCGCACGCCACCCGGCACTGCACTCGCTGGCGACGATCTCCCTGTTCGGCATCGTCGCCGTGGTGCTGGTCTCCTACACGATACAACCCGTGCTGTTCCGGATGCTGATCACCTCGCAGACCGAAAAGGGCGGGGCGCCCTACACGTTGGGGAGCCTCGTGAACACGGCCTACGCATTCGGGTTGTTCGTGACGGGCTGCCAGTTGTTGCAGGCGCTGATCTTCACGCTCTGGCCGCTGCCGATGGCGCGACGACGCAAGCAGCGCATCGTGCAGTGGTCGATCCACCACATGACGCGGGGATTCCTGCGGGCGATGGTCACGACGAAGACCATATGCCTGAACGAGCCGGGCGAACGGTTCGAAAAACCGGCGGTCGTGATCGCCAACCACCAGTCGTTCATCGACATCCTGGTGCTGCTGAGCATCTGCCCCAAAGCCGTGATGGTGACCAACGGCTGGGTATGGCGTTCGCCGGTATTCGGGCGTATCGTCCGCTACCTGGGGTTCTACCATGCGGCGGACGGATACGAACGCCTCGCCCCGGCACTGGCGCAGAAAGTGGCCGAAGGGTACAGCGTGATCGTCTTCCCCGAGGGGACGCGCTCGGCCGACGGGAAGATCGGACGTTTCCACAAAGGGGCTTTCTACCTGGCCGGGGAACTGGGGCTGGACATCCTGCCGATCTGCCTCTACGGCAACGGCATGATCTCGTCGAAAAGGCAGCCCATCTATATCAAACACGGGCTGGTGGTAAGCCGCGTGCTGCCGCGCATGGCCGCCGCTGACCCCGCAAACTGCTCGGCGCAGGCCAAGGCCGCCTGCCGTCTGATGCGCCGGGAGTACCTCGGGCTGTACGAAACCTACAACAGGCCGTGCAACCCCTATTTCCGTGACATGCTTATCAAGAGCTACACTTACAAGGGCCCCGTGCTGGAGTGGTACATGCGCGTCAAGGTGCGGCTGGAGCGGAGCTACGAGCTGTTCGACCGCATCGTGCCGCGCGATGCGGCGGTCGTAGACCTCGGGTGCGGGTACGGCCCCCTGAGCTACATGCTCGCCATGCTCTGCGAGCGGCGGCGGGTCATCGGCATGGACTACGATGCGGAAAAGGTCGAGACGGCTGGACAGAGCTTCCTGCGGCGGCCGGGCATCGAGTTCATCCACGCCGACCTGCGCACGGCGGAGCTGCCAGGGGCAGACGCCTTCCTGCTGGTCGACGTGCTGCACTACATGCGCCCCGAAGAACAACGGGCGCTCATCGGGCGCTGCGCGGCACGGCTCAACGCAGGTGGACGGATCATCATCCGCGACGGCGACAGCGGCAAGGCCGAGCGGCACAAGGCCACGGCGATGACCGAGGTGTGGTCGACGAAGATCGTGGGGTTCAACAAGACCGACGGCGGGCTGCATTTCACCTCGACGCCCGAGCTGGCCCGGATCGCCCGCGAACTGGGCATGGAGATACACGCCGCGCACAAGGACACGCGCACGTCGAATACGGTATACATACTGAGCCGGCGGGAAACGGACAGCGGAAAGGAGGAGTGACATGCAGGGGCAGTTCGACATAATCGTCATCGGCAGCGGCCTCGGAGGCCTGGAGTGCGGCGCCATGCTCGCCCGCGAAGGGATGGGAGTCTGCGTCGCGGAACAGGCGGCCCTGCCCGGAGGCTGCCTGCAATCGTTCTCCCGGCGGGGACATGCGATCGACACGGGCATGCACTACATCGGCAGCATGCAGGCCGGCGGCATCATGCGCCGTTACTTCGAATATTTCGGCATCCTCGGCTCACTGCGCCTGCGGCCGCTCGACGAGGCATTCGACGTCGTGTCGCTGCCCGGAGCGGGCGACTACGCCTACATGCACGGTTACGAAGCCTTCGAAAAGCACCTCGGGGAATTGTTCCCGCACGAAAAGGCGGGGCTCGGCCGCTACTGCGCGAAGCTGCGCGAAATCGGCGGCAGCATCGGCATCGGGGTGCACCGCACGGGGCGGTTGTCGGACGGGGGAACGAAATACCTCGGGGCACCGGCGGCCGGATTCATCGGCGAATGCGTCGCAGACCCGCTGCTGCGCAATGTCCTCGCGGGGACGAACCCCCTCTACGGAGGCGTGCGCGAAAGTTCGACGCTCTACCACCACGCGATGGTAAATCACTCGAACATCGAGGGCGCCTGCCGCTTTACGGGCGGGACGCAGCAGATCGCCGACGCACTGGCGGCGAAGATCCGCGAGCACGGAGGGACGATGCTGGTGCGGAGCCGCGTCGTAGCCCTGCACACCGAAGGGCGGCGCGTCACGGGCGTGGAGCTGGCCGACGGGCGGATGCTGCGGGCAAAAACCGTCATCTCGGCCATCCATCCCGCGGAGACATTCCGCCTGATAGGCCCGACGCCCGTCATCCGCAAGGCATTCCGGGAACGGATAGGCAGCCTGCCCGACTCGTACGGGCTCTTCTCGGCATACCTGCTGCTGAAGCCGGGGCGGATCCCGTACCTCAACCGGAACCTCTATTACTTCGCCGGGAAAGATGTCTGGAAGACGCTTTTCGACCTGGAAGCCATGCGGCCGGGGATGGTGCTGCTCAGTGCACAGGCTCCGGACGGCAACCCGGCATGGTGCGACGTCGTAACGCTGATGACGCCCGTCGCCACCCGCCCCTGGGAGGCGTGGGAAGGCTCCGCCCCGGGACGCCGCCCCGAAGCCTACACGGCGCTGAAGACCGCCATGACGCAGGCGACGGTCGATTTCGCCTGCGCCCGCCTTCCGGAACTGAGGGATGCCATCGCCCATACGTATGCCGCCACGCCGCTCACCTACCGCCACTACACCGGCGCACCGCACGGCGCGGCATACGGGCTGCTGAAAGACTGGCGCAGCATCATGGCGTCGCACATCCCGGCCCGCACCAAATTCGAAAACCTGCTGCTCACGGGGCAGAACCTCACGGTACACGGCGCAATCGGCGTCACGCTGTCGGCTGCGGCGACCTGCTCGGAAATAGTGGGCACGGAATACCTCGCAAAAAAGATCGCCAACGCATGAAACGCCTCCTCAAATACACACTCGCCGCACTGGCGGCGATCTTCGTCCTGCCGACGGCATTCCTCTGCGGCCTTTACCAGATCGGAAGAGCGTCGTGTAGGGAAAGAGTGTAGATCTCGGTGGTCGCCG
>OOAN01001492.1_pt1 | contig 12444 bp, 9 predicted proteins | sample 1671301 | NCBI WGS metagenome assembly OOAN01 (sample SAMN06348142, study PRJEB24527) | human gut metagenome | biome: human gut; feature: ankylosing spondylitis patient; material: feces | host: Homo sapiens | place: China | collected 2015-10
GAGCACCTGACTGTTAATCAGGGTGTCGCCTGTTCGAGTCAGGCAAGAGGCGCCACGAAGGCAATGTTCTTTGGAACATTGCCTTTTTTGTTTGCCATACCGCATGTTTCAGAAGTGTTAATTTTTCACACTTTTTTCATTTCTCACGATTTCTTAAAAAAGAAGTTCTTGAAGATGCTGTCATATTGTGGTATACTGCACATAAGCTGTAACGCCTGCGCATACAAACTTTGCAGGCATTGCAAGCCGGAAATCTGAGCATTCTGCCCCATTCCCGGGCGTTCAGAGGCGGTAAATCCTTCCGGTTTTGGCGGTTTTGTCAAATTCACTGCATGTTTTCCGGTCCGTGTGTCTGGCAGATGTGTATGGTGTTTGAATAAATTTGTATAGTTTCAAAGGAAGCATCTATGCGTTATACCTATGTCCGGCAGCATGACACTACCGACTGTGCGGCTGCCTGCCTCGCAATGGTGTGCCTCCATTACAAAAAGGAGATCACCATCACGCGCCTGCGCGATATGATGGGTACGGACCTGAAAGGCACAAACCTCGTCGGCCTGCAGAAGGCCGCCAACGAGCTGGGTTTCACCACCGCCGCGGTGCGTGTGGACCGTGAAAACTTCCTCAGCGACTTCTCGCTGCCCTGCATTGCGCAGGTCATCACCGACCAGGGCCTGGCCCACTTTGTGGTGGTGTTCAAAAAGACCACCCTCCGCGATGACGGTGAGCGCCGCAAGCACATGCTGGACGAAGCCGAGCGGGTCAAGGAAGCCGAGGAAAAAGGCAAAAAGCACAAGTGCAAGGATTACGTCATCATCGGCGACCCTGCTACTGAGCTGAAAAAGATCAGCCTGGACGAGTTCTACAAGAACTTTACCGGTGTTCTGCTGCTGCTGAACCCCACCTCGGAGTTCAACGTGAACCAGCGCAAAAAGCTGGCACCCGGCGCTCCCGGCTATGAAGCCCAGCAGGCCAGCGAAAAAGACGACGGCAAGCCCAACCGCTGGGGCATGATGAAGCGGTACATCGACCTGCTGCTGCCCCAAAAGAAGCTGTTCTTCTACGCCATTTTAAGTTCCGTCATCACCACCATCCTGGGCATCGCGTCCTCGATGTTCAATAAGATCCTGATGGATGAGGTGCTGCCTTACGGGCTGGACAACCTGCTGGTCACGCTGATCATCGTGTTCAGCATGGTGAGCCTGACTAGTTCCCTCATCGGCTTCGTGCGGCAGTGGGTGTTGATCCATCTGTCCATCAAGATCGACATCCCGCTGATGCTGGGCTACTTCGGGCACATCTTCCATCTGCCCATGAAGTTCTTTGCCACCCGCAAAACGGGCGATATCACCACCCGTTACTCGGACGCAAACACCATCAAATCCATCTTCACCAGCATTGCACTGAGCCTTGTGATGGACATCTCCATGGCCATCATCACCGGCATCATCTTGTTCCGGATGAACGCCATGCTGTTCTCCATCTCGCTGTTCATGGCACTGGTCAGCATCCTGCTGGTGCTGGTGTTCAAGCAGCCCTACAAGCGCATCAACGAAGAGACCATGATCCAGTCGGCTGCCCTCAACAGCCAGATGATCGAGAGCCTGCGCGGCATCGAGACCATCAAGTGCAATGCCAACGAGGACACCCAGCTGGAAAATCTGGAAAAAGAGTACATCAAGAGCCTGAAGATCAGCCTGCGGTCCAGCCGCATCAGCACGGGCCAGGGCCTGATCTCCACCTTCATCTCCACCGGTTTCAGCATGCTGACCACCTATGTGGGCATCAGCCAGGTGCTGCACGGTGAGATGACGCTGGGCGGCTTCATGGCGTTCAGCACCCTGTCCAGCTACTTTACTTCCCCGCTGAGCAACCTGATCAGCCTGCAGATGAGCATTCAGGAAGCCGGCATTTCTATGAAGCGTCTGACCGAGATCATGGATTATCCGGCCGAGGACGAAAACGACGAGGGCAGCGAGCTTACCCCGCTGGAAAAGGTGGAGGGCGACATCGAGTTCAAGGACGTCACCTTCCGCTACGGCAACCGTGCTCCGGCCCTGGACCACATCAGCTTTACCATTCCCGCCGGCAAAAAGGTGGCTCTGGTGGGCAGCAGCGGCAGCGGCAAGTCCACCATCACCAAGCTGCTGCTGAAGTATTACGAGCCCGAAGAGGGTGAGATCGACTTCAACGGCGTGAATCTGGCCGAGTACACCCATGATTCGGTGCGCCGCGCCATTGCCTATGTGCCGCAGAACATTGAGCTGTTCAGCAAGACGATCTATGACAACATCCGCATTTCCCGCATGGATGCCACCATGGAGGAAGTGAAGGAAGCCGCCAAGAAGGCCGATGCCCATGAGTTCATCCGCCATCTGCCGCTGCAGTACAACACCTACCTGGAGGAAGCCGGCAACGGCCTGTCCGGCGGTGAGAAGCAGCGCATTGCACTGGCGCGTGCCTTCCTGAAGGATTCCGGCCTGTACATCCTGGACGAGTCCACGAGCAATCTGGACTTTGCCACCGAGAATCTGATCTTCAACATGATCTACGATCAGCTGGCCGACCGGTCCATGCTGATCGTTGCTCACCGCCTGTCCACCGTTCGCGACTGCGACCTGATCCTTGTGATGGATCACGGCAAGATCGTGGAGCGCGGCACGCACGACGAGCTGATGGCCAAGGATGGCAAGTATGCCGAGCTGTGGAACATGCAGCAGGGCATCTACCGCCGCCGTGAGCCGGTGGCCAAGCAGCCTGTGGCTGCCGCCGTGGTAGAGGATGACGATGACGGCGAAGCCTTTACCTACTGATTCGTTGCAGTCGGGTGCGCACCCGATTACATAAAACCGGTTCCCTCCCGGCAGCGCAGCCGGGGAGGAACCGACAAAAGTTCATTATTTGAAGGGAGTAATTCATCATGATGATGCCTGCAAATTTTTCCGCAATCTCTGAGAACGAGATGACCTACGTCAACGGCGGCGCAAGCCTGTCCGACATCCTGGCTCCTAGCCTGACCCTTGAGAACTGGAAGAAGTTCAACACCAACATGGTCACCATTATCGGCAATTCTTTCCTGGGCGACTATGTCAGCAACACCGTTGGCACTCTGTTCGGCGGCGCATACGTCCCCGGCAACCTGGGCAAGGCCTGGTTCAACTCTGTCAGCAAGTACTACAATAGCGGCTACGATGCCGTTGTCGGTAACGGCACCGACGCCGGGATGACTTATGGCAATACTGCTCTGGGCACTCTGAACGGTGCTCTGAACGCTGGCCTGCGTCTGGCTGGTTCTGCTGCTGCCATCTACAACCTGGCAACCGCCAACGTCAAGAACGGTCTGCCCAGCCTCTTTGACTTCGAGAAGAAGGAGACCGTCTTCCCTAAATAAGACTGTCTGATCCTGGCTTTCCGGGGGCCTGAGCAACTGCACCGGTTTCCCCGCCGCACATGCTCCTGATGCAGACAGGTGCGCACCTGTCTGCTGAAAAAGTGTCTTGCGGTTGCGCAGCCGCAAGGTGCCTGACAAGTATGGCAGACGGCAGAGTGCCCTGTGGTATCTCAGCCCCGACAAAAAACGATATGCAGTGTGTTTTCCGGCCCCGCTGCAAAGCGCCGGACCGGTGACAATGCCTCGTTATGGTGTGCCCGGAGGCGTCCTGCCTCCGGGCACATTCTATTTTTCGCATCACCCATTACTGCTACAGTAATAGGTGATCAGAAGCAGAGAAGGTGTGCTCTGCCCTTTCTCTGCCTGTGATTGCCTATTACGGCCTCCCCTTTGCGGAGGAAATTCAACGATAGGACAAAGAGGTATTTCAACATGAACGAGATCAAAGTTGCTGAAAACAAGACCCTCAAACTGACCAACGTGGTGTCTCGCCGCATCGCCCCCGAAGAACTGGGCAACATGATGGTGGCGCTGACCCAGCTGCAGAACTTTATCAAGAGCCACAACGCACAGCCCATCGGCCCGCTGGTGCAGGCCATCAAGATCGGCCCGGCTCCGGAGCATGCCCCGGAGCTGTACCTGATGCAGCAGGCCACCCAGCTGATTACCCAGACCGAGCCCGGCTACGAAGTGGACGCCGTGCTGCGGGTGAAGAACTGCCTGTACGCTCATTATACCGGCCCCATGGCCTACAGCCAGCTGGCAAGCTCCAAGCTGCAGATCCTCGCCTTTGAAAAGGACCTCAAGCTCAGCGGCGATACCTATACCATTTTTGTCAATCAGGACGACGATGACGCCGTGATCGACGTGTTTATGGAGACCAAGTAACTATGACAACGACCATCCAGAACCTCGATGATCTGCAGGACCGCCGCATTATGATGGACCGGGACGTACCTCCCTACGGATACGCCTTTGTCATTCTGGTGGGCTTGTTCATGATCTTTCTGCTGGTGTGGAGCACCCGCACCAACCGCATCTACGTCAGCCAGAACTCCGGCACGGTGCAGGCCAGCAACAAGACCTACATCATGTCCAGCTATTCCGGCACCCTCACCGAGCTGTACATCTCCGAGGGCAGCTATGTGAACGAGGGCGACCTCGTGGCCCACATCAAGAGCACTGACCTGGACATGCAGCAGGATAACCTGGAAAGCCAGCTCAAGATCTACCAGACCCAGGTGGACCAGTACAATAAGCTGCTGCAGTGCATCCAGGACGACACGAACTACTTCAGTGAGACCAGTGTCGAGGATCAGCCCTACTACTACCAGTACGAGACCTACAAGAGCCAGGTGGAGCAAAAGACCTTTGACGCTTCGGCTTATCAGGCGGCCGGTTACACCGACGCCCAGATCAAGACCATGATGGAGCAGAACCAGAGCGAGATCCAGGCCCTGTATTACTCCACCATGCAGTCCATCTCCCAGAGCATCACCAGCGCCCAGAGCAACGTGGACAACGTGCAGGCGCAGATCGACGCCCTGAACACCGGTGCCAACGACTACTATCTGTATGCCCCCACCTCCGGCGTGATCCACATGGACAGCCCCTACAAGGAGGGCATGGTGCTGAGCGCAGGCTCCCCGCTGGCCACCGTTGCCAGCGAGAACGATGACCTGGAGATCGTGGCCATGGTCACCGTGAACGACCGCCCGCTGCTGCATGTGGGCGACCCGTGCAAGATCGCCATCACCGGCTTGTCGGAGTATTCCTACGGCACCCTGACCGGTACCGTGACCGCCATCGACAGCGACGTGACCACCAGCACCAGCGCTTCGTACTACAAGATGACCATCAAGCCGGACAGCACCTATGTGGTGAGCCGCAGCGGCGACAAGGTCGATCTTTCCAACGGCATGAGCGTGACCGCCCGCGTGGAATACGATCAGGTCACCTACTTTGAATATGCAATGGAGGCTCTGGGTGTGCTGTTCCGCTGATGCGGGCACCGTTTCCGGCGCTGAATCCTTCGCTCCATTTTTAACACCCAGAGAGGTACACGAACCATGAAATCAACCGCAAAGACCCTGGCCCTTGGCGCGGCACTGCTCTGCCTGCTGGCCGGCGGCATGGCCCTGCCGGCATCGGCTGCCGTGCCCCTGCCCGGCACCGCCGTGTCGCTGCCCTGGAACAGCGACAGCAGCGTGCCTGCTGAGAGCATTGAGGCCGGCACCTATTCTTCCAATATGCTGTTGGGCGAGACCCAGCAGCTGTCGCCCACGGTGCGCCCCCGCAACAGCACCGACTCCGTCATCTACCTCACCGATGACAGCAGCGTGCTTACCGTGAGCAACAGCGGCGTGGTGCAGGCTGTGGGCGTGGGCACCGCCACCGTGACGGCCGCCGCAGGCAACCAGATCTGTGCTTACACCATCTCGGTTTCCATGGACTCCACCATGATCGTCACCGAGATGGATCTGGCGCTGTCCTCCAACACCATCTATGTGGGCAACTCGGTGTCGGCATCGCTGCAGGTGCGGCCCTCGTCTGCCTCGCAGTACGCCACCATCTCCCTGACTTCTTCCAATGAGAAGGTGGCCACCGTCAACAGCTTTGGCCGCGTGACCGGCGTGAGCCCCGGCACCGCCACCATCACCGCCGCCTGTGGCTCGGTCACCGCCAGCACCACCGTTACCGTGCTGGCCATCCCCACCGACACCACCGGCACCGTCAGTTCCGGCACCACCTCCGCCAACAGCGGTCAGGTCATTACGGTAACCCCCTCCTATGTGGTGCTCAAGCCGGGTGCCACCCGCACCCTGTCGGCCAAGGCCACCCCGGCTTCGGCCTCCCAGAGCTTCACCTACAAGTCCGGCAACAGCAGTGTGGCCACCGTGAGCCCCAGCGGCGTGATCACCGCCGTGGGCACCGGCTCCACCTCCATTACGGTTTCCAACGGCAAAGCCACGGCGCTGGTCACCGTCATCGTGAACCGCTCTGCTTCCGCTTCCTCGGGCAGCGACAGCAGCAACGGCGATGACGCTTCCAACGGCGACGATGACAAGATCACGCTGGACCCCACCGTGCAGACCATTCAGGACAGCACCGACCATGAGGTCGTTTTTGCTCAGTCGGAAGTCCCGGTGATCACCGGCGACATCCTCAACTCTCTGCGCACCACCGGCAAGACCCTGTGCGTGGTGGGCGACGGCTACACCCTGCAGGTGTCCGGCAAGGACGTGCGCAACACCACCGGCGAGCTGAACACCTCGCTGGAACTGCAGCAGGTGGAGCAGGGCCTGGAGTTCGTGGTGAACGACGGCAAAACGGTCCCCTGCTCGGCCCGCATTGATCTGGACAAGAGTGATTACTCCCGTCTGTACCTCTACAACGAGACCACCGGAAAGTGGCAGTACCTGAACAGCTACAAAGACGGCGTGATCACGCTGGACACCGCCGGTCGTTATCTGCTGACCAACGAAAATCTCCGCTTCGCCAACATCAACTGGACCTTCTTCATCGCCGGCGGCGCGGTGCTGGTGGTCATTGCGGTGGCCTACATCGCGTTCAAGAAGCGTTACTGGTTCTGGTAAGCCGCTCTTCCTCATCTGAAACAAAGATACAGCGAGGCCCCTCTGAAACGCTCAGAGGGGCCTCGCTTTTGTTGTAATTATATTCTGGCTGCCGTACTGTCAAAAGGCTCCATCCCTGAGGGAGTTCCCGTAATTCCCGTAAGCAGCAGTTTATTCCACGGTCACGCTCTTGGCGAGGTTGCGGGGTTTATCCACGTCGCAGCCGCGCAGCACCGCCATGTAGTAGGCGAACAGCTGCAGCGGCACGATCAGCTGCAGGGGCATCAGCAGGTCCTCATATTCATCCAACCGGATCACGGCATCGGCCACGCCCTCCGGCACCACGGCATCCTTTGTGGTGAACAGCAGCACCCGTGCACCGCGGCTACGGGTCTCCTTGGCGTTGGAGATGGTCTTTTCGTACACCTGTTTCTGGGTGGCCAGCGCGATCACCGGCACACCGTCGGTGATCAGGCTGATGGTTCCATGCTTCAGCTCACCGGCGGCATAGGCATCCGAGTGCACATAGCTGATCTCCTTCAGCTTCAGGCTGCCCTCCAGTGAGAGGGAGTAGTCGAACCCGCGTCCGATGAAGAAGCAGCTCTGGGTGTTCATATAGCGGCTGGCAAGGTATTTGATCTGCTCGCAGTCCGCCAGACGGGCCTTGATGATCTCCGGTGCCCGCAGCAGCTGGGCCGTATAGCGGCGGGTCTCTGCCTCGCTCAGGCGGCCCCGGGCGTAGGCCAGACGCAGCGCGAACAGATACAGCACGCACAGCTGCACCATATAGGCCTTGGTGGAGGCCACAGCGATCTCCGGCCCGGCGTAGGTGTACAGCACATAGTCTGCCGCGCGGGCGATGGAGCTGCCCACCACGTTCACGATGGCCAGCACCGGCACGCCCCGGCTCTTTGCCAGCTTGAGGGCGGCCAGCGTATCACTGGTCTCGCCGGACTGGCTGATGATGATCACCAGATCGTTGGGGTTCAGGATGGGGTCCCGGTAGCGGAACTCGCTGGCGATGTCCACCTCGGCGGGCACCCGGGCCAGTGTCTCAATGGCTGCCTTGCCCACCATACCGGCATGCATGGCCGTACCGCAGCCCACCAGATGCACCGTACCGATGCTGCGCAGCACCTCATCGGTGAGCTGCGGGATGTGCAGGTCCGGCATGCCGTCCTCCACGCGGGGACTGACCGTAGCCGTGATGGCCGTCGGCTGCTCGTTGATCTCCTTGAGCATGAAGTGCGGGTAGCCGCCCTTTTCGGCTGCCTCCATATCCCAGTCCGCCGTCAGCACCGGGCGCTGCACCGGCTCGGCAAATTCATTGTAGAAGCGGATGCCCTCGGCCGTGCACACGGCCATGTCGCCCTCTTCCAGCACGCTGTAGCGACGGGTATACTTGAGCAGGGCCGGGATATCCGACGCTACGAAGTTTTCGCCCTCGCCCCAGCCCACGATGAGCGGGCTTTCGCGTTTGACTGCAAAGATGGTGTCCGGGCGGTCCCGGAACAGCACAGCCAGCGCATAGCTGCCCCGCACCTTGGCCAGTGCTTCCTGCAGCGCCCGCAGCGGGTCGCCGGTGTAGCAGCTGTCGATGAGCTTGACCAGCACCTCGGTGTCCGTTTCGCTCTCAAAGGTATAGCCTTTGGCAATCAGACGCTCCTTGAGGATGCCGTAATTTTCAATGATGCCGTTGTGCACGATGCTTACCCGCGGAGTGGAATGCGGGTGGCTGTTCACGTCGCTGGGCTCACCGTGGGTAGCCCACCGGGTGTGCCCGATGCCGCAGAAGCTCTGTGCCAGAGCCTGTGCGGCCAGTTTCTGGCGCAGCTGTGTCAGCCGCCCCTTGCTCTTTACCACGCGGATGCCGCCGTCCAGAGCCAGCGCAACCCCCGCCGAATCGTACCCGCGGTACTCCAGTTTTTCCAGACCGTCCAGCAGCACATCCTGTGCGCTGCGCTTGCCGACATAACCAACAATGCCACACATACAAAACACCTCCATGCCGGCGTCCCCCGCGCAGAAAAAACGCACAGCCGGGGCCGTCAGCTTCCCTATCAGTTTATGTTCTTGTATGGCTTTCTTTGAAGGGATCTGTTGCGGTATCACTGCCGTTTTTTGCCCTTCTCTGCGGCTGGTCTAGCCTTCAACCGGAGAAACATCCGCCGAAATTTTCGATGATTCCTCTCCTCGTCACCCTCGCGGCTGTCACCCGCGTGGCCCGGCGCTTTGCGTCAACTGGTGGTTTTGCATTCCCTCTTTCTGCGGCCCCTGTGGGCTGCTGGTGGCTCAGTATACCACACTTTCCCATTTTGTGCAACTGCTGTGCAACAACCGTTCTCAGTGCATGCCCAGCATCCGGTGCAGCTTGGGCTGCCACACCAACCGGTACAGCATGAGCAGGTTGTGCAGGGCCCGGTCGTACAGCAAAAAGGCCACGTTGCCCATGGCCAGCGTGGACAGGGTAACCATCCACGCCGTGGTGCGCAGCTCCTGTGAGATGCTGCCCGCCGGGATGAGCACCAGCAGCAGGCCGTACATCGCCAGCACGGCGGCGTTGCACAGCAGCAGCTTGCACACGCACCGCAGCACGGCCGGGCGGATGCGGTCGAACCGGGGTTTTGCCAGCGGGTAATACCCCAGCAGGAACACGAAGATCAGGGCCACTTCCTTGTCCGGCACAAACAAAAGCGCCAGCAGGCTGACCGCCGCGTAGGCTGTGAGCGCCATGGTGCGCCCGCACTCCACACACACTGTCGCGATCAGAAACCCTGCCAGCGCAGGCGCAATGAACATGGCAATGGGGATCACGGCCCCCAGCAGCATCAGCGCGACGCACAGCGCCGCCGCCATGCCGCAATAGGCCATCGTCCAGCTTTTTCGGTTTTGTTTTTTCATGGGATCTCCCAGTTTTCCTGCTCTGCGCCCACTTCCAGCGGTTCCACCGCGTGGTGCAGGCCCAGCAGCATGATATTATCCAGCAGGCTGCGGTTGAGTTTGACATCCAGCATGCTGTACACCCGCATCAGGTCGTTGGCGGCGGCCAGCGCCTGCCGACGGGCATTTTCCACGGCCGAGGCCTGCCCCATCAGGTCATTGACCACAAATACGTTGTACCGGCCGCTGCACTTGTCAGCTTCAAAGCGCTCGGCCTTGTCCATCAGGTAAAAGATGCGCCCAATGCTGCTGCCGATGTAGCGCATGCTCTTGCGCTGGTTGGGGTCATCGGTGGCGAGGGTGGAATACAGCGCGCCATAAACGTTGCTCATGGGCTCTGCAGCCAGGTTGTAGTTCTTGGCATTCAGGTTCATCTGCACCACGGCCTGGTCCCGCTCCTGCCCGAACAGGCGTTCCAGGGCCGGGTTCTGCTGCACGACCCGCTCGTAGGCACGGCGCAGCAGAACCCGGTCCAGCGCGCGGCGCAGCCGCTTGGCAGGCCGCAATTCATCCGGCCGCCGGTCCTGCAGGTTGTGCCAGCCCAGCAGCACTTCCACCTGTGCCGCCTGCCGGATGCCCTGCGTCTGGCACATCATCCTGCGCCAGCACAGGGTGCCCGGCACCCGCTGACGCTGGCAGGTGGCCGCACGCCCGGCAAGGCTGTCGGACAAAATGGCAAACACCACGCCATTGTGCCGCAGCAGATGGCAGGAATACCAGCCAAACTCGGTGTACAGCTGCCGCCGCACGCCTCGGAGATACTGGAGGTAGATATTATAATCACGGATGGTCAACTCCGGAAGATAGGGTTTCATTCGACCCTTCATAGGGGGCACCGTTCCTTTCCGCCACAGGCTGCACAGGTCATGGTAATAAGGTAAGTATAATCTATTTTGTTCCGCTGTGCAACGGTAGGAGTGTAAATTCTCCATGAATTTGTCTCATCTTGTTCATAACATTTCATAAAACTTTGTTTGCATTCGTCCTTTTCTCCGGCAGGGGTCGTGGGGTCATTCGTTCCGGAATTTCCCGGATTTTTCCGGCAACCATGCAAAAAGCCGCACCGGGCAGTTCCGGTGCGGCTTGCAGGGCTTATTTTTCAGGCCGGGCACATTTTTTCAGGCTCAGTCCTTCTTGTCAAAACGGCGCTTGCCGTCAAATCCGGACTTGGGCATCGGCTTTGCGGTGTGCTCGAACTTGGGGGCGTTGTAGTACATATACAGCTGGCAGGGGATCATGCCGTTGTACATCTTGCGGCGCTTGTTGGCACGCTTGCCGTAGTGGGCCTCAAAGTCCATGTCGGCGGTGATAGCGTACACACCGGCGCAGGGGTTCGCCTCCATCTGACGGCCCAGGGTGCGGGCCAGCTTGGCCGCGCCCTCAATGGTGCTCATGCGCTCACCGTAAGGGGGGTTCGTCAGCACGATGGCCTCCTGCTTTGCGGCAAAATCCGCCACATCGGCCACCTCAAAGTGGCAGCGCTTTTCCACACCGGCCAGCTTGGCGTTGGCGTTGGCCAGCGCCACGGCGGCGGGGTCGATATCATAGCCAAAGGCCTCGAAGCCCACATCCAGCTTGGATTCAGCCAGGGCCTTCTGGCGCTGCTCGGCCCACACAGCGGCCGGCACAAAGCTGTAGCGTTCGGCAGCAAAGCGGCGCTTGAGGCCCGGTGCGATGTTCATGGCCTTCTGGGCGGCCTCAATGAGCAGGGTGCCGCTGCCGCAGAAGGGGTCCTCCACCAGGCTGTCCCGGCGCACACGGCCCAGGTCGGCGATGGTAGCGGCCAGCGTCTCGCGGATGGGGGCCTCCATGGCGTTGCGGCGGTAGCCGCGCTTGTGCAGGCCCTCGCCGGTGGTGTCCAGCATGATCTCGCACACGTTCTTGCGCAGCATGAAGCGGATCTTGTACTCGGTGCCGCTCTCCGGCAGCACGGAGGTGTGGTGCTTGGCCATCAGGCGCTTGACCACAGCCTTTTTGATGATGCTCTGGCAGGCGGGCACGCTGGAAAGCTGGCTGTCCAGCGAGGAGCCGGTGACCGGGAAGGCCGCATCCGTCGGCAGCAGATCCTCCCAGGGGACGCTGTACACGCCGTCGAACAGTTCATCAAAGGTGGACGCCTTGTAGCGGGCCAGCAGCAGCATCACGCGCTCCACGGTGCGCAGGTGCAGGTTGGCTGCCGCGATCATCTCCGCACCGCCGGAGAAGGTCAGGCGGCCGTCATCCACCCGGATGTTCTCCGCGCCGATGCGGTTCAGTTCAAATTTTGCGGTGGACTCGCACCCGAAGAAACAGGGGGCGATCAGTTCAAATTTTGCAGGCATGGTGGTTCCTTTCTTTTCCTCTTGGGCGAAAAAACAGACCCGCCCGACCAGGGGACAGGTCTGTTCTGTGCATTCTGATCGGCTGCTCAGCGGCCGCGACGGCTGCGCGGGGCATAACCGCCGCCGCGGCGGTTGTTGGTCTCGTGGTCCAGATCCGCCATCTTTTCCTCGCTCTGGCTCTTGAAGCGGCTCATCATGTCCTCAAAGCTCAGGTTGT
>OOAN01001497.1_pt1 | contig 12412 bp, 8 predicted proteins | sample 1671301 | NCBI WGS metagenome assembly OOAN01 (sample SAMN06348142, study PRJEB24527) | human gut metagenome | biome: human gut; feature: ankylosing spondylitis patient; material: feces | host: Homo sapiens | place: China | collected 2015-10
CGCTCTTCCGATCTCTTTCCGATATATATTCCGGTTATTCCGATAGCCATCATAATCATTCCACCGATAAACCAGATAGAGACCAGTAAGGAGGTCCAACCCGGTATGGTATGGGCATGAGCATGTTGTACCAAGGCGTAAATAATCATGATAATGGGGACGATTATTCCGAAAATAAATCCTCCCGTCAGGATTAGCTGAAGCGGTTTTACAGAAAAAGAGGTAATACCGTCCAGGGCAAAAGAAAGCATCTTTTTGAACGGATATTTGGATTCTCCTGCAAACCGGCTTTTCCGGTCATAATATACGTAAGCTTCGGGGAAACCGATTAGCCGGACTATTCCACGAAGAAATAGATTGCGTTCCGGATAGGATACGAGTGCCTGTAATGCGCGTTTACTCATCAGTCGGAAGTCGGCATGATTATAGACGACATCGCTTCCCATTTTACGGATTAGCTGATAGAATAATAAAGCTGTATTTTTCTTAAACCAGGTATCGGTCGTCCGTTCCCGCCTTACTCCATAGACAATATCCGCTCCCTGTAGGAAACAATCGGTCATCTCTTCGATAGCATCGACATCGTCCTGTAAATCGGCATCGATTGAAATGGCGGCATCGCAGTGTGTACTGGCCCATTCCAGGCCTGCTAACAAGGCATATTGATGACCGGAATTATGAGCCAATTTTAAACCACCGACGAGTCCGTTTGTTTTACCTGCCTCGGTAATGATTTCCCAGGTTTTGTCTTTACTGCCGTCGTCGACAAATAATATTTTTCCAATGGAGATTTTTCCGTTTTCCAGCATTCTGTTCAGGACGCCGGATAATTGCCGGATAGTTTCCGGAAGTACGCTTTCCTCATTATAACACGGAACTACGATAATAAGGTGGGTTGTATTCATGGTTTATTATGGATTAGAATGTGGTTTGTCGGTTGTCAGTTGTTTACGGATCAGATATTCTGTCGTTTGCAACATGGAGAAGGCATAGGTTTTCAGTGAGTCGAATGTCGTATTCGCTGTTGCCGGGCTTAGAGTTCCGTTATGAATATTATAATTGAACTCTTGTTTACTTTCCGTATCGTAAATATAGAAATGTTTTGTGTCTTTGACTCCTAACATATTGTCTGCGCTAAAAAACATACAAGGACGTTCTTCTTTTAATAAATCTATTCCCAGATTGTTTTGAATATAATTGATACGTAACATACCCAATAAAGTAGGAGCTACGTCGATCTGTCCTCCGAAATTTTCTTTTTCTTCTGCGGTGAGAAGTGCGGGAGCATAAAACATCAAAGGAATGTGATTGTACGATTGAGGCATTTCACTATCCGGATTGCCGACTAATTTTCCGTGATCGCCCAATAAGACGAAGATCGTATTGTCGAACCAAGGTTGTTGCGAGGCTTTATGTATGAATTGACGAATCGACCAGTCGGCGTATTCTACGATTTGTTCTTCTATGTTTTTACTTTTAGGCTGGAAATAGGACGGAATCACGTAAGGAGGATGGTTGCTGATAGAAAGTAAGACAGCAAAAAACGGACTAGTCTGAGCGGACTGTTTTTTCAAATGATTCAGTGCATAGTCGTAAAGAAAATCATCTTGTACGCCGAAACCATTGACTACTTTTTCGGACGGGTAGTTTTCCTGAGAAAAGATCTCGTCGAAGCCATTGGTACGAAAAAAAGCATTCATATTGTCGTATTGGGATTCGTGGGTCATAAAGAACATGGTGCGGTAACCCTGTTCTTTTAATATAGTCGGAAGACCGGAATAAGTGGGAATGACAGAACCTTTCATCGCGTTTCGTTTTAAGATGGAAGGAAAAGAATAAAGGGTCGCATACATGCCATGATTCGTATGGATTCCTGAGGAATAAAAATTAGAGAATGCTAAGGATTGTCGGTATAAACTGTCCAGAAAAGGAGTCAGCTCCTTCTGCTGTCCAAAACGTTTCATCAGATGGGCAGACATCGATTCCATAAAAATCAGCACAATATTCGGACGTCTTAAACTGTCGGAGGCGTTGATTTGGCGTGCAATGGGAGAGATCCCTTCGATTCCCGGCCGGTTTAAATAGTGTCGGGTATTTTCCAACGCTTCGTTTTCCGGCATAAGATGAAGGTATCGGTTTTCTTTCCGTGAATCGTCTAACGTACTGCTTAACAGATTGAATACCGGACTGATGCCCAATTGATTCAAAAACGGATCGGTACAATAATAAGCTGCACTGACTTTTATCGGATTATATCCGGTACGTCCCCGGATACCGAACAGGCAGAGGCCGATACAGATGCCGGCTGTCAGGAAGATATAAATACGGTCGAGCCAAAAGACAGACGGATTTTTTGTATTTAGTAAACGTTGAAAATGACGGATCAATCGTCGCATGAGCCAGATAAATAACACTAAAGTCAATAGAAAGCCGATCAAAGGAGGGTAGTAGGAGGTTTCTCCGAATACCATGCCGGCTGTCGTATTCATATAGCCGAACCAATTGAAGACCGACGAATTGATGATTTTAAAGAAATATTGAAAATAGGGAATATTGGCTGCCGTAACCAGCAATACGATTCCATAGAATAAACTGAAAAAAATACATGTAACATTCCAGAGTATTTTTCCGTAGTAGTTGAACAAAGCCGAAATGGAAACAGCTACTAAAGGGATGAGGAGTATGTAACAAGCGATTACATTATCGAACCAGACTCCCCGGATAAAGGCAGGCCATATCGACATAAAACCGACATGCTCCTGATCCGGAAAATCGTAATTGGCGCTGAAGAAAAAAACGAGTCTGAATAGTGTGAGAAAGAATAAAGCGGTGAAATGTATGGATAACAAACATCCTACAGACAATAAGAACCGTTTGTAACCGGGGTGAGAAAATGTTCGCATTTTAGAAAAAATAGGGTTTAAAATACGGCGTAAAGATACATTTTTAATATTACTATAGTTTGAATATAGGATGAATTAATACAACTTTATATTTTTAAATATGATGACTAATAAAACTTCTGATTATGACCTGACCGTGATTGTTCCGGTATATAATGAAAGGGGAAATATGTTGCGGCTTGAAACTGCTTTGTCGGCTTTTCTGAAAAAATCGAAAGTGAAATCTTGTATTTTGTTTGTGAACGACGGGTCGCAAGATGGGAGCGGTGATTTGATCAGAGAAATTTGCCGGCGGAATAAAGATTTTTTTTATATCGGTTTGGCTAAAAACTGTGGATTGAGCGCAGCTATGAAAGCAGGAATCGATTATACCTGCTCCAGGTTGGTCGGATATATAGATGCTGATTTACAAACTACACCTGAAGATTTCAATCTTTTGTTGGAATATACCGATGATTATGAGCTGGTCATGGGGATTCGGGTGGGACGGAAGGATAGTCTGGTGAAAAATATGTCCTCGAAAGTAGCTAATGGGTTTCGAAGACTGATGACAAAAGATGGGGTGAAAGACACCGGATGCCCCTTAAAAATTTTGCATACTGAATATGCGCAACGAATACCTTTTTTTACTGGAATGCATCGTTTTTTACCGGCTCTGATCCTGCTACAACAAGGAAAAGTGAAACAAGTGGTGCTTCAGAAAATGGAATTGGGTGAACCGGATGCCAGCGGACGCCGCAGTCCCGTACCCATCCCCGGAGCCACAGAAACCATCGACATCGACCTTGCCATCGTCAGCGTAGGTGTATCTCCCAACCCGATTGTCCCAAGCTCCATCAAGGGATTGGAATTAGGCCGGAAGGGAACGATTGCCGTCAATGATAACATGCAGTCGTCCATCCCGACCATCTTTGCCGGAGGCGACATTGTCCGCGGAGGTGCCACCGTAATCCTTGCCATGGGAGACGGACGAAAGGCAGCAGCAGCGATGAACGAGCAGCTAAAAAAATAAGAATCTGTCATGAAAGGTGGAGACATACGAACTCCACCTTTTTTATTCTACTACAACCTCTCCCTCTACTTGCCCCTTCTAGCATACAATTTAAATATTTCAAGAATATGAAACGTATTTATCTATCCCTCCTTCTCTGTTTGGCTTACCTATTGGCAAGCGCCCAAGAGCCCCTAAACGGGGATTCCCTTGCCTCAGACTTTCGGTATCTGGTAAAAGAACTGGCAGCAACCCATCCCGACCCTTACAGCGGCTTCGGAGGAAAAGTATTCTTCTACGAACAAGCTTTCCATCTGGAGAACGAGTTACGCCGGACTCCCGGTACGAAACAGACCTTTTTTGACAAGGTAAGCATTTTCCTATCCAATCTGCAAGACGGACATACCTACCTTTTACCTCCCACAGCCAATCAACAAGCAAATCAGCGTTACCTGGCACTGGAAGTACGCACCATCCCCGACGGCATTATACTTCAAGGAATCCCTGAAACGTACAAAGACTTGTTAGGTAGCCGTATCACAACCATCAACGGAGATTCTTTAGAAGAGGTACTGGCCCGCACTGCCGCTATCCAAGCCAGTGAAAACCTATATGACCGTTATGCCAATCTATGCAGGTCCATGCCTACGGAACATTTCTTGAGACAGCTTTTCCCTGAAATGAAAGACAACCTTCACCTCTCACTTCTTACTCCCGACGGCAAATCAAGAGGATTAACCCTTCCCTTATTGTCAAGGCAGGAAGTGCAAAACACACCCATGCAACACAATAACAGTTGGAAAGCTTATACAGACAAACAACTGGCCTATCAGTTCATAGACAACGACAAGCAAATAATGCTCATCAATATCAACAGTATCATGGCACGGGATAATTTTGAGTATATGCAAAAACAAGGGCTGAAAGATTTATACCGGCAAATAGGATTCTATTATCGGGATATCCTGAAACAAGATATGCCCGCCGATACCCTGCAAGCCATTCGGCAACTCCCGTCCCTTTCCGAAGTTTTCGCCCATATGCTGAAAGAGATGAAGAAGGAAGCCTCCTCCACCCTCATCATAGATTTGCGCAACAATAGCGGCGGCTGGACTCCAATTGTCCTACCCACACTTTACCAACTGTTCGGCGACCACTTCCTGCAAACGGATATGGATATAGAATTCTATCGTATCATCTCTCCCCTCTACATGCAAAAACTACAGACAAACTTACAGGATTTCAACCAAGCATACGGAACAGACTATGCCTACGGTGACTACACTTTTAGTACGGACGAAGCAGACACCACAAACATAGAACAGCGACGGACCGACTTCATCGAGAACTGCATGTCCAGTGTGCCGGAAGAACTGAGAAAGCAACAAGGAAAGGCGCTCTATACTCCGGAACACATTTACGTCATTACCAACGAACGTACCTTCAGTGCAGCTTTCCACTACACTTTCTATCTGTGGAAAATGGGTGCTACCCTTGTAGGAATACCCAGCGGACAAGCCCCCAATACCTACATGGAACAAACCTTATTCCGGCTACCCTATACCGGTATGCAAGGCTCTATCTCCAACTCCATACAAATATGCTTTCCGGGCAAAGACCGGTGTGCCCACACACTTTATCCAGACTTGATACCCACCTATCAAGATTACCAAAGATATAATTTTGATGTCCAAACTGAGATTCTGTATTTACCCGACAAGATTAAATCGGCTCCTCATTCTCATACGAACCCTGCGGAGAAGAATCAGAAGTAAAAACAAAGCCCCGTTTACAGATAAATTGCAAGCGGGGCTTTATTTCCATATTTCAATAAAGAGACTACTTCACCACCTTGTTCGTTGCCGGGTCGGGGAAAATCACCGTCGGCTTGAACGACTTGGCTTCTTCAAAGTCCATCAGCGCGTAGGACATGATAATAACGATGTCATCAGGTTGCACCTTACGGGCTGCCGCACCGTTCAGGCAAATTTTGCCAGAGCCACGCTCGCCCTTAATAATGTAGGTTTCAAAACGTTCACCGTTATTATTGTCGGCTATATACACCTTCTCGCCGGCAATCATGTTGGCGGCATCCATCAAATCTTCATCAATCGTAATGCTTCCCATATAGTTCAGGTTCGCTTCCGTGACGCGGGCACAATGGATTTTCGACTTCAACACTTCAATCATCATATCTTTATAAATTACGAATTACTAATTATAAATTACAAGGCAGCAGGCTCTTTGTACTTGATATTGTCAATCAGACGGACTTCCCCACAGAATACTGTGATGCAACCCACAGCATAAGAAGTTTCCTCCCAATCGGTAATCTTCTGTAAGGTATTGCCATCCACCAGCTCAAAGTATTCCAAACGCAATCCGGGGGCGGCTGCGATGGTGTCTTCCACAAACTTCTGTGTCTCAGCTACCGTATGTGAGGCTCCAAAGGTACGACTTTCAAATAAAGTCTGCGAAATTCTCAGTGCATTTTTGCGTTCTTCGGCAGATAAACGGGCATTGCGGCTGCTCAGAGCCAACCCGTCTTCCTCACGGACAATGGGACAGCCTACAATTTCCAAAGGATACTTCATCTGGCGGACCATCTCGCGAATAATTGCCAGCTGCTGGAAATCTTTCTCGCCGAAGTAGGCACGATCCGGCTGCACAGCATCAAACAGTTTGCTCACAATCTGGCAAACACCATTAAAATGTCCCGGACGGAATGCCCCTTCCATCACTGTGTCCAGCGGCGCATAGCTGAAACGGCGGGTATCCGGTTCCGGATACATCTCCTCCACCGAAGGAGCAAAGACAAATGCCGCTCCACACTCCTCCAGCAAACGGCAATCAGCCTCCGGTGTACGGGGATATTTCACTAAATCATTCTTGTCATTAAACTGGGTCGGATTTACAAAAACGCTTACTACGGCAGCGTCATTTTCTGCCACACAACGTTTCACCAATGAGGCATGACCGGCATGCAAGGCACCCATCGTAGGTACCAGACCTACCTTCTTTCCTTGGGCTCTCAAAGCCGAAAGTCCGGCCTGCAAGTCCTTGATAGTATGTACTATTTCCATTTTAATTGGTTATATAATAACTTGGTTGTTCGCAAAAGCGGTGCAAAATAAACCATTATTTAGCATATAAAGAAGAAATATCGCAAATTAATGCAAAACTCAGTACACTTTCCGGCAATTCCAGAAGCAGCTGTTTCGCTGAATAACAAGCAGTTAACAATTCATAAGGAATTATAGACGGGCTCCGTTTGCTTTATTGCCCGATTTTTTTTATATCTTTGCAGAATAATTGAGAACATTGTTATTATGACAAAGGCGAACAAGGTTTTATTTATAACCCAAGAAATTACCCCTTACGTTTCAGAATCCGAAATGTCCCTCGTAGGCAGAAACCTACCTCAGGCTATTCAAGAAAAAGGCAGAGAAATCAGAACGTTTATGCCCAAATGGGGAAATATCAACGAACGCAGAAACCAGCTGCATGAGGTGATACGACTCTCCGGCATGAACCTCATCATTGACGATACCGATCACCCGCTCATCATCAAGGTTGCCTCTATCCAGTCTGCACGTATGCAAGTATACTTCATCGACAACGATGACTACTTCCAGAACCGCTTGCAGGTAACAGACGAAAATGGTGAAGAGTATGAAGACAATGATGCCCGTGCCATCTTCTATGCCCGTGGCGTACTGGAAACGGTGAAGAAACTGCGTTGGTGTCCCGACATCATCCACTGCCACGGCTGGATGACCGCTTTAGCGCCTCTGTACATCAAGAAAGCCTATAAAGACGAACCTTCCTTCAGAGATGCCAAAGTCATATTTTCCCTTTATGAAGATGACTTCAAACAACCTTTCCACGCAGACTTCTCTAACAAGCTATTGTTGAAAGGCATCGCCAAGAAAGATATTGCAGGATTGAAGGAACCCATTGACTACACAGCACTTTGCAAACTGGCTGCTGACTTCTCCGACGGCATTATCCAGCAAAGCGAACACGTCAATGAGGAAGTACTGAACTATGCCCGCGAATCCGGAAAACCGGTATTGGAATATCAATCTCCCGAGAACTTTGCTGAAGCCTGCAATGACTTCTACGACAAGGTATGGGAAACAGAACAAAAATAAAATCGATTTAGACAGTTAAAACTATGAAAGTAAGATACCTGGGAACATTGCTTTTGGCAGTCCTGACTTTCTTTGGATGCGATGACAACACCGGTACATTAGGTCTGGGTATGTTGCCCGATTCTGACGGCATGTCAGCGCATACTACTACTTTTAATGTAACAACACGTTCATTTGCCGTTGATTCCGTATTTGCCAAAACGAGTACCGGCTATATAGGCAAGTTTTCCGACCCGGAATTCGGTTATTACGAAACAAGTTTCCTTACGGAGCTGAACTGTACAGAGAACTTCTCCCTTCCGGAAGTGTATAAAGAAACCGAATGGGACAGCGAAGGAAATCCGACAAAAGCTACTGGTATAATGGCAGGTGACTCGGTAGTCTCAGTACAACTGGCTGTCTATTATTCCAGTTGGTTCGGTGACTCCTTGAACGCATGCCGGATGAGTATTTATGAATTGGACAAAAAGCTGGATAAAAATCGCTATACCAACATCAATCCAGAAGAATACTACAATAAATACGACCCTAAATCCCTACTCGGGCGTAAGGCCTATTCAGCTTTCGACACGTCTGTTCCAGACTCTGTGAGATTTGAAAAGGACAATAACGGTTATTACACTTTCTATCCCAATGTAACATTCCCGCTGGATAGGAAGACTTTTGGTGAAGACAGAATATTAAAGGTATATCGGGAACATCCTGAATACTTCAAGAATTCAGACACCTTCATAGACAAGGTCTTTAAAGGAGTATACGTAAAGAGCGATTTGGGAGATGGAACTATCCTTTACGTGGACTACGTAGCTTTGGAAATGGAGCTTTGTACACACTACACAAACGACACAACCGGTGTAGCACTAAAAAAGAAAGACGGAACTGACTCCTTGAGATATATAACAAATACTATATTTGCTTCTACCAAAGAGGTTATCCAGGCAAACCAGTTCCTGAATTCAGATTTGATAAAGGAAAAGGCTGCCGAACCTCAGCACACTTACATTAAATCTCCTGCCGGTATCTTCACCGAAGCTATCATGCCATACGATTCAATATACAACAAACTGACCAATGACACCCTGAATGCCGTGAAACTGACTTTCACGAATTACAATATAAACAGTGACTACGAATATAGCATGAGTGCTCCTAATGACGTGCTGTTGATACGTAAGCAGGAGTTGAAGAGCTTCTTTGAAGAGAACAAAGTCAGGGATAATATTACCTCATTTACAACCACCCACAATGCATTTGCTACCAATCAATATGTATTCAGCAACATAGCCCGGTTGGTTACCACTTGCATCAACGAAAAACAAGCTGCCAAGAAAGCCGCCAAAGAAAAGGCCGGCAGTTCTTGGAATGAGACAGAGTGGGAAAAAACTTGGAACAAAGAAAATGAAGACTGGGATAAGGTATTGCTGATTCCGGTTTCCATTACCTATGACAGCAGTACAAGCAGCAGCGGCAACAAAACCATAACCGGTATCCAAAACGACCTCAAGCCGGGATATGCCAAACTAAAAGGCGGCCCGAAAGAGAATGCAAAAGGCGAAGTGGAATCTCCGCTGAAAATAGAAGTTACATACACCAGTTTCAACAAGTAACTGACAGATATTCCATAAAAAAGCCTTCCGCTCATTGTAGAGCGGAAGGCTTTTTTGATTGATGGGACAAGCTGCCGATATTATTCAGCAGCCTTTTTAGTTGTTTTCTTTGCGGCAGGCTTTTTGGCAGGAGCCTTGGCCTTTGCCGGTTTTTCTGCGGCAGATTTAGCTGTAGCCTTGCTCTCTTTCTTTTCTGCAGCCTTTATCTTCTCCAACTTGGCCTGTGCTTTCTCCAATTCCTTATGCAGTTCCTCTATCTCGGCACCTTGGTTCTGGATAGTGGTCAGCAATGCATTCAGTTCTTCGTTATCTATATCCACCGGATAGAGAGAATCGACACGTTTGATAAAGTCACCAAGAATATTCATATAATTGGTAAAAGCATCAAAAGGAGATTCATAAATGCCACGGTTCAAGCCGACACCGCTTTGCTTGGTAGTCATGAAACGGAAGTTGTTACTTGCCTGCAGATAATCCCAGTCTTGCTTGATACGGCGGTCATCGCAAAGATGGACACGCTCGGCAACACTATACAACTTGTTGAATGCTTCACGCTGCATCACGTTACCCAGCCAGCAGCTGGTATCCCTTTCTTCGTCCACCCAAGACATCGGATATGGAACGTCCAACTGGGAAACAGATTTCAGTTTGGTAACGATTTCCGTCGGTGTGGAGAAAGTAATCCCCTTTTCTTTGGCACAGTATGGAAGTGCCTTCAGGAATTCCAGAATATTGGAAGACAACGGCTGTGCCATGCCCAGAGCAGAGAGCTCCATAAAGATGTTGATGACCTGCTCTTCCTGCGGTAAAGCATCAATCCAGTTGATGTACTTGTCGGCAAACAAAGGATACTCGTTCCACTCGGAGTTGGAGAAGCGCAGGCTGATGTCGTCAGACAGCTTAAAATCACGCAACAGTAACTTCAAGTTAGGATTCATAGAGCAATGGTATACATAGTGCGGACTCTTCCAACCCAGAACATGCTTGGCTCCTTCCGTCAGCATACCCTTGAATCCCAAAGCTGCCACCATCGCACCAATCTCATCATTATAAATCAGGCTGGAATTACGGAACACCTTCGGCGCCTTACCGAACATTTGCTTCATCTTAGCGCTCTGACGCATCACCTCTTCCTTGAAGCAATCCTCGTTGGCCAGAGAAGAAAGGCCATGGGAATAAGGCTCGGCAAGGAACTCACAGCAACCGGTATCATTTAGCTGGTGCAACAAGTCGATGACAGCCGGTGCATATATTTCCAACTGCTCCAGCGCAACCCCCGAGATGGAGAAAGCCACTTTAAACGCACCTCCGGAATTCTTCACCATTTCAATCAAGGTGTTCAATGCCGGGATATAAGAGCGTTCGGCTACATCATTGATACTGGTTTCATTGGCATAATCATCGTAGTAATAATGATCGGTACCTATATCAAAGAAACGGTAACGTTTCAGATGAATGATTTGATGTATTTCAAAATAAAGACAGATAGTTCTCATTTCTATTATTGTTTTTGTTATTTACCATAGTTTCTTAACACATCCTCGTAGAGGGCGCGGATTCTCAAACCTACTTTTTCCCACGTGATTCCATCCACTTCCTTCTTGCCTTCCTCCTGCAGATATTGGAAGAGAGCGGGATTGGTGCAGAGGGAATAAATGGCATCGGCCATTGCATGAATGTCCCAATAATCGGTCTTGATGACCTTATCAAGAATTTCACCGCATCCCGACTGCTTGGAAATGATGGAAGGAGTCCCACACTGCATGGCTTCCAGCGGAGCGATACCGAAAGGCTCGGAAACGGAAGGCATAACGAATACATCACTGTTCTTGTAAACCTCATATACCTGCTTCCCCTTCATGAAGCCCGGGAAGTGGAACCGGTCGGCGATGCCCCGCTCGGCTGCCAGATTAATCATGGCATCCATCATATCTCCCGAACCGGCCATAACAAAGCGGATGTTGCGGGCACGCTGCAATACCAGCGAAGCTGCTTCCACAAAGTATTCCGGTCCCTTCTGCATGGTGATACGGCCCAGGAATGTCACAATCTTCTCTTTGGAATGGTCGGGACGTGGAATGTCCTGGTATTCCTGCGAGAGAGGATAGACGGCATTGTGCATGGCAAACACCTTCTTGGGGTTCTGATGGTACTGCTCAATAACCGTGCGGCGGGTCAGTTCGGACACGCACATGATGCAGTCGGCATAATCCATACCGTTCTTCTCCATAGAATAGACGGTAGGATTGACTTTTCCGCGCGAACGGTCAAAGTCCGTAGCATGGACATGGATACAGAGCGGCTTTCCGCTCACCATCTTGGCATGCACTCCGGCAGGATACGTCAGCCAGTCGTGGGCATGAATAATATCAAATTCCTGCTGGCGAGCCACTACTCCGGCAATCACCGAGAAGTTGTTTATCTCTTCGTGCAGGTTGCCGGGATAACCGCCGGCAAAGTCCATGCAGCCTATGTCATTGACGTGCATATAAGAGAAATCCGAATAAATATGGTCGCGGAAAGAATAATAATCTTCCGGCGTCATGTTGCGCGTCAGCCTCGACTTCAAATAATTGTAATCGACATCACGCCACACGATAGGCACCTGGTTCATGCCCACTATCTTCAAGAAGTCCTCTTCTTCGCCCGTCGGCTTGGGCATGCAGAAAGTAGTTTCCACATCACCCTGCAAACTTAATCCCTTAGTTATTCCATAAGAAGCAACCGCAAGACCACCATATATTTTGGGAGGAAATT
>OOAN01001504.1_pt1 | contig 12384 bp, 10 predicted proteins | sample 1671301 | NCBI WGS metagenome assembly OOAN01 (sample SAMN06348142, study PRJEB24527) | human gut metagenome | biome: human gut; feature: ankylosing spondylitis patient; material: feces | host: Homo sapiens | place: China | collected 2015-10
CTTTCACATCGCCGCCGGAGATCATCAGCTGGTAGGTGGCACTGGAATGCCGCAGACCGTGAAAGACGATGTGCGGGAACTCCGGGTGCGCATCCTGCCACTTCTCGAACTTCTTCCGAATCAGGACGGGCTCAACAGCCAGACCGTTCGGCAGACGCAGGAGCATTCCGCTGTTGCGGTATCTGCCGTCCATGTCGGCCTCGTCCATTTCCAGACGAAGAAACCAGTGCTTCAGTTCTTCTTTCAGAGCTTACGTCATAAAAATCGTGCGGCAGGAAGATGCCGTTTTGGTCTTTTTCAGAACCAGAACCGTGTTGCTGCCCTCGCGCTTGTCCTCGAACTCCCGGAGGATGCAGTCTTTTCCTGTTTTGGCAAGAGATGCTTTCTGGATAAAGATAACGGCTTTTTCATCCGTCGGGATGTCGTGCAGTATCATTTCCAGATTGTCTCGTGCGTAGAAGTACATCCGTGCAATGTGGGCATTATTCTGTGGGAGCGTATAGATACGGTCAGGCGGCGTTTCAGTGGCGGCATTCAATATCTCGTACACCTGCCCGCCGGTTGCGCTCATATAAATTACCACATGGTCTTTCTCTGCTCTTTGCAGAACTTCCAACGATAGATATGTCCGGCGGTGATGACCTTGTCAAAATGAAAGAGCTGTTCGGTGATGCCGCCGGGTACTACTGCTCTGAAAACAATGCAAGGTACGGGAAGAAGCTGGATTCCCTTGAGGATTGCCTCAAAGACCGAATGCTCCAAAAGCGTTTTCTGTTCACAACAAAAGCGATTGGGATGGGAATTGAAATCAAGGACCGCACCCTGAAGCAGAGCATCTCACCATATCGGATGCCGGTACTGGTGGATTGGATAAAAGAACACCTCAATCAGCCAATGAAATGGAAATATTTATATACAGGCATTATGATATCAAAAGTATTTGCAGAGTATAGAAACCGTCCAATGAAACCGACCACACTGAACAAAAAACTCGCAATCTATGGTGTACAAGCTGTGCGAGGACGCGATAAAAAAGAGTCAAAGATGGAAAAGCAAATGAAAACAGAGATGTGCTATTCTGGTTCTTGGTCGAGTTTTAAACATTGTGAGATTTGGGGCAAGAAGCGTCATCTTTCTACATATAATAATGACAAATGTTGCCCCAGAATATAAATCTGACGTTAAGGCAGCTGTTTGATGGTAGAAATACATAAGGACTATTGTTGGAAGAGCATCTGACTCTTGACAGATTCCCCTACCGCGAATACAATATAATTAAAATTATCATAATTCAGATTATACTAAAAGAGGTGGGCTGTATGGATTTCATCGGCAGGACATCTGAATTGGCGACGCTGAACACCGAATTGAACCGTGGAAGCGGTTTTGTAGTAATCTACGGCAGACGGCGCGTCGGAAAAACAACGCTGATCAAAGAATTCATCAAGGACAAGCGTGCATTCTACTTTCTGGCAACAACGGAGAGCGAAGCGCAGAGCATGAAGCGATTTGCCGGAGTTCTTTCCCGGACAACAAAAAATCCCATGCTCAGTAAAGTGACATTTACAGACTGGCTCGACCTGTTCCAAGTGGTCGCAGACGATCACCCGGACGAGAGGAAGGTACTTGTCATAGATGAATTTCCGTATCTTGTAAAGACGAACCCGGAGTTTCCGTCCATCTTGCAGAACGCGTGGGATGAGGTGCTGAAAGACCACAATGTCATGTTGATCCTCTGCGGCTCGCTCATCAGCATGATGAAAAAACATGCACTGGCGTATAACAGCCCCCTTTATGGCCGCAGAACAGCACAGATCCGGCTGACGCCGCTGCAGTTTACCGATGTGTATGCGGCGCAGGATCTGTCATTTGAGCAGGCGGTAGAGCAGTATGCCATCACAGGCGGCGTGCCCAAATATATGGAATTTTTCCAGACAAATGAACCTTTGACGGAGCAGATTTGCAGCGTTGTGCTGTCCAAAAACGGATTTCTGTATGAAGAGCCGGATTTCCTCCTCAATGAAGAGGTCCAAACGCCTATCAACTATTTTTCTGTCCTGAAGGCCATCTCGGACGGCAACCACAAACTGAGCAAAATCGGAATAGCGATGGAGCAGGATACATCCGCCATCACGCCCTACCTGAAAACCTTGATCGATCTTGGTTTCGTCACCAAAAATGTGCCGATTACAGAGAAGAACCCGGAGCGCTCCCGCAAAGGTCTGTACTATGTCTCAGACAATTTTATCCGTTTCTGGTTCCGGTATGTGTATCCATTCAAAGGCGAACTGGAACTGGACAACCAGCAGATCGTTCTGGATGAGATGAACAAGGACTTCAAGCAGAAATTCGTTGCATTCGTGTATAAAAGCATCTGTCGGAATATTTTTGCAGAGCTGTGCCGGACAGGAAAAATCGCCTTTTCACCGTCACGCATCGGCTCTTACTGGCGGAACGATACTGAGGGAGACACTGAAATCGATGTTGCGGCGGTAGATAACCAGCACAAGCGGCTCTTCCTTGGTGAGTGCAAATACCATGCAAAGCCTGTGGACGTGGCTGTTTACTCCGCTTTGCAGGAAAAAGGCCAGTCCAAAGAACTGACGACCGTATTCAAAGGCTATGAAATCGCATATGCTCTGTTTTCCAAGAGTGGCTTCACCGACCGGCTGGTAGAGATGTCCGCAGAAAATCCGAACCTGCTTCTGGTTCAGGAAGACCACCTGTATCGAAAAGACCCTTGAGGAATCTAGCGTTCCTGCTATAGAATGAGTTTGCAGAAAGCAGCAAAAACACGAATCTGACGTTGGAACGGCCTTTCAACAGTGAAGCACATCTAAAACGAAATCAGCCAGTATATCGTGCATTTACGCATGGTATGCCGGCTTTTTGTTTTGGGAACGATAATCGAGAAGTTTTCCACATACAGGGGCGGGGTGGTTAAAAATTCAGGCCCCACCCTATTCCGGCAGAACGAAAAAGTTGTTTTCTCTCCCCAGACCGGAGCAAAATCGAGAAAGCATGTATCCAACGGCCAAAACAAGCCATACTGAAAGCGGTATCTTCCATTGAGGTAATGGAGGATACCGCTTTTTATTCTTTGTTGTCTTAATTCTCAGCCTATTTTATCATAATTCTATCTGCGCTTCAATAGCATTTCCCATAAAATGTAATGCGATAACTCGGCATAAATGTGTTATATTACGTCATTTTGTGCAAAAACAAGAGCCGCTCAGAGGGAAAAAGACCGAAACATTCCATTAAGTTTGGGATAAATGGTCAGATAGGTGTCCAACCGGGGAGATTTACAATGGCAAGACGAGGAGAAAATATTCATAAACGCAAAGATGGCCGCTGGGAGGGGCGATATATCAAAGGACGAGCCGATGGAAAAGCCATCTGGGGGTATCTTTACGGCTATTCCTATTCGGAGGTAAAGACTGAGCTGACACGCCGGAAAGCCATGTCCGGTTTTTATCAGCTGTCCGGGGCATCCATGCGCTTTTCGGAGCTGGCCGAACTGTGGCTTGCTTCCTTTGCACAGGGCGTGAAAGAATCCACACTGACGCACTATCAGTATACTCTGCACAAATATCTGCTGCCGGTTTTGGGCGATCTGCCGGTTTCTGAACTGAATGAATCGACCTTGGAGCGGCTCTTCCTGCAAATTTTGTCACCCAGCGACAACAGCCACAAGCCGTTGGGAACATCCTCTGCGCAAGAATGCTTCGGGATGTTGAAGCGTATCTGCAAATATGCGGCACGCCTCCATCTGATGCCGCCGCTGGAACTCTGTGTGAAGCTTCCACGACAGAAAAAAGCAGAACCACGGCCTCTGAGTCTGGCAGAGCAAGCCGCTCTCCGGTCATTCCTTCTGGACCCGCCCACACCCAGAAAAATCGGGGTGCTCCTGCAAATGGAACTTGGCTTGCGTATCGGGGAAGTATGCGGGCTGAAGTGGAGTGATTTCGATCTCAAGAACGGCATTCTGACGATTCAGCGTACTGTCTGCCGCATTCCCCGTGGAGACGGCCACACAAAACTCATCGTGCAGACGCCAAAGACAAGAAAATCCACCCGGGAAATTCCTCTCTCCACCGGGCTTGTCGCCATCCTTCGCAAGTTGAGCAAAGACATCACGCCTGACACATGGTTCCTCTCAGGAACCGAAAGCCGTCCGGTCGAGCCACGCTGTTACCGCAAAAGCATCCGCTGCTATCTGAAGCGGGCTGCTCTGCGCACGATCCACCCCCATGTGCTCCGACACACCTTTGCCACCACCTGCTTGCAGGCGGGCTGCGACATCAAAACGCTGAGTGAGCTACTGGGCCATGCCAACGCAAATGTCACCTTACAGCGCTATGTCCATTCCGATTTGAATCGGAAGCGAAAAGCGTTACAGCGTGTCTACGCCCTGTCGGACAGGATATATAAAGAGTCACTCAGGGGCAGTCAAAAAGAACAAATCGCATAGCATCAAAGAAAAATCGCGTATGCCCTCCATTACCTCAATGGAAGATACCGTTTCTGGCCTTATCAGAACGACACGAAGGAGGGGATGCGGAAAATGAATGCAGGCGGCCTTGTAGAGATGCACGCCCACATCCTGCCGGGGATGGACGATGGCAGCAAGAGCGTGGAGATGTCCATCGAGATGCTGCACAGGCTGGCGGAGATGGGCGTGGCAGAGGTCTGCGCGACCTCGCACTACTACGCCGGGCAGAACAGCGTGACCATGTATCTGGAGCGGCGGGCCATGGCGCTGGAACAGCTGCGGGAAGCTGTCGGGGCGCAGGATGATCTGCCCTGCATCCTCCCAGCTGCCGAGGTCGCCTACTTCCGGGGCGTGGAAGAGCATCACCCGGAGCGACTCTGCATCGAGAACACCCGGACCCTGATGCTGGAGATGCCTTTTTCGGAGTGGACGGACCAGCAGACCGAGGCCGTGACGGTGCTTGCGCTGGATCTTCACTTCAACGTGGTGCTCGTCCACCCGGAGCGGTTCTGCTTCAGCAGCAACAACCGCCGCAGGCTGAAGGAGCTGGCCTCCCTCCCCATTGCTTTGCAGGTCAACGCGGACACGCTGCTGCACTGGCGGTCACGGAAGCAGGGGCTGGAGCTTCTGGAGCTGACCTCGACTCCCCTGCTGGGAAGCGACTGCCACAATACGACGAGCCGCCCGCCGAATCTGAAAGGAGGAAGAGAGATGGTACTGCGCAAGCTGGGCGAAAAATTCCTTGACCGGATGGACGAGAACGCCCGGATGCTGACAGTGCCTCATCTCGTGACAGAGTGAAATACCGTCAGAAAAAGCGTTTTGACAAAAAAGATGCCGTGAAGGCCGTGGTGGTGCTGGTGGTGCTGGTGTGCCTGCTGGTCTGCGGCGGTCTGGCTCTCCACCTCTGGGAAAACGGGCAGTACTCCACCGGCTCTGACGAAGTTGGCCGCGAAGTCATCGCAACTTCCGACGAGCTGAAGGAAGTTACCTATAACGGCCAGACCTGGCAGCAGCGCCCGGAGCTGGAAACTTACCTGCTGATGGGCATCGACAAAGAGGGCAAGGCCGTGGCCGTGGACAGCTATGAGGGCGGCGGTCAGGCAGATGTCCAGATCGTGCTGGTAGTGGATAACGCCAACCAGACCTGGCAGATGCTCCAGATCAACCGTGACACCATTACAAAAGTCCCCGTTCTGGATGTTATGGGTGGGGTATCCGCCTACGCGGACGAGCAGATCGCACTGGCCCACTACTACGGCAACGGCGGCAAAAACAGCTGCGAGAACACTGAGCTCGCCGTCTCCATGCTGCTGGACGACCAGCCCATCAACGGCTATCTGGCGCTCAACATGGATGCCGTGGGCATCGTCACCGACCTTGTGGGCGGCGTGACCCTGACGATCACCTCGGACTTCTCGGAGATTGACCCGTCCCTTGTACAGGGCGACACGATGACGCTGGACGGGCAGAAGGCGCTGACTTATGTGCGCAGCCGCCATCACATCGACGACCAAACCAACATCGCCCGCATGCGCCGCCAGCAGCAGTTCCTGACGGCCCTGGAAGAAAAGCTGAAGCAGCAGGATACCGAATTTGCAGCCAAAGCCTACGATGCCTTGAGCGGCTACATGGTCACGGACATCGCCAGCGGCACGGCGGCAAAGATCGGGGAAAAGCTGAAACAGTATAAGCGGCTGGACACCCTCACCATCGCCGGTGAGAATGTCGTGGAAAACGGCTTCTGGGCTTATCATCTGGACGAGACCAGCCGCCAGGAGACCGTTTTGCAGCTGTTCTATGAAAAAAGTGATACCTGAATTACAAAATAGGAAAGGATGTTATTGATTCGTGACAAAAGAACAACAGGAACTCAATCCGACCACGGCCGCTTCGCCCGCGACGCTGGTGCAGAATGACAAGTCGGAGGAAGAGATCGACCTCGTGGAGGTATTTTACCTGCTCTGGGGCCATATCGTGCAGATCATCGCGTGTTTTCTGGTGGGCGCTGTTCTAGCCTTCGGCTTCACCTTCTTCTTTGTGACGCCGAAGTATCAGGCATCGTCCAGCATCTATGTGGTGTCGGCCTCCAACAATTCTATCGTCAACCTGACCGACCTGCAGATCGGCTCCCAGTTGACGGCAGACTATCAGGAGCTGATGCTCAGCCGCCCGCTGCTGCAGGACGTCATCAAGAACCTCGACCTTGACGTTACATATCGCCAGCTGGAAAAGCAGATCAGCATCAGCAACACCAGCAGCACCCGCATCCTGACCGTCACGGTCACGGACACCGACCCTCAGCGGGCGGCGGACATCGCGAACGAGCTGGTCAAGCAGGCCCGCATCTACCTGCCCAAGATCATGGAGACCGAAACACCCAATCTGGTGGAGGATGCCGTGGTGCCCTCCCAGAAATACAGCCCCAGCTACGCAAAGAACACGACTCTGGGCGCTCTGCTGGGTGCCGTGCTCTGCTGCGGCGTCCTGCTGGTGCAGTACCTGATGAACGACACATTGGAGACGCCGGATGATGTCGCCAAGTATCTTGGCATCCAGCCGTTGACGACCATCCCCGAAGTGAGTCTGGGCAGCTTCAGCGATGACAGGGACGACGACAAGAAAAAGCCCTTCCATTGGGCAGGTAAATGACAAGGGGGAGAAGAAGATGAAAAAGATCACGATCGGCAAGATGCCGCAGCTCCCCTTTGAGATGAGCGAGGCCATCAACCAGCTGCGCGTCAACCTGAGCTTCTGCGGCAGTAACGTCAAGACCATCATGGTCACCAGCAGCACCCCCAACGAGGGCAAGAGCTTTGTGACCATGCAGCTCTGGCGGATGATCGCGGAGCTGGGCACGCCCACGTTACTCATCGACTGCGATTTCCGCAAGTCGGAGATCCGCCGGAAATACGGCCTGTCCACCTCCGGCCATCTGCTGGGCGGTGTGCATTATCTGGCAGGCAAGGCCGAGCTGGACGATGTCATCTACGAGACCAATATCCCCAACGGCTATATCCTGCCGGTGGCAAAAAACGTGACCAACCCCACCATCCTGCTGGAAAGCGAGCGCTTTGGACAGATGATGGAGCAGTGCTGCGAAAAATTCGGAGTCATCCTCGTTGACACGCCGCCGCTTGGCAGCGTGGCCGACGCTTTGAATATCGCCACCCACTGCGACGGCACCGTGTTGGTCGTCCGCAGCGGCGAAACGCCCCGTAAGCTCGTGGGCAACTCGGTCCAGCTCCTGCAGCGCACGGAAGTGCCGCTGCTGGGCGTCGTGCTGAACCGTGCCGAGGTGAATAGTAAGTCGAGCATGTATTATAACCGCTATTACAAGTCCGGCTACTATTATAAAGAGTACAGCCACGAGAAATCGGGCAATGCTCAAAAATAAAATGGAGGTTAACTGTATGAAAAAGAAATTCGTAATGGCAGTCGCCGCAGTGGCGATGGCTGCGGTCGTCGGCGTCTCTGCTTTCGCTGCAACGGGCGTTACTGTTCCCAGCATCACTGGCGGTTCCGACACCGCTTCTACCATTGTTGCTCCTTCTTCCGACGATGCCAGCGAGACCACTAAGGTGGTCTACAAGACCATCGTTTCTACCGAGGGCAACACCGAGGAGAAGCTGGCCGCTGTCGTCGGCGAGGAGACTGTCGCACAGGCTGCTGCTGTTGCCGGCGTCGAGACCGTCGAGGATCTGAGCATCCGCGCTGTCGGCGACGTCAATGTCGATTCCAAGACCGGCGAGGTTGCCGTGACTGTCACCGGCATGGAGGACGGCGATACCGCTGTTGTTCTGTATCAGGACGCAAACGGTAACTGGGTCGCCATCAAGGCTGTTGTCGTCAACGGCAAGCTGACCTTTAAGATGCCCAAGTCCGGCACCATCATCCTGCTGACCAATAAGGCCTAATTCGGTCGATGCCCCGGGAGACAAGCCGCTTGCGGTTAAGTGACTTTCTCCCGGGCAGGGCCTCTGCCCGTCATCAGCGATTGTAGGCTGCACTCTCCTCATCGGCGGCTCTCCGTGAACCATCGGTGGGGAGAATGAAGGTTACAATTCTGCAAAAGTCAAGAGTGGAAAATCGGGAGGAAGTTATGTCGAAATTTCAACATGATGTGATGTTGCGGGTCGTAAAGATTCTGGACGTCCTGATGATTGAGCTGCCGTTTGCGGCATGCTGGTTCCTGTATTATTCCGAGCAGGTGTACACGAAGTTTTCATGGAAGGGCAATCTGGCCATCCTTGCGCTTTTTTTTGTGCTGTATATCACGCTGGGCAAAGTCTACGATGCGTTCTGGATGTCGATGCAGCGGATCTCCGAGCTGGTCTATGGACAGCTCCTTGCGGCCATGGCAACGGATGGCATTCTTTATATCGTCATCTGCCTGATGGCGGCGAAGCTCTGCAACCTCTGGCCCGGCATCGCAGCCATTGCAGGGCAGCTTGTGATGGCGGCTGTCTGGGCGTCCTGTGCGCACAAATGGTATTACCAGACGTTCCCGCCACAGCGGACAGCCATCATTTACGATGAGCGTCATGGCATGGAAAAGCTCATCAACGAATATGGTCTGAACCACAAATATAATGTGCATCTGACCATGAGTGCCGAAGACTGTCTTGCTGATCTAAGTGTTCTGGATGGCATGGAGACTGTTTTTGTCAGCGGTGTCCACAGCCACGAGCGAAATACTATCCTGAAATATTGTGTCGGTCAGGGCATCAACATGTTCGTCATCCCCCGCGTGGGCGATGTCATCATGAGCGGCGCATGGCCGATGCACATGTTCCATCTGCCCATGCTGCGTGTCGGCCGCTATATGGCCAGCCCGGAATATCTGTTCATCAAGCGGGCCGTGGATATCATTATTTCTCTGATCGGCTTGGTCGTTCTCAGTCCGCTGTTCCTCATCACTGCCATTGCGGTCAAATCGGATGGCGGCCCGGCATTCTACAAGCAGGTGCGTCTGACTAAGGATGGCGGGCAGTTTGAGATCCTGAAGTTCCGCTCCATGCGGGTGGATGCCGAAAAGGATGGTGTGGCCCGCCTCTCCACCGGCGACAAGGATGACCGCGTCACAAAAGTCGGCCATATCATCCGTGCCTGCCGGTTGGACGAGCTGCCCCAGCTGCTGAATATCCTCCGGGGTGATTTATCCATCGTCGGCCCCCGCCCGGAACGCCCGGAAATTGCCGCCCAGTACTGCGAGGAGATGCCGGAATTCGCCCTGCGCTTGCAGGCCAAGGCCGGTCTGACCGGTTATGCACAGGTGTACGGAAAATATAACACGACACCGTATGATAAGCTGCAGATGGACCTGATGTACATCGCCCACCCAAGCCTTGTGGAGGACCTGAAGATCATGCTGGCAACCGTGAAGATCCTGTTTATACCAGAAAGCACCGAGGGAGTTTCCGAGGGCCAAACCACCGCCATGAGTGGAGAAAACCACTGAATATCGACGCTTTTGTACATTTTGAATTGCTAAAAATTGAAAAAAATTCCAGAGTGGAGTCAGGCATAAATACACCTCTTACGGTGGCGTGGCGTTAGAAAGTTGGTAAATTGACCGGTATAAAGCTGGAATACTGCTTCTAGTAGTGCAAAATGCCGAGAGATTGAGCGTGAGAGCGGGCAAAATGAGGTTGAATTGAGGCTTTTACGCCCTGAAAAAGCACTTTTATGGAGGCGACCGTAGCTCGTGGGTTTATGCCAGATGGCACTGTGAGGGGATGTACCGAGATTGCGGTGACTTTTACATAGCGGTTTCGGGACTTGACGATGATAACATCATCTGCGATTTCATCCCGGTCTTGGAGATAACAGGTTGGTACTGATGATCTTATGCTCATTCGTCTGGGGGTAATCCGGCATAAACAAGGAAGCTACGATGGCGTGGATGAGTGGAACCCGGAATAAACACATGAGCTACCGTGGCAGGTGATAGTACTATCAGGACTAAAGACGGGGGCTACCATAGCGTCAAAAATGGTGCAATTTAGAGCGTAGTGGGGACCCAATGCAGCGGTACAAGAGACATAGCAGCAGTGTGGCTCACACTGCTGAGGACGATTAGTAGAGCTTTATAAGGAATAAACGGCTCAGACTCTTTGAGATGAGTCTGGGCTGTAATCTTTGATATGTGGAGAGGAACGATGAGTGTTGTGGAATACAGAGAATACTCCGTTCTTATGTCGGTTTATCACAAAGAGAAGCCGGAGTATCTGAAGCAGGCGATAGAGAGCATACAAACGCAGACGATCTCCACAAATGATTTTGTGCTGGTATGTGATGGACCGCTGAACGAACAGCTAGATGGCGTGATTGCTACAAAGCAGCAGGAGATGGGTGACACATTAAATGTTGTCCGACTTGCGAAAAACGGTGGGCTTGGCAATGCGCTGAATGAGGGAATCAAGTATTGCAAAAATGAGTTGGTCGCCCGAATGGACAGTGATGACATTGCGTACCCGGATCGCTGTGAAAAACAGATTGCTGTGTTTAACACACATTCGGAAGTGAGCATTTGCTCCGGCATTGTGGAGGAGTTTACCACTGATCCGAACACCGTTGATACGAAACGGGTGCCGCCGGAGACGAATGCAGAAATTGTAGAGTTTGCAAAGAAGCGTAATCCGTTTAATCACCCCTGTGTGATGTATAAGAAGTCCGCAGTCGAAGCAGTTGGCTCCTATCAAGATTTCTACTTACTGGAGGACTATTACCTCTGGCTAAGGATGCTGATGACAGGGTATCAGGGCTATAACATTCAAGAGCCGTTGCTCCATATGCGGGCAGGCTCGGATATGTATTTAAGAAGAGCCGGTTGGAAGTACGCCAGGACACAGGCAAGGCTGTTCAAATTTATGAAGGGACAAGGCTTTATTGGAGAAGGGCAGTACATAAAGAGCTGTGTGATTCGTAGTGGGTCGGCGTTGGCTCCGAATTGGCTGCGGAAGTTTATGTTTGAGAAAGTGTTGAGGAAGTAAATGGCTGTGGAGTCAGGAAATTTGAGGAGAGATTTGATGAGCAAAGAGAGTGTTTTATATAAGAATAGAAAAGGAGATAGACTCATATCGGCAATACTGTATTTGCTGACACCCTTTGCGTTTACGGCTAATCCTCTGTTGTTTGTTGTATGTGTTACTGCTCAACTCGTTTTGCAAACGCTTCATGGCTACCGTTTTTCCGAACTGTTTGTGGTTTTGCTTCTTAATGGATTTGTCTATTCAAGTGTTTCGTTTGCTGGTTTACGATTTTATGATTGGATAATTATTTTCTCATTTGCATATGTTTTTATAAATAAAAGAGGTCATGTCGCGATTCCGGTTAGATTACTAATCTTTATTACATCAGTCTTTCTGGTTTTTCTTTTTCATGGGATGAAGACCAATGAAATCCTGGAAGTTGTACGATACTTTGTTTCAATACTTTTGATTGTTGTAGTCCTAAACACAAAACCCGATATGAATTTGATTTCGGAATCAATAATTCGAATATGCAAAGTGACGTTGTACAATGCAATAATTGTATTTGCCATGATACAACTTGGAAGAGTTCATAACTATATGAGCTCCTTTATCTCCACCAATGTCTATATTTATTCTGACGAAGTACGTCTTAATGGATTCTTTAGCGACCCCAATAAATATATGACATTTTGCCTTGCGCTGCTTTTTATAATAGATGTATTTGTAGAGAATCCAACATACAAAAGAAACGGAATTTTAATTCTGAGTATAGCAACTGTGTTATCAATGTCTAGAACCGCATTATTGTGTTTAGGACTTTATTTCTTTGTTAAGCTCTTATTGAAATTGAAAGAAAAATCTAGATCGGAAGAGCGTCGTGTAGGGAAAGAGTGTAGATCTCGGTGGTCGCCG
>OOAN01001506.1_pt1 | contig 12373 bp, 14 predicted proteins | sample 1671301 | NCBI WGS metagenome assembly OOAN01 (sample SAMN06348142, study PRJEB24527) | human gut metagenome | biome: human gut; feature: ankylosing spondylitis patient; material: feces | host: Homo sapiens | place: China | collected 2015-10
GAAGATGATCGAAAAAGAGGTACAGCGCAGAGCAAGAGTGCTTTTGGGGTAAAAAGTGGGGCGTTGGCATCGACCACAATGGCTACGCTAACCGGTATAAAATCGAATGCGACGGTTTGACCATTCTGGATTTGAACGCTCCCGGTTACACGATGCTGCATTGGCTGACGATTCTTTTGGAGAACCGCGAATTCGATACTTCTGCCCCGCTGGCCGCAGAAGCCAAAGAATACCTGATGAACACTTTTCACCTCGACTATAAGTCTGCTGATATCATCATTGGCTACAGGGCAGATGACAGCTATTTTTCCTTTGCATCCGATTTTATCAACGGTGCAATCTCTTACCGCCAGTTGTGCAATGCCATGCGCTTGGGCAAGCTGGGGCAGCAGTTCGTGCTGAAAAGCAAAGCGGCCTTTGAACAGCTGGAATTTCTCGGCTATGAGACCGCAGACTCTAAAGAATGGTATAAGAAAAAGGCCTTCCGTGACCAGACAGCCCGCCGCCAATATTTTGACGTGGAGCGCAACCGCCGTCAGAGGGGAGACCTTTATATTACCACGATTCTCGACGAGGAGATGAAGCCCAATGATCCACGCTTACGATAAAAGCTATCTTTCTGCTGCACAGAAAAATCTTGCCCGGATGTTGGATTATCTTGTCAACGATCTGCATTATCCGTTGGAGACGGCATGGCAGTGGTTTGTGACCAGTGAACTGTCTGCCCGGTTCGAGCAGGGGGATTGTTCTGTGTTGGTGGGCTTGTCCGGTGTAGAACTTGCCCGCGCTGTACTGGAGCAGGCGGGCGAAGCCGTGCCCATGCAGAAACCCTCGTATGCCTACGACCGCAGCCCGGAATACTGGACAGGCTGGGTTCTTGCATATTATCAGTGGCTGACCGGTCTGCGCTTTGCGGAGATTGAACAGGCAGTGTCTATCACGAAAGTGCGGCTGCTGTATACGCCCTACCACGAGATGGATGTACGGCAGTTTGCAGACAAGATGAACGAGTTGTACCGTGCGGCAAAGCCGGAAACAAACCTGAAAGCCATGCGCACATTGGCCGGATTGAGCCAGTCGGAACTGGCAGGACAGGCTGATGTGCCTGTGCGTACCATCCAGCAGTACGAACAGCGACAGAAGGACATCAACAAAGCACAAGCAGAAACGCTGCTTCGCCTTGCGCGTGCGCTGAATTGCAACGTGGAGGATCTGATGGAGAAAGTTCCACCGCTGAATTTTATCGCAAGGCAAGAAAGTAGTGCAACATGAAAACAGCATATTTGCGATATGCAATTCAACGCTGTTGCCGTTGCATTAAAAAGTTGAATTGCAATAAATAAGAATGAAGCGATGAGACCTGACACAGATTGTGCAAACAAAAAAGAAAGCTGCCATCCATGAGATAAAAATTCTCACGGATGGCAGCTTTTCTCTTTGAAGTTGTTATGCCTTCGTTGTGGTCAGAACTTCATCATTGACCAGCTGATTGGCCTTATCAAAGGCTTCGATCATCTGGGTCGCTTTCGGATGGAGATAGACTTCATCTAACGTTTTGGATTTGGGCGTGTGCCCGACAGCGCGTTTCAGGATATCCTTGTTGACGCCTGCGCGGTCACAAAGGCTGGCGTAGGTATGGCGGGTGGTGTAGGGCGTATAGGTGGCAAGCTTCCCGGCAAACTCCGGTTTGCGCTTACCATTTTCGTCGTAAGGATTCGGCTGGATGCCGATTTCCTCCAGGAAAGGATAGAATTTGCGGTTACGCCAGTTCTTCTCATTCCAGAAACCGCCTTTTCCATTGGGAAAGAGCGGACCGTTTTCCACAGAGGTGGCATACGCATGTTCAAAAACCGGAATGCCAAAGTCGAGAATGGGAATAATGCGGTTGCGTCCGGCTTCGGTCTTGCAGCCGCCGATCAGATAAGCACCGGATTCCGTGCGGTGAAAATCTTCGTGCTTGAAGTGCAGCAGCTCATAGATACGCACTCCGCAGGCCAGAAGAGCAATTACCATCTGCCCGGTGGGCGTGTTCTTCTGACTCAGGATCAGCGTCACCTGTTCGTCCGTGAAAATCTCGCGTTCCGGAGATACATTTATAGATATCAGACTGATGCAAGTACAATAAAGCGCGACACCCCGGAGTATGCAAATAATTACGATCATTTTTCATTTGATGAGCGAACCCGACGAATTGTTCGGATGGACAGCATTCATAGCATAGACCTTGTGAACAAGTATACTGTCGATGTTTGCCATCTGCAACAATTCACGGATCTTTGCTCTACGGGCTTTTTCTTCCGGGCTTCGATTCTTTCGGGAAATATCTTTTACTCCATCCTGATGCTTCTATTTTACACCTCTCCGGAGGTTTACACAATTATTGGGATGGTCTCCAACAGTAACAAAGTTGATTCCTCAGCTATGACCATTATACAACTTCATCCAGTTTTGTAACGTATGTTATCTCGGATTCCATATTTTTTGCAAATTTCCCGTAGCGAGCCTCCTCCACTCAGATAATCACCTACTGCTTGATATTTCAATTCTGCCGGATAGCTTTTATTCTTCCTTGACATGAAAACACCCCCAGAGTATTCAGAGTTTTGTTTTTACTCTGTCTACTCTAGGGGTAGCATATCACTGTGGAGATGGAGGTGTTGTTTGTTGTTTTATAAGATCACATCGAATTCAGTTTTGAGATAATAACCAGAGCAACGACTCCGCCCAGAATCGCTCCCGGCACACCCAAAAAGCTGAATCCAAAAAACACGCATACCGCAAAAATCACAACCATAATAATGCAGCCAAGCATTGAATTTTCTCCCCTCTATCTTTACCCTGCACAAAACGTTTTCCACTCCAGATCAAAATCAATGCCCATGTTATAAATCTGATTGATCTGGTTCAACTGCGGCACAACGTCCTCTGTGTAGAGGTTCATTTCTTTGATATTTGTCTGGATTTGAGCCACCTGATTTTGGATTTTTTCGAGTGCATTTTCCATATTGACTTTTGCCTCTGTCAGCAACTGCTTGCTCTCCGATTGATACTGCGTCCATTCTTCCTGATACGCCGTCTCAATGTTCGCCAGTAGCAGTCCATACTGCACATCAAACAGATCTGCTTGTTCCAGAACCAACATCACAAGATTGGTTGCAAGGATCGTTACGATCAGCTGCAACGGCTCCATGATTAGATCCGGCAGACCGAACTGTTTTTCCATATACTCGAACAGAATTTCCAGCACAACGGACGTTACTGTAGTGGCCAGAATCCTTGTCACAGCGTCCGCTTTTTCTGCCGGGCTACTCTCTTTGGATGCGATCACTTTTGCACACTGCACAATGGACAAGACCAAATCCTTGGCCAGCCGAAGCAGCCGCTTCACCGTTTCTTTTACCGTTTCAATGATAATGTCAAAGAACGATTTCAGGAATTTCTGAAAACCGTTTCCCAAGATATGCTTCAGAATATCTTTCAACTTTGATTTCACATAATTCACGATTCTCTTGCCGGAGCGTTTCAATTCTTCAAAGAACCGGTCAAGCGTCATATCCTTTTTGCGGAGAATGCACTGTGTTTCAAATACAAAGGGCGGCAGAACATAATAGATCACTTGTCCGGTGATGATTTTGACCATTCCCTTTTTCGTGTGTTCCAGCGCATCCGACGATACTTTGGTATAATCTGTGTGACGCAGGATCACTTTACTTTCCGCATTCATGGAATGGCGCAGTTCCTCTTCCAGTTTCTTTTTCACGTCTTCCGGAACCGTTCCATCCTCGTTCAGTTTTCCCGTGCGGATCAATTCTTCCCGCGTTTTTCCGGTCGTGTTTTCCCACCGGTTGCACACAGCATCCGTGACTTCTTTCGCACTGGCTTTATATGTGACATCATATTTTCGAGTGATTTCGTTTTCCGCTTCCGTCGCCGCTTTTTTCCCGGCTTCCTTTTCGTCCAGTCCCTCTTTGACATACTTCTGTTTCAGGTCGTCCCGGATGGCCTTTCGCTTTTCTTTGATTTCCGTGTCCGACATTTTTCGGTCTCCGTCTGCGTAAACACGGACGTCACCCTTGGAAGCATTCGCTCGTTTTTCCAGCATTTGAAAATTGTCAGAGGAGTTATAAAACTCTTTCATTGCTTCCACTGCTTCGGGTGTATTCAGATACCTCGAATTATACCGCGCTGTGGCCGCTGCCTGGATATGATCTACTTCCAAACGTTCCGTGTCAGAACTATTGCCGGAAAGTTCATCATACAGTTTTCCATTTGCATCCCTTTGCTCTTTCCGATAGGCGTCTTTTCCATCCTGCATCAGTTTTTGGTCAACATACCGGCGGTGCTCTTTTCCATTTTTATCGGTGTAAGTCTCCTTTTCATGGAGCTTTTTCTGTGCTTTCTGGCAATCTGCCGAAATCGTTTTTAGTGTCTCGCTGAACCGTGGATCGTCGTTTCGATTATACAGTTCTTTCCGGATCGCTGTTTCGCTTTCGGCAAGCGGATCCGGTTCATTTTCATACGAAAAATGCACGATACGGTCGTATAAAGCATCCACCGTCACATAAAAATCCGATGTATCAAAATACTTCCGTACCACTTCGCCCGCAGCATCTCGGGCACAATTCCGAACCAACGTACTGCCAAAATCGTTTTTCAGCAGTGCTCCGTACCGCATATTCAAATTCGATACGGAATTTTTGTATATCTTTTTCTGCTGGATCAGAAGCCGATCCCTCTCTTCCAAAAGCTGTTGCACATCGCCCGGCATCTCTGTTCCTCCTCCCGGAAATTCTGATTTTTCATCCGTTCAGTACGGTCTCGTTTCGGACACATTCCGCCTGAATGTTCAGAATATTATTTTCACGCTGAATTTTCTCCTGGTCGGTTTCTGTCACACAATGATTCAGTAATTTTGTCAGAACCGGCGTATCGTATATTTTGCAGGCAATCACATAAAATGCAAACGCATTTTTCACAAACTGATAGTGCTTTTCATATTTTGTTCCCAGCAGCGTTGCAATTGGATACTCCACATTCCCATCGCCTTCTGCATGATCTGTCAAGACTCTATCCTTAATGCTTTCTGCCTGAAAGAACGCATCCACCACCCGAAATTCTGGAACAATCACGTTTCGGATCGTTTCTGAAATAAACGTTACATTTTCAATGTAGGTCTTGCAAATTTCCGTTTCCAGATTGGTCGTAAAATTCTTTAAGGACAACTCCTTTACGGTCTCTTCGATCATCAGCTGCAAGCTGTTCGCATTTTGTGCCAACTGGATATTCTGATTTCTTGTTTTTACCCTCATGCCGATCGGCGTACGAAAAAACGTATTCCAGAAGACTTCGTCATCTGTCCAGTCGATTTCTTTCAGATAATCCTGAAGAGTCGCATAATCTTCTTCTGGAAATTCGCACTGCAATTTCTCACTTTCATCCACATAAGCCTCTATCGGTTTGCAGTTTCCGTATTTTCCGAGCGCGTGATTCAAGCTGACAATATTGTCCTTGACTTTTTCCACCCGAACCGCATTCAATTTTCGGATCCAATGATTGAATGCGCTGATCGCTGTATTTAATTTTTCTACGGCTTCCGACACTTTTTCTTTAAATTCATCCGCAAGATCGTGCATTCTTGCCGTGCGTTCACGACGTTCTTTTTCACCCGTCGTGGACTGGATCTGATCGGCCAACCATCGTATCAGCCCCATTTAGTTCACCCCGTATGTATACGTTTTCGTTCCATCCGAGACAGACACGATTTGCCCATCTACCACATGGAAGGTCAATTCGTTATCTTTCACGATTGAAAATTCGTTTTTATTTCCAATTGCTGCAGTTGTGCTTTCTCCCATTTGATATTCATATTGAAACGGCTTTTTTCGCTGGATTTCTTTTTTACGCCGCTGATATGCCGCCCAAAGTGCCTTGCGGTTCCAGACAATCAGCCCCAACAAAATTCCCACGATAAAAATCAGAATCATGTTCCCATCTCTCATTTCAATTTGCGGCCACCTGACCATTTCAATTTTTGACTATATAGACATTTTAAGTCTATTATGTTTGTTCGATTATAGCACGTTCCGCTATATAATGCAATTAAAAGCATAAACTGTAGTTGAACTGTATAGACAGAGGATAAGCTATGGACTACACCGCAATCGGAAAACGTATCCGCGCAAAGCGCAAGCAAAATAACCTTTCTCAGGAAGAGTTCGCCGAGAAGGCACTACCGCATAATGCAAACCCATGGCAAACGTGCTATAATAGAACTAGGAATAAACAAATGAGTCTGTCGCCTCTGAGCGATGAACTGTCACAGGTGCGGACAAAGAAACGAGAATTTTTAACACCTGCTGCGGAGGAATGTCAAGTGTATATGAACGGCTTCGCCGCCCTTGACATTCCCCCTTGCCGGCGTTATGTTGTTGTTAAGGCGACAGCCGGTTTCGCCGTCTGCCGCCTCATATTAAAATTGCTCTTGTTTTATAGCTGTCTGGACTTTACACAAAATTTGGGAAAGCCCCGTCATTTGCATTAAAGGTCATAAAGCGTTCCTCCTTAGATTTCAATGATAAAAGCTCTGAATTTCTCTTTGTAGAAATCCATTGTACTCTGCGGCAGAGAAGTCAGATTCCCTTCGCTGTCGCATCCGGCCAGAAATCCCGGCCCGGCAAGAACATCGGCTCCATCCCACAGCGGACGATTGAGCGGCAGGCCAAGCAACTTGCCTTCATCGTTGCAGACCAGAACGACCTCTGAGCCGGAATCATAGAAGGTCAGGCATTCGATGTTGCCATCTACAAATTTCTGCATAGCTTCAAGAGTGTTGTCCAGCTTGATCTCCTTTGGCAGCTCCATTGGCAGGAGCGCAAGGACTTTGATTTTTTCTTCTTTCATTGTGTACCTCCAAATAAAAACAGGACAGCCCACACGGACTGCCCTGCAAAAAGTAAAGGGGAGCATCCGAAGATACTCCCCTAAGTGAATAATTATTTTTTCCTTACCATACAGCGTTTTTTGAAGAATGCGATGCCATAGCAGAGAATGTCATCATAGTCATCCCGGAAATCTGCGGCATACATCCGGTCGTTGATCTGCTGAATGGCAGTATCGCAGGCATCCGGCAGAGCATCCAGAGTTTTTGCATACTTGGCTTCAAAAATTGCCACACGGCCATTGCGGATATCCTTTACAATAACATCGCTGCGCCCCTCGCCATGCTCTTTGTTGGATTCCACCACATAGCCAGCACCAGTAAAGATGCCTGCAAGGAAAGCGTGGTAAAAATCCTCCCGGTAGTCGTGGTAGCTAATGGTCATACGCAGCAGCTTGGTCATCTCTTTTGTCAGAGCTTCGTTGTTTCCGCTCCAGACTGCATCAAACAACGGGCTGCGGTTCCATGCCTTAGCGCTGTCGTCAAACCATTTGCTTACAGTGGTTTCAAAAATTTCCCGAATCTCTGCATTTGGAATCATCAGCGCAGAGCAGCCATCCGGCAGCGAATCTGTCAGATCCTTATCCCGCACCTTGGTCAGATAACCTGTCAGATACAGCACACTCCAAAGATTTTCCTCAGAGGAGTGCAGATAATCGTAGGTCAGGTTTTCTTCAATATGCTGGACAATGGAGCCGCCAGCCATCAGCGTTTCGAGCTTCGTGGTGATATTGTCACCTGCATAGTCGATGAAAGAACGGATGATGGCGTTATCACTGGTGTTTTTCCAATAGCTTTTCGGCTTCTGTGCTACACCATACTGGAAATCCCGCAGATAACTGATCACGTCCCATGGACAATAAATGTCTGCATCGCCAAAATGATAACCGTCGTACCATGCCTTGATTTCAGCAGACTGCGATTCAAGATCAGCATCTTTCAGCATTTGATCTACATCTGCCTGTGTAAAACCAAAGGATTCGCTCAATCGGGGAGAAAGAATCGTATCCGAAACAAAATTGTTCGTCCCGGTAAAGATGCTTTCTTTTGCAATTTTCAGGCAGCCGGTAATAACAGCAAAGTCAAGCGAAGTATTGTCTTTGAGCGTGGTGCTCATCATAGCCCGCATCACGTCCAGCATCTGCGAATAATATCCGTTGCTGCTGGCTTTTGCAATGGGAACATCATACTCATCCAGAATGACGACCGCCGATTTTTTGAAGTGGATTTCCAGCATCCGGGTCAACAGCAAAAAGCAGCTTTTGGTTTCATCCATAGATGCAGTGCGTCCCAGAATCCGCTTAAAGATGCCTTTGTCATCGTCGGAAATAGCATCGTCATCCAAAAGAAACTGATAATCCTGAAATGCAAATGCCAGTTTCATGCACAGCATTCCATAGGCACTTTCAAAGGTCAGACCGTCCGTGTCCTTGAAAGAGAAAAAGACCACAGGACACTGATTCATCCACTTTTTGCAAAGCTCTGTGTTTTGGGAAATCGCCAACCCCTCAAACATCTGCTTGCTGTCTTTGCGGATGTCAAGAAAATTTGCGAGAGTGCTCATACCAAGTGATTTTCCGAAACGGCGAGGACGAGTAATCAATGTTACTTCAGCGATACCTCCGCTAAGAAGTTCGGAAATCAGATTGGTCTTGTCGATATAATAATACCCGCCTTCTCGAATCTTCTCAAAATTCGAGATTCCGACAGGAAACTGCAAATCTTTCATGCAATGCTCCTTTCCGCTCACAGAGGAGAGCTTTCAGAACTCACTACTGTAAGTGTACCATGAAATATAGAATCATACAAGAATCAAGTGACATCGAAATAGAGCAGTTTTATTATGCTACGTTCAATCTGGTGGCTTTGTAGCAGTCGGCGCACATTCCCTCATGGGTAGCGGCAAACTCTGCGGCCTGCATGATGGAGCCATCCTTCAGCTTGACCCTCTTGATGGGCTGGTTGCAGCGAGCGCAGATGCAGGGCACAGGCGGCTGTTCCTGCTTCGGGCTAGCGGATCTCGGTTTCGGCTGCTTTTGAGGCTCTGCTTCAGGCTGCGGTGCGGCATCTTCCGGTAAATCTTCTCCAGCATAGACATAGAGACCAAGACCGAACATAGCAAGGTTCTTCACCAAGCACCGCATGATAGCCTTATTCACATCGAACATGGATGCTGCTTCTACAGTGCGCTCTTCCATGCCGATCTTTTCACGGCGGCGGGTCTGCGGATTGTAGTCCCATTTCGGGGTGGTATAGGTGTAAGGCACAGCTTTCATGGCTTTGTTTGCGCCATCCAGTACAGGCAGCCACATTTCGTGCGAAACGCCCTCTATCGTGACAGTGGTATACACCATGAAGCCGGTTATGGGGTCATAAACATAGGGGAGGCCGTTGAATTTCTTGACCTCATAGCTGGCAGCAGGGTACAGCTTCTTCACCTCTGCCCAGGCATACGCCCAGCTTACATATTTCAGTTCCGTGCTGCCGGACTTTTTGACTTCCAGATGATCTTTGAAGTCGATAGCAAATAATTTTACGAATGGATTTTCCATAAGAATGCCTCCAATTTTGATAAAGAAAAAAGGGCACAACAGCGTCAACTGTTGTGCCCCATGATGTGAAAATTACGGATTGAGCAGAAAATCAATGATGTTTCGATGAATGATTCCGTTTCGGCTTAAATTCGCCAAATCACCACTGATAACATACTTAGGATAGTTGTCGTGCAGCCGCTCAAGATTACCGAACTCCCGTTCTTCATCGGCGGGAGTGATCAGGTAAGCAACCTGAATATAGAGCTTTTCATCTCCACGGTAGCAGATAAAATCAATTTCGGTGTCGTCCAGCTTGCCGACCTGAACTTCATAGCCACGGCTCCGCATTTCCAGATATACGATGTTCTCATACAGCTTGTTGCTGTCAAGTTTTTCGCTTTTCTTGATAACGTTCCGCAGGCCAAGATCGACTGCATAGTACTTTTCTGTGCTGGACAGGAGCGCTTTTCCTTTGATATCATAGCGGCGTGCATTTAGAAGGATAAAGGCTTCCTTGAAATAATCAACGTAGTTCAGTACGGTAGCAGTGGTTGTCTTGATTCCTTCCGAAACCATGCGTCCACTGATATTACGGGCAGAAAACGGATTGCCGATATTGTCCAGCAGGAATGCAAGGACATTACGTAATGCGGTCTGTTCGCGAATATTGTGGCGCAGCATGATGTCACGGACAATGATAGCCTCGTAAAGATCGTCCAGATAGGTGGTGATTGAATGATCGTCAGGGAGGAAGAAACGCTGCGGAAAACCGCCGTACTTCAAATAGTCTGCGAAGAGCTTTTCATCCGAAGTATAGGTTCCGTTTTCAATGCATTGCTGTTTTGCTTCGGCCAGCGAAAAGGGGAAAACCTGAATCTGGATGTATCGTCCGGAAAGATAGGTTGCCAATTCGCCGGAAAGCAGCTTGGAATTGGAGCCGGTCAGGTAAATATCACAATCGAAATCGACACGAAGAGAATTGATTGCAATCTGCCAGCGCTCCACCTCCTGAATCTCATCCAGAAGAATATAAATTTTGCCGGTGCAGCCTTCCGCTTTTTTTGCGATGTAGTCGTAAAGCGTTTCTGCAGTACGGGTGTTGCGGAAGCGCATGGACTCAAAATTGGCCTGAATAATGTTCTGTGCGGGAATGTTGCGCTGGAGGAGCACGTCCTTGATCTGACCGAGAAGGACTGTTTTTCCACAGCGCCGGATTCCAACCAAAACTTTGATCAGATCCTGATCGATAAAAGGAATGATCTTATCCAAATAACTTTTGCGCAGAACCATCGTGCATCACCTCATATTCTTATCTTAGCATACAATTATTGTTGTGTAAACAGTATTGTGCTTTTCTATTAAATAAAAATAGCTGAAGCGCGAATTTTGTATGCCTATAGGCGTACAAAAATTATGCTGCATGGATAATGGTAAACCTGCGGCTGCTTACATTCTTGCTGTACCGATTGAAAATATCGGGCTGTTCTTTCTTCAAACGCTGGGAGTCTACCCGTTTACTTTCGGAGGATACCCAGGACACCTTGTAGCCCGGTGCTGTACCATAGGCGGCGTCCTGCATCTCCAACTTCACCTGCTGTTCAATAGAGGCTTTTTCCTGCTCCAGCTGTTCGATCTGATCAGAAAGCTCCTGCCGCTTATCCAACAGGTCGCGGATGGGATTAAGATCAGCAGTTTTGTTTCTATCATCTGCAGAGTACAGCTGATTGATCTGCTGTGTATCCCCCTCGCTTCCGGTAGGTACAGGCGGAATTTCGGGCATCACGTTGTATTTCCAGAAGTGCTCTTCCTTGGCAATGAGGTTGTTCAGAACTTCTTTGTCGGTTGTGATCTTGTGAATCACCAGTTCCTTCCCGAAAATCAGAGCAGCAATGTACCAGCAGTCAAAACCGCTGACAGCCAGATAGTGATTGACCTGAGCCATGTAATGTGCGGGGATTTTTCCATCCGCCCATTTGTCCGCAGAGAAAGGCGAGACCGTCTTGCACTCCAGTCCGGCCTTCTGCCCAACGATCAGGCGGTCAAAGTCTGCCAGAAGCAGCGGATGTTCCTCACTCTGGTAGATGGCATTTGCACGGCGTACCTTCAGACCGGTTGCTTCGGTGAAGCGTTGTGCGACATAATCTTCCAGATCGCGTCCCTGGCGCATAGCCTCATTATCGATGTTCTCAATAGTTTCGCTGATTTTATCGTGGTACACCTGAAATGCCGAGCGATAGGGATTCAGGCCAAGGATAGCCCCGGCATCCGTTCCGGTAATGCCGCATTTGCGATAACGGAGCCAATCCTCTTTGGATAGGTTCAAAGTTGAAATCAATCTTTTCATGCACTTTGCATCCTTTCTCTCATAATTGATTCAGTAATGATGAAGTCGTATTCCACCAAGTCTTTCATGATTGTGGAAAAGTCACTGGCCAATGAATGGCAAGAGCCAACCCACAGGTCATAAAGAAAATCCAGAATATTATTTTGCACCCTGAGATGGTTCCAGTAGCGCTCCTCCAGTCTGCCCTCGGATTCCAAAACAATAATGGCGGTGCTGATGGTACTTTTCATCGTGATCTCATAAGCCATGGTAACGCTGATTTCAGAAGCACTCTTCTCAACGTTGTCAAAAAATTCCGTGAATTCCCTGAAAATGCGATTATTTACATCATTCATGGCTTGCTCCTTTATGCTGCGGCCAGCACCATCTTGTAGGCTTTGTCGATCATCGGGTTGCCCTCTGCGGTGCGCAGGAACAGGTTCTCGTTATAGTTTTTGGTCTTGCGGAGAGGGTCTGCGTGGGTGGCAAAATCAGAGACTGCGTTGATAAAGCGCCAACCGTTCTTGCCGACCCATTCCAGATCCGGTGCGTTATAATAGCGAGCCTTCAGATCTTCCT
>OOAN01001530.1_pt1 | contig 12248 bp, 10 predicted proteins | sample 1671301 | NCBI WGS metagenome assembly OOAN01 (sample SAMN06348142, study PRJEB24527) | human gut metagenome | biome: human gut; feature: ankylosing spondylitis patient; material: feces | host: Homo sapiens | place: China | collected 2015-10
TACGGTGACTGGAGTTCAGACGTGTGCTCTTCCGATCTTGCATATTGGCAATATAGGCATCTTCACCGCTCTCTCTGTCACCGCCGTCCTGCGTGACATATGCATTTTTTGACAATCTTTCCTCTTTTGATGCATCCTTTTCAAGTTTTATATTTTTAAGAAAACATACTATATATGAAGGATACATTCCTTCACCGTCAAGCGGACCGCCGTTAAGTCCGCAGCTTGTAGCTTCTGCTGCTTTAAAAAAGCCATTTTCATCCATCTCAATCTTTTCAGCCACCCCCTGACGGCAATATGAACATGCATTGGTAAATCTGTGGTCAAATATATAAAAACTTTCATTGAGCTGTATTATGCTTCCATGCGTATTACCGTTTGGATATGCAGTATCAGACGGAGTGTATCCTCTTAATCCGACATCTGACGATGCATGCAGCCTGCCTCCATACACAAAATCCCTGTCAGGATAATCACTTATACAATAATGCAGTCCGTTTGCTCTGGCAGAATATATAAAATAATATTTTCTGCCAAATTTTCTCATTGACGAAGCTTCAAAAAATCCAGCTTCCTTAGGACATTTAAAATCTCTTGGAAATATTACGTGTGGCAGATCTTTCATTGTAATCATATCATCACTAAGTCTGCATACATGTGCTCCTGCCATAATACGTCCATGCTCATCTTCCGTCTTATTCGGACAAAAACCGGAATATAGATATACACTTCCATCATCATCTGCAAATACCCCAGGGTCAAACTGCAGCATGTCACCTTTGTCAATTCCATATATACGACCGTCTGAAGTTTTTACATCACCATAATATTCATAATGTCCTGCCGGAGTATTACACACAGCAACAGACATTCTTGACGAATGTGCCATAGAATAATAAAGATAAAATCTTCCATCCGCACCTTTCACAACATCAGGTGCAAAAAGAAGCATTCTCTCCTCCCTATATGGATGCTGTTTTCTATTATAAATCTCACCTTCAAAATGCCAATCAGACAAATCATCAACCGGTGCTGACCAGCATACATAATCATTTTCACAATAGTCGCTGCCGCCAAATCTGTCATGGCTTCCGTATATATAAAGCCTGTCACCAAAAATATGCGGCTCGCCATCCGGAATATATTCATAAGATGGCAGATACGGATTAAATATCTGTTTATTATTTTTTTTATTCATATTTGGTCTCCTTTAATCATTTTTATGGATACTTCCCCACTCACACATTGCCACCAGAATCGGAATCAGTGACATGCCTCTCTTAGAAAGGCTATACTCAACCTTTGGAGGTATCTGCGGATATTCCTTTCTTATTATAAGTCCGTCACTTTCCATTTCTTTCAAAGTCGAACTGAGTGTCTTATGTGAAATATTTCCGAGACATCTTTTTAACTCACTATATCTCATCACATTGTCATGCTGTTCCAGCCAGTAAATGATTACAAGTTTATATTTTCCGTTAATCAGCGAAAGTGTATAACCAAAATCTGTCTCCGATATATTTTCACCTGTATGGCAGCATCCGCATTTAGGTATCTTATTATCTTCCATAACCATTTCCTTTCATATGATAAATGCTAAAATCTTTTATAAAAATATCACGCTTTACTTTAGGTTAGTATATAACTTTAATGTGCGTACTTCCTTTTTGCAAAATTATAGTATATATTCTGTTTATGGGCAATAATAAACTATACTTTTTATCAGGAGGAACTATCGTTGGAAAATGTATTTACAATCGAAAAGCTTCGTCCAATACGTGATGGAATGACAGTTTCAAGAGACTCAAAACTTGGAACATCCAACATGGCAACATTCTTTTCAATGGGCAAAGATACTTCTATCAGCCAGGAAAGTTATGACAGAATGACAATGTATATCGGTGCCGCCGGCAGTGGTACATTTATCATTGGAAACGATAAGAAAAAACTCACACTGACACCTGATACAGCCGTAATAATTCCCGCTTCCACACTCTGCGGAATGGAAACTTCAGACGGAATGGTTTATACCGAAGTAATATTTAAAAAGGAGAATTCAGTAATTATGAACGAAATTGTTAAAACAAACGAAGTATTCGCACTTAAAAATCTTATTTCTTACGAGGAAGGAAGCATTGCAAACATGGACATTGTAAGCAACCCTACTATGAAATATGTCCTTATGTCATTCGATGAGGGAACAGGTCTTACACCTCATCGTGCTCCCGGCAATGCTATCGTATTTGCACTTGAAGGCAAAGCTGTAATCGGCTACGAAGGCAAAGATTACACAATCAGTGAGGGTGAATGTTTCCGTTTTGAAAAAAATGGTCTTCACAGCGTGACAGCTGACGGTAAATTTAAAATGGCTCTTCTTCTTGTTTTAGAATAAGTCAGAATAATCAGGTACGAATGTACCAAATTTCATTTTACCAGCTAAATAAAACATGTTATAATGCAGGTAGTTATATTACTTGATTACAGGACAATCATAACATATAATTACCTGCATTATTTTTTACTTTTACTGATAGATGCAATCAATATATCATATCAGTTTCATTTATGTGGGCGTTTCACATACCAGGAGTTACACAATGAATTATCCAAAATTAAATGTATTAAAATACAAACTTATAATTCCACTGCTCGTCTTTCTTTTCGGCACAGGAGTTCTGTGTGTAGTTATATATAAAATAAGCTATACAAACCAGGAACGGGTAAGGGATAAGGCAGCCCTGAATGCCGTAAGTTACGCTGACCGCATGATTGCTGACCTTAATAATGGAATAACAATCACCAAGTCACTTGAACAGATTATTATAAGTGAAAATGGACAGATTGAACACTTTGAAAAAGTTGCCGAAAATATGATGACCGATTCTATTCAGAGCATACAGCTTGCACCAGGTGGTGTTGTAACAGATATTTACCCTGAAAAAGGTAATGATACCGGCAAAATTGACTTAATCAATGACCCTTCCCGTAGTGAAATAGTACGCTATGGAAGAGATAATAATATAACCGTTATGCAGGGACCCTTCCAGCTTAAACAGGGTGGTGTCGGCATTACCATAAGAAATCCTGTCTATCTTGAAAATGAATCCGGTGATAAATATTTCTGGGGATTTACTATATCAATTATCCGTGTGCCGGAAATCTTTTCAAATTCGGTAAATGCACTTGAAGATTTCGGATACTATTACCGCCTCTCAAAAACTTTATCACCTCTTATCGGTGAATTTACGGAAATTTACAGCAATTGTGAAGAATTTATAAGCCCTGTTACATATCAGTTTGAATTAGGTGGCTGTTCATGGAAACTTGAAGTTACACCTAAAGACGGCTGGCATGCAGACAGTCAAACAACAACAGTATTTATTGGGGGATTTATTATCCTTTTTCTCCTTACAGGTCTCACATATGCACTTATGGTGCTTCAGGCCAATGGAATCAGACTGCTGAACCTCTCATCTACTGACAATCTCACTGGACTTCTTAACCGCAATGGATTTCAGGAACATTTAACAAAATATATGAAAAAGCATAGTAATGAACATTGTGTCTGTATTGCACTTGATATAGATGATTTTAAATTCATTAATGACCTTTTTGGACATTCAACCGGAGATAAAGCATTATGCATTCTCGCCGACACAATAAGAAGTTCTTTTCCTAAAAATTCAATTCTGTGTCGTAGTGGTGGTGATGAATTCTGTATCATCCTGAAAAACTGCACATGTAAAGATGCAAAAGCACAAATAGAGGCTTTCACGGATATGCCTCGTTCTTTTATAGCTAGCAACCAGACACAAAGCTTTAATATTTCCGTTGGATACGCACAATACAATCCTGACGACGGCTCTGTAGAACAGCTGCTTATTGATGCTGATACTGCCTTATATGACGTAAAAATTAAAGGCAAACATGAATGTCTGGAATTTAATCCGAATATGAACAAAAAAATACGCACACCACTTGGATTTGCGTTAAGCGATATTTCAGAAAATCTTCCGGGTGCTTTTATAATATACAAAGCTGACAAAAAAGATGATTCTATTCTTTTTGCTAATAAAGAAATGTTAAATCTAACAGGCTGCAGCAATTTTGATGAATTAATTGACTATACAAGCCTCAGCTTCCGAAATATCATCAAAGAAGATGAACGCGAAGCAGTCGAAGAAAATATATGGAAGCAGATTAACGCACTTGAGAATGACAACAATGATTATCTGTCATTTTCCCTTAAACGAAAAGATGGCACTGTCATTCCTGTTCTTGACCATGGAAGACTTATAAACAGCCGTTATTATGGTAATATTTTTTATGTATTTATAATCGACCACGATTTAGTCAGAAAATGTCTTAACTAAGGAGATCAATATATGGGGGACTTAAATAAACCAAACATAAATATTGGCATGCTTGCACATGTCGATGCCGGAAAAACAACTCTTTCCGAGGCTCTTCTCTACAAAACAGGTACTATCCGCAAACTTGGACGCGTTGATACACGTGATGCCTTTTTGGATACCAATAAGCAGGAACGTGCCCGCGGAATTACAATATTTTCAAAGCAGGCTGTTGTGGAGCTTGAAAAAGCTCGTATTACGCTTCTTGACACACCAGGACATGTTGATTTTTCTGCTGAAATGGAAAGAACACTCCAGGTTCTCGACTATGCAATCCTCGTAATCAGCGGTGCCGATGGAATCCAGAGCCACACCGAAACCCTCTGGAGGCTTCTTGCAAGATATAAAATTCCTGTATTTATTTTTGTAAATAAAACAGACCAGTCCGGTGTCAATAAGCAAAGAATACTTGAACAGCTTAAAAATCAGCTTTCTGATGCAATAATTGACTTCAGTATTCAAGATGCAATTGACATGAGGAACTTTCTTTATGCAATGAAGAACTTCTCAACCATTTTCTTGAAAATAATACGCTTGACACTGCTCTCCTAAAAACATGCATTGAAAAAAGACAGGTTTTTCCTTGCTTTTTTGGTTCAGCATTAAAACTTACAGGAATTGATGAATTTATTGATGGATTAAATAAATATATGAACTGTCCGTCATATCCGGATAAATTTGGGGCAAAAGTATACAAGATTGCCCGTGACCCACAAGGCACACGCCTTGCATACATGAAAATCACAGGTGGAACTCTCACCTCCCGCATGCAGATTACGCCGGATGAAAAAATCAATCAGATAAGAATATATTCCGGTGAAAAATATACAACAGTAAATGAAGTTCCTGCCGGAGGAATATGTGCCGTAACCGGGTTTGATTCCGCTTATGCCGGTCAGTCTGTCGGTTCTGACACTGAAAGCGAAATTCCTATGCTAGAACCTGTAATGACTTATCAGCTTGTTCTTCCCGAAGGAACAGACGCACTTTTAATACTTCCAAAATTAAAAATGCTTGAAGAAGAAGAACCACAGCTTCACATTGTATGGAATGAGCTTTTAAAACAGATTCATGTCCAGATTATGGGTGCCGTGCAGATTGAAATACTGCAAAATCTCATAAAAGACCGTTTTGGAATCGAAGTTGGATTCACATCAGGCAGCATTGTGTACAAAGAAACAATTAAAAACACTGTTGAAGGGGTCGGTCATTTTGAACCTTTAAGACATTATGCAGAAGTTCACCTCATAATTGAACCCGGCGAAAAAGGCAGCGGAATATTATATAAAGCAGACTGCTCTGAAGATGTGCTTGATAAAAACTGGCAGCGTCTCATAATGACACATCTATATGAAAAAGCACCTGTAGGAGTTCTTACGGGGTCTCCCCTCACAGATGTCACAATAACTCTTGTCAGCGGAAGAGCACACCCTAAGCATACTGAAGGCGGTGATTTCAGGCAGGCTACATATCGTGCGGTAAGGCAGGGTCTGATGCAGGCAGAATCAGTTCTTCTTGAACCATATTTTAACTTCACATTAAAAGTTCCTGCTGAAAATATCGGACGTGCAATGACTGATTTAGACAGAATGAATGCAAAGTTTGCATTGTCAGATGAGACAGACGTTTCTCTTTCAGTTATAACAGGCACTATTCCTGCTGCCTGTCTTTCTGATTACCAGACTGAAGTTGCATCGTATACCAAAGGGCTTGGCAGACTTTCATATAGAATGGATGGCTATTACCCATGCCATAACGCCGAAGAAGTAATTGAAAATTTCGGTTATGATGCTGAACGGGATACATTAAATCCGTCTTCATCAGTATTCTGTTCTCACGGCTCAGGCACAGTCATTGAATGGAATGACGTATTTTCACATATGCACTTAGACAGTGTTCTTGAATTAAGAAAACGCGGACTCAATGCAGGTGCAGCCAATTCATCAGCCGTACTTAACAGCCGTGCATCAAGCCGTACTGTATCAGACGAACCTTTAGGAACCGATGAAATTGATGCTATTTTAAAGCAGACCTACTACTCTAACAGCCGCGGTGACAATGATAAATTGCACAGGACGGGTGCTAAAAAAATCGATTCAACGGTAAAATATGTCTATAAAGGCTCTGAAACACCACAAAATCAAGGTGAATCATACCTTCTTGTGGACGGATATAATATTATATTTGCATGGGATGAATTAAAAGAACTTGCAGCCATTAATCTTGACAGTGCAAGAGGCCGTCTCCTTGATATACTCTGTAACTATCAGGCAATGACAAAATGTAACCTGATTGCTGTATTTGATGCATACCGTGTTCAGGGACATGACACAGAAATGACTGATTACCATAACATCCATGTTGTATTTACAAAAGAAGCTGAAACCGCAGACCATTACATAGAAAGTTTTGCACACAGACATGGCAAAAAAGACTATGTACGCGTGGCAACATCTGACGGATTAGAGCAGATTATCATAATCGGTCAGGGCTGCCACCTCGTTTCTGCCCGCGAGTTCCAGCAGGAAGTCAGGGATATGGAAAATCACATCCGTGAAGAATATCTCAACAGAACTTATTAATGTTACTATCTAATATCAGCCGTTCCATTGTCTGCCGAGCTTTCGGCGGACAATTATCCAGCATATAACATGTGCTGAGAACGTAATAATCCAGCTCCATGTATATGTAAGGTACAACGATGTAACAGTATGGAACTGCTCCATTCTGAAAAATGTAAATATCCACAAAAGTCTCAATCCACATGCACCTATAAGTGACACAATCATCGGCATTACAGAATATCCAAGTCCCCTGAGTGAACCAACCATTACATCCATCATGCCGCAGAGTGCATATGTTCTTGCAATAACATTCATTCTCTTCATACCGGTATCAATAACGGCAGGGTTTTCCGTATAAATTGAAAGCAGCTGCCTTCCAAAAAACAGTGCACCATTTCCCAGAACAAGACCTACAACAATTACACATGCCTCTGCTGTATACAATATACGGTTTACTCTTTCATATTTTCCGGCTCCTACATTTTGTCCTGTAAATGAAATAGCTGCCTGATACAGCGAATTCATCGCTACATAGACAAAACCTTCTATATTGGCTGCCGCCGAATTACCGGCAACCGTAATTTCTCCAAATGAATTAACCGAAGACTGTATAACAACATTGGAAAGTGAAAAAATAACACCCTGAAGACTTGCCGGAAGTCCAATCTGTACAATTTTTATAAACTTCTCTTTATTAATACCAAGATTTTTCAAATCAAGTCTGATGCTTCCGCTTTCATGTACCATGCATTTTAATATTAAAAATGCAGATATACACTGCGAAATTACAGTTGCAATCGCAACACCCATTACGCTTAATTTAAAACCTATTACAAATATAAGATTTAAAATAACATTTACTATACCCGCAGCAAAAAGATAGTAAAGCGGTCTCTTCGTATCACCTACGGCCCTAAGTATAGCACTGCCGAAATTGTATATCATCGTAGCTGTCATACCAAGGAAATATATTCTTAAATATACCGTTGCAAGTCCAAGTACAGCCTCGGGTGTCTGCATCCATATGAGAATCTGTTTTGCACATAAGACGCCGATTACTGTAAGAATAATGCCACTGTATATACTTAACATCATTGCAGTATGTACTGTCTCCGACAAATCTTTATCATTTTTTGCTCCGAAATACCTTGCCACTAAAACATTAGCACCAATAGAAAGTCCCATAAAAAAATTGGTCAGAAGGTTAATAAGTGCCGTATTAGAACCTACTGCCGCAAGTGCATTATCGCCCGCAAATCTTCCTACAACTATTATATCAGCCGCATTAAATAATAACTGAAGCATGCTTGATGCCATAAGAGGCAGCGAAAATATCAGCATTTTTTTTAAAATAGAACCCGTGCACATATCCATCTGATAAGACTTTGCACCTGATTTATTTAACATTGTATTTCATTCCTTTCACATATAACCCATTAAACTTAATTATCTTTTTTTATCTTTCCCGCCTCAACATTTTTTTCAAAAATATTTTTATATGCATAATCCCATATTTCTTTTGAGCCCGCCGCCGTATTTTTATTTCTTTCAAGAATCTGGCTTAAATGCACACCTTTTTCAACCCAGCTTTTTCCTTCCGTGAGGTCATTTAACATTGCCGGCTGGAAGTTATCCATTGTGTGTGCAAATTTTGCTTCAGGTGTCTCACCTTTCTCAAACTCCTCCCAGAGATTCCTGAAGTTATCACGCTGGTCATCAGGCAGTATTCCAAAAATCCTGTCTGCCGCTTTTACTTCTCTCTCTCTCTGCGTCTTTTTGCCCTCTTCATCATATGCATATGTGTCACCTGCATCTATTTCAACAATATCATGAATCAGAAGCATTGTAACCGTTTTCAGCACATCTATTTTTTCATTGGCATACTCACTTAAAAGGACGGTCATGACAGCCATATGCCATGCATGCTCGGCATCGTTTTCTTTTGTCTGTGCATCTGACTTATATGTCTGTCTTCCGATAAATTTTTCCTTGTCAATTTCACGGCAGAATTCAAGCTGTTTTTTTAATCTTTCATTTTCCATAATGATTTTCTCCTACTATCTCATATCTGTATTGACAAACTATTACCTGTGTCCCGATAAACTAAGCGGAAGCTCCAGCCCATTTGATTCCAGAAGTTCTCTGTCATTAATTATCTCAACTGTGCTGCCCTCTCTTATAATTTTTCCGTTATTCATAAGCACAACCCTGCTGCATGTATCCATAATCATGTCAAGGTCATGCGATGCTATTACACGAAGCTGTGAAAATGAATTAATTAGTCCTATAAGATTTTTTCTGTTTCTCGGGTCAAGTGCAATCGTCGGCTCATCAAGTAATATAATTTCCGGCGTCATTGAAAGAATTGTTGCAATTGCCGCAAGTTTTTTCTGTCCCCCGGACAGCCTGAACGTATGCCTGTCACGCAGTTCTTCTATCCCCATCATTTTTAATGCATCTGTCACTCTCTGTTTTGTCTCTTCTTCGGAAAGCCCATAATTAACAGGGGCAAATGCAACATCTTCATATACTGTTGACATAAAAAGCTGACTGTCAGAATCCTGAAAAACATAACCTTCAATACGTCTTATATCTGAAAGATTTTTTTTATTAATCTCAAATCCGCCAATATTCACATCTCCTGTATAGCCACCAAGCAGACCGACAAGTATTTTTAAAAATGTGGATTTTCCTGCTCCGTTCGCACCTATGATACCGACGCATTCACCGAAATCAGCCGTAAAATTCACGTTTTGCAGTGCCATACCCGAATATCCGCCATCATTTTCATAAGAAAATGATAAATTCTTTACCTCTATTCCATAATTCTGATTATTAATTTTCATATATAACACCATTTGGTCTTTCATTTAGTAACAAACTGTTTATTCACATGATATATTACGTCTGATATACTATCACATAAAAGTACGAATTACCAGCAAAACTACAAACCATGCCATCATATATACATAGTCATTTACACTCATTTTTTTATATCCTGTGTAGTTTATTTCTCCGTCAAATCCTCTCAGAATCATACTGTCATAAACTGTTTTTGCCTTGTCTATGCTCCTTATGAGAAGATTTCCCGCAAATGAACCCCATGCCTTTATATGTATTCCCTTATGTCCCGGTGCACGAAGCATATATGCCTGTGTCATCCTGGAAGCTTCAGACATAAGAAGCGACATGTATCTGTATATCAGAAGGATTACCGTCACAATCATTTTCGGAAAATGAAGATGCCTTAAAGCGGCACATATCTTTTCTATCGGCGTTGTTGATGCAAGAAGATATGCTGCCGATATCGTAAGAACACCCTTTAACATAAGTGTAATCATAGAAATCACTCCATATGTGACGCAGACACTCCCTATATAAAACATTGGTCTTTTATCAAAAACCGGATTAAATATACCAACAAGACATACAAGCGGAAGTATCATCCTCAATCTGTATAAAAATTCTTTTATTGATATTTCTCCAATCACAAACAGGACCACCGGGTATATACACATACCCAGCAGCCCCGGAAGATTGTATTGATTTATTGAAATTACCAGAATAATACAGGCAAGTGTCACAAAAAGCTTTGATGTCGGATGTATATCATTAAGCCATCCCTTTTTTTGTGCCGTAACTTCAAGCCGTCTCATCCGGTCTGATGTACGTTTTAAATCATTCACTTATCTTTACCTTTTTGTTTTTAAAAAATCTGAATATAAAACATCCTGCCGTACACACAGCAACAACCATCAATGCCCCTGCAATACCTGAAACGCTTGTACCGGCTGCACTATCTGAATCTTTGAATGAATAATCAGGAAGAACTGCTGTAGTATCCTGAACCTGTGATGCTTTATCATATATTTCACCATCAGCTTCAAGTTCTGTATCTCCTGTAAGTTTTTCAATTGACCACTCAAGACCATCCGGATACTGTGATGCAGCAAGAGACAATCCACCGGCTATAACTACAGCCGCTGCTGCAAGTATGGCAACCGTCTTTTTAAGGCTGAATCTGTTCTTTAACTTTTCGCTGCTGCCGCCAATTCCCCATAAAAGTTCAGGTCTTGCCTCGTATACAAATACAAGGACACATGCCGTTATAATTCCCTCTACAAGCCCGATTGCAAGATGTATCGGCTGCATTACTGAAACAAATGCTCCAAATGAAAGTTTTGTTATTCCTGATGCAAGTGTTTCAAGCGTCACAGAAAACGCACCAAGCTGCAATGTTATAACACAGCCCAGTATTGAAGCAATCGTAATCTTTTTCTTTGAAACACCATTTTTCATTATAAATTTCCATATCAGAATCGAACCTATAAAACATCCGTAAAATGCCATGTTCCAGATATTACATCCAAGTGCCAGCAGCCCTCCGTCAGCAAACATAAGACACTGCACAAATAAAACGCCTATCATTGTAAGAAATCCAGCGTATGGACCTAATAATGCCGATAAAAGCATACCACCGCACAAATGGCCTGAAGAGCCTGTTCCCGGTATTGTAAAATTAATCATCTGTGCTGCAAATACGAATGCTCCCATGACTCCCATAACAGGAATCTTTGATGCATCATCCTCTTTTTTCACCTTATAAATTGAGTATCCTGCCGCTGCCGCAGAAACCGCATACATAGTTCCTGCAACTGCCGGAGATACAAGTGCATCTGCCATATGCATAATAAATATTCTCCTTTGTTTTTATTTTTGCTTTTATTTTTGCTTTTATTTTAATTTCCGGTTTTCCATGTCTCAGACGGTGAGCAGTTCCACTTGATAGTCACACCATCTGTAACAGCCTCTATTGTACCCTGCTCATCTGTCCTGAACACCTGAATTCCTCTTTGTCTGAATTCATTTAAAGTTCTGGCATGCGGATGTCCGTAACTGTTGCCCTCTCCACAACTTATGACTGCAAATGCCGGACTTGCAGCATTGAGCAGTTCTTCTGATGAAGACGTTCTGCTGCCGTGATGTCCTGCCTTATAGACATCACAATCTATTGAAATACCGGCATTTACAATATCCTGTTCTTCCTCTTCTTCGGCATCACCTGTAAAAAGGAATCTTCTGTCTCCATACTGTAGTATTATACTGATTGAATTATTATTTGCATCTTCATACTTTTTTGAAGGTGCAAGTATAGTAAATTCAGCATCTCCAAGTTTATACTTTTTCCCAACTTCTGGCAATGTATTTATATAATTTTTTTCTTTCATTGCCGAAATTACATCTCTGTACGTATTAGTCTTTTTTTCAC
>OOAN01001535.1_pt1 | contig 12205 bp, 11 predicted proteins | sample 1671301 | NCBI WGS metagenome assembly OOAN01 (sample SAMN06348142, study PRJEB24527) | human gut metagenome | biome: human gut; feature: ankylosing spondylitis patient; material: feces | host: Homo sapiens | place: China | collected 2015-10
CCTTTACCGCACAGGTGGCCGCCATTGAGCCGCAGTTCCAGTACAGCTACAAGGCCATGCTGGAAATTGACATCCTGCTGGCAAAGGCGCGGCTTGCACTGGAGTTGAAGGCCTTCAAGCCCGCTGTGCGGACGGATTCTTCCTTTAATCTGATCCGTGCCCGCCACCCGCTGATCGACCCGCAAAAGTGTGTTCCTGTGGATATTGCACTGGGCGGGGAATACGATTCCCTTATCATCACCGGCCCGAACACCGGCGGTAAGACGGTCACCCTGAAAACCGCCGGTCTGCTGTGCGCTATGGCACAGTGCGGTTTTTTGATCCCTGCTGACGAGCGCAGCGAGATCTGTGTGTTTGATGAATTTCTGGTGGATATCGGCGACGAACAGAGCATTGAGCAGAGCCTTTCCACCTTCTCCGGCCACATGAAAAAAATCACCGGTATTCTGGAACTGGCTATGCCGCACACCCTTGTGCTGCTGGACGAGCTGGGTGCCGGTACCGACCCCGCTGAGGGTGCCGCGCTGGCAGTTGCCATCATTGAGGAGCTGCGCCGCCGTGGCGTACTGCTGATGGCGACCACCCACTATGCGGAACTGAAGGTCTTTGCACTGGAGACTAAGGGTGTGGTCAACGCCAGTTGCGAGTTTGATCTGGAGACCCTGCGTCCCACCTATAAGCTGAGCGTGGGCGTACCGGGCAAATCCAACGCATTCCTGATCAGCGAAAAACTGGGCATCCCCAGCCGCGTCATTGAAGCGGCTCAGCAGCATCTGTCTGCCGAGGATAAGCGTCTGGATGCGGTTCTGGGTCAGCTGGACGACTTGAAGCTGCAGCTGAAGGAAAGTCAGAACGAAGTGGAGCAGCTGCGCAACGAAGCTTCCCATCAGCTGGAAGCAGCCCGCAAAAAGCGGGATGAACTGATCCAGCAGGGCGAAAATGAATTGGAAGCTGCCCGTGCCAAGGCGCGCACGCTGGCACAGCAGGTGGAAACGCAGGCCTACGCACTGACCGATGAACTGCGCCAGCTGCAAAAGGACGAGCGCATGAGCGCCCAGCAGAAGGCGCAGCGTGCCCGCGAAATTGCCAAAAAGGAGACCGAAAAGCTGTTTGCCGGTACGGAGGTGGTGCATAACCCCGTCAAGGAGTTTGTACCGCTGAAGGATGTAAAGGTGGGACAGGAGGTCTGCATTGCAGAATTGAACCAGCTGGCCACCGTTCTGGCGCTGCCAGACAAAAACGGCGATGTTCTGGTGCGTGCCGGTATCATCAAGACTAAGGTGCCCCTCAAGGGCCTGAAGCAGCCGGAAAAGCTGGTAAAAGAATCCACTGCGCCTAAGACAAAGGCGCAGCAGCGGTATTCCCGCCTGACCGGCGATACCAACCGTCCCAACGGCAGGGTAGAGCGCGTACAGCGCACCGCCAAAATGGAGTGCAATCTGCTGGGACTTACGGTGGATGAGGCACTGTCGGAGGTGGATTCCTTTATTGACCGCGCCATCCTGAACGGACAGACGGTGGTCTATCTGATCCATGGCAACGGCACCGGCGCACTGCGCACCGCCATCCATAAGCATCTGCGCGGCAACCGCATGGTAAAAAGCTTCCGTCTTGGCCGTTACGGCGAAGGCGAAAGCGGTGTAACGGTTGTAGAACTGAAATAACCCAGCAAAGACTGTCTTTTGAAAAAATGGCAGTCTTTTTTTGTTGCAGTGCAAGGAAAAGGCGAGTATACTCGTATTATATAAATAGGAATGTAAAACGAACAGGAAGTAAAGCTTTATGCCAACCAGTCAGCGCAGACCAGTAAATAAACATAGCAAACGTAAAACGCACCGCTGCAAAACGAGGAACCGGTTTTTACACGGTTTGCTGTTTGTTTTTGCGGCACTGATGCTCTGTTTCGGCCTGTTTTTATGGAAGGCGGCGCTGGAACTGAACGCACCCGCAGAATCCGCAGTCTCAGTCTCAGCGGAGGACTTTCGTCCTGTGGTGGGCGACCCGCCGTACCGGGTGGCAATAGACGCCGGACATGGCGGCAGTGACCCGGGCGCAAGGGGAGTGGTCGAAGAAAAACAGGTCACCGCAGCTACGGCTGCTGCGCTGCTCCAATGGTTAGAAGAGGATTCTAATTACATTCCGCTGCAGACCCGGGAAAGCTTTGATGAAACCGCGACACCTGCCCAACGTGCAGCAGCAGCCAGCGCTCAAAGCCCGCAGTTGCTGCTGTCCATCCACGGCAACTCCGCGGCCAATGGCTCTACGGCAGCCGGTTTTGAATGCTATCCGGCAGTGCCCGGGCGTACATGGCATCAGGAAAGTTTTTATTTTGCAAAACTGCTGGCCGGTGGAATGCAGAGCATCGGCGCAAGGCTGCGCGGGCGAGGGGGAGTACGCTACATTTATTATCTGGAAAACGACCAGAAGCAGCTGGTGGAGAATACCTACACGCAGGTTCGGCCTGAGCGCAGCTTTACGCTGCTGGAGGATGTGGATTGTCCGGCAGTGTTGGCAGAGCAGTGTTTTGTGACGAACGATGAGGATGTGGAGCATTTTGGCAGTGAACAGGGCTGCAAGACAGTGGCACGCATTTATTACGAAGCCATCTGTACATACTTCGGCACAGAACCGCTACCGGTGAAATGAACATCGCACCACCAAAGGAAAAGAAACGATACTGCAGGCATAAGTTGAACGCTTGAACATGCTGGTAATACGTCCAGCGGCGCAGAAGCGGGCATGTGTAAACTGAGTAGCATCCACAGAAGCTGCCGAAAATCTGACAGAAAGAGAGAAGGGTAGCTTCTCTTTTTAATTATATCTGTTTCGTATAATGCACGTTATGCGAAACTTAGGGAAGCGAAAAATGCCCATTTCCCGGATTTTTGACGTTCCAGCCTCAGCTGGCTCATTTTCGGGCTTAGTTCAGCCGTTTTGCACATTCTGCAAATTTTATCATATTTTATGGTTTTATTTGTCTCATGCTTACAGATGCTTCCTGTGTTATGCGCTGCCAAATCGGTTCGTTTGTAATTCTTTTATTCCAGTAAGCATCTATGCGCCGCTTTATAACATTTCATGCTGCATTTTATGATTTACAGTTTGCGGCTGTGGTTGTTCATTTGTTTTTGTGTAGACATTACTTTGCGCGTTTCTATCAGATCGTTTCTATGGATGCTCCTGTATGTATGGCTGCTGACTGCTTATAATGCAAATTATAAGGACCCATGACGTTATCCGGTCAAGCCGTATCGCGCCATAGGTCCTTGAATCGTCTTATTAGATGTTTTGTGCGGGTTTAAGTATCGCTTGATAAATCGTCGTTTTTCTCATCAGATATTGCCGAGATATCTGCCCGGAAGCCATCCTGTGCAGCGCCCTCAAAGGCCGCCATAGGGCCGGACGGCTCAGAAGCGTCCTCTCCCGCCGGGTCATTTTCAACAGATGTCTCCCCTGCTGCATCTGTTGTATCCAAGCTTGCTTTTGCAGCTTTGATGGGTAGTACCTTGCCCAGCGGGTTTTCCTCAATGGCAGAGCGCACCTGAAATTCTTGCAGGTGCGTATAAATTTGCGTTGTTCCCACACTGCTGTGTCCCAGAAGCTGCTTGAGGGTAAGGATATCCACATTGCCGGTCTGATACATCAGCGTTGCGGCGGTGTGACGCAACTTATGGGTGGAAAAGCCCTTCAGCCCCGCAGCCTTCATTGCACCGGAGATCAGCTGTTCTACTCTGCGGTTCGAAATACGTTCCTTGCGCATACGGGTAATAAACACCGCTTTTTCCTTGGGCGAAAGCCCCTCCATGGTGTTGCGCTTGCGCAGATATAGTTGCAGTGCCTCCACGCAGGCATCATTCAGGTAGACCATACGCTCTTTATGGCCTTTGCCGAACAGGCGGATCTGACGCTGCTCTAAATCGATGTCTCCAAGGTCCATGCCTACCAGCTCTGCAAGACGCATACCGCAGTTGAGGAACAGCACCACCATGCAATAATCCCGCTCCGGGAAATCACTCTGGGTCTGGGTGCTCTCCAAAAGCGAAATGGATTGCTCTGCCGTCAGGTACTTGGGCAAGACCTTATCCTGTTTGGGCGGGCGGATGGCCGCCGTAGGGTCCTCGGATAAGCGGTTGACCTGATTGACCAGATAATCATAAAAACCGTGCAGACTGGCCAGCCGCCGGGCGGTAGAGGATTTTTTGTTGCCGCACTCCCGGTTCAGAAAATACAGATATTCGTAGATATCCTCTTTTGTTATGCTGCCCCAGAAGGCCGTATCCAGCCCCTTGGGGTCGATCTCCTTAAATTCTGCATCCGTGGCCACAAGCCCGCGGCGGCGCTTCATAAAGCGGCTGAAGGAGCGCAGGTCGCAGTAATAACTGAAAGCTGTATTGGCGCTTTTACCGGCGATCACCTCAAGGTACCGCACATATTCTACAATATCCGGCGCAGCATCCTCAAAGGGTGCGTGCTTGCCGGGGTTTCTTTCGTCCAGATAAATCGACATAGGTTCCTCGTTTCATCACAGGCGGTCATTTTTTAGCGCATTGATGGCATCTGCGATATACGCTGCACCGACCAGCTTCATGCCGGGATAATCTGCGGCATTCAGGTGTGCAAGGCTGTGCTTTGGGATGACCGCCCGCTCAAAGCCGATACGCTCAGCCTCGTGCAGACGCTGCTCCAGGTTGGGCACACTGCGCACTTCCCCGCCCAGACCTACCTCTCCGATAGCGATAAGCTTATCACTGACCGGGCGGTCCAGCAGCGAGGAGACCATACTCAGGCAGACTGCAAGGTCGCAGGCGGTATCCCGCAGTGCAATGCCGCCCACAATGTTGACGTAAACATCCAGATTTCCAAAGAAGTACCCTGCCCGCTTTTCCAGCACGGCAATCAAAAGATTCATGCGGTTATAGTCGTATCCGCTGCAGGCGCGACGGGGTGCCGGAAAATTCGTCTTGGTGGCAAGTGCCTGTATCTCGCTCAGGATAGGACGGCTACCCTCCATGGTGCAGGCCACGCAGTTGCCGGAAACCCCCAGCGGACGTCCTTCCAGCAGCATCTGGGAGGGGTTTTCAATCTCGGCAAGTCCTGTGCCGGTCATATCGAACATTCCCAGCTCATTGGTGGAGCCATAGCGGTTTTTGGCTGCCCGCAGAATGCGGTACGGCAGCATCTTGTCGCCCTCAAAGTAGAGCACCGTATCCACGATATGTTCCATGACCTTGGGGCCTGCAATTGCGCCGTCCTTGTTCACATGACCCACGATAAACATGGGAATCTCCTGCTTTTTGGCTACCGCCAGCAGCCGGGCGGCACTCTCCTTCACCTGACTGACCGTGCCGGACGAGGACGAGATATCCATGCAGCGCATGGTCTGGATGGAGTCAATGACCACAAGGTCCGGCTTTTCTTTTTCGATCAGACCGCAGATCTCATCCACGTCATTTTCCGCCGCCAGAAAGATGTTATCCTGCGGTACCTTCAGCCGCGCTGCACGCAGCTTGACCTGCCGGACAGACTCCTCGCCGGTGATATACAATACGCTGTGCTGGTTGGAGATGGCGCCGCACAGCTGTAACAGCATAGTGGATTTACCCACGCCCGGCTCACCGCTCAAAAGCACCACGCCGCCCAGCACGATGCCGCCGCCCAATACGCGGTCCAGCTCCGAGATACCGGTCAGGATGCGGCTTTTTTCCTCCGTGGTGCTGATCTCTGACAGCCGCCGGGCGGTCAGGGTGGTCACGCCCTCCTGACGAGCCGCGGCAGCCTGACGGGCGGCAGGAGTCCCCGCCTTTGGCGCTTCAGCAACAACATCCTCGTTCATGGTATTCCAGCTGCCGCAGCTGGGGCATCGCCCCATCCAGCGGGGGCTTGTCTCTCCGCAATTGGAGCATACATAGACGGATTTCAATTTCATGTCTGTCCCTCATTTATTATGGTCTTTTGTTATTGTAACACACTGTGCCAAAACCCGCAAGAAAAGGATGCTGTTCACAGGCGACTGCCAAGATACGAAAGCCCTGCTGCCGCACCGCACAGCGGCAGCAGCACCACCATGGTCAGCAGATATTGTCCCAACAGTGCCTGTACCCCGGGGCGGGCTTGTCCGCCGGGATGCCTGCGGAAGGAGTAGGCGTGGATCCGGCTGCTGACCTGCAAAGCACAAGCCCCGAAAAAGCACAGACAGCCGCTTGCTGCTGCCGCCGGCAGGCCTGTCCACAGCAGCGCCAGAAGTACCGTTTTCCATCCGCCTGCGGCGCAAAGCTGTACCATAAGCAGCCCGCTGCCCAAGCCGTACAACATCATATTGCCAAAGATCATTACTGGGCCAAGGGCAGAAAGCCCCAATACCAGAAATAGGCTGACCACAAGGCCGAGTGTCAGGTATTCCATGCCGAAAAGCTGTACCGCTCCTTGCATACTGCCCGGCGCAAACAGCCTTTGCCACGCTTCCAGATAATACTGCAGCAGTTCTGTCTGCCGGGCATCGCATACGGCCTGCAATACACCGGCTGCCGTACACCCCAGCAGAAACGCCGCAGCCAGCAGCCAGCAATCTCGGGTGGCGTGGCGCTTTGCCGGGGTGCAGGGCTCTTTTTGCGTCAATTGTTCTGCCGGTTCAGCTGCCTGTGCCGGCGCGGGCGACAGGGCAGACTCTGCTGTTTGCACCGGTAGGCCGACCGTCTGCGGCAGCAAAGAAAAGTTTTCTTCTGATTTTGTCTGTTCATAGATCCACATACGCTGTTTTCTCCCTCTGATGGATTCGATTTGCCGGATCGATCAACGAAGCGTGTGTCTGCGACTGCGCAGGGTGACTCCAAGAAGCCCACCAATGCAACCGCAGAGTAGCACCGCCAGAAGGCGGCATACCACAGCAGGCTCAGCGGCTGTGCCGTTCCATATAGCAGAAAGCGCCAGCGGCACTGCCAGAAATGTACTTTGGAGCAGTCCGGTCAGCAGACCGCGCGCCTTTTTACGAAACGCTGCCGTCAGTGCACACAGCAGGCTGCCCATGCACACGGCTGTTGTGGCAAGTATCGGCACTACACTGCCGGAGCAGCCCTGCCCGGCCATCAGCTGCGCAAAACATGCCAAAGCTGCCGCCGTTACAGCTACCCCCAGCACCCCGAAAAGCAGAAACGAAAGAAGCTCCGCCGGGAAACCTCGAGACTCAGACATAACAAAACCGCCTCCCTGCACATAGTCTATGCAGGGAGGCGGTTCATGTATGCACGGTGTAAACGCTTACTTCTTGTCGGCAGGAGCCTTGTCCATGTTCAGCTTTTCGACCGAAGAGATCGCAGACTTGGTGAAGCGGATCTTCACGCGGTCAGCGCCGGTCTCCAGAACAAAGGTGTCATCCTTGATGGCGACAACGCGGCCAATGACACCACCGATGGTGGTGACCTGATCGCCGATCTCCAGACTGCTGCGCATAGCGGCATCCTTCTTTTCCTGCTTCTTCTGAGGACGGTAGATCATGAAGTACAGCAGGACCAGCATCAGTGCCAGCGTGAAGAACAGGCTGATATAGCCTTCGGACGTGGTAGTCAGAAATTGCATGGGGCAAAATCTCCTCTCAAAAATTCAGATAATGCTATTATACCCTCTTATCAGCCTTGTTGCAAGGCTAAAGTTTAAATTCGGGTATCCAGAAGTTTAACGTATCTGTCATGGAAGGCGGTAAAGGTGCCGGCATCCAGTTCGTCCCGGATACGTTCCATCAGATGATTGTAGAACCACAGATTGTGCATCACGGTCAGGCGCATACCCAACATCTCATCTGCCTTGAGCAGGTGCCGGATGTAGGCGCGGGAATAGTTGCGGCACACCGGGCAGCCGCAGGCGGGATCAATGGGACGCTCGTCCCGCTCATACTTGGCATTCTTGATGTTAATGATGCCGCTCCATGTATTCAGGTGGCCGTGGCGGGCATTGCGGCTGGGCATAACGCAGTCAAACAAATCCACACCACGGGCTACGGCCTCGATGATGTTGCCGGGAGTGCCGACACCCATCAGATAGCGGATCTTGTCCTTGGGCATGTGCGGTTCCACCTGACTGATCATCTCATACATCACTTCGGTGGGCTCGCCCACAGCCAGACCGCCGATGGCGTAGCCGTCCAACTCCAGCTCTGCAATCTGCTTCATGTGCTCCACGCGCAGGTCTGCATAGGTACAGCCCTGATTGATGCCGAACAGAAGCTGATCCGGGTTGACCGAGATACCCTCGTGCTTCAGGCGTGCCATTTCGGCCTTGCAGCGCTTCAGCCAGCGGGTGGTGCGTTCGCAGCTGTCCTTGGAGTAATCGTGCTGGGCGGGGTTCTCTACGCACTCATCAAAGGCCATGGCGATGGTAGAGCCCAGATTTGCCTGAATCTGCATACTCTCCTCGGGCCCCATAAAGATGCGGTGCCCGTCCAGATGGGAGGCGAAGGTCACGCCCTCCTCGGTGATCTTGCGCAGCTTTGCCAGACTGAACACCTGAAATCCGCCGCTGTCGGTCAGGATAGGCCCGTTCCAGCGGGTAAACTTGTGCAGGCCGCCCATATCCGCTACCAGCTTGTCGCCGGGACGCAGATGCAGATGGTAGGTGTTGCACAGCATGACCTGCGCGCCGATATCCTTCAGATCCTGCGCCGACAGGCCGCCCTTGATGGCACCAGCGGTGGCAACGTTCTGGAAGGCAGGGGTCTGAACCGTGCCGTGCACGGTTTTGAACTCGCCCCGCCGGGCGCTGTGCTCCTGCTTGAGCAGGGTGTAAGTCGTCAAAGAAGGCATGATTATTCGTTCCTTTCTGCGCACGGAAAACAGCCGTGCAGCCTCGATGCAGGCCACGAGCCTGCAAGTTATCAGAATGATCACAGCAGCGGTCTGCCGTAATTGTAAGGGGAGCGGCGGATGCAGATCGCATCCTTACCTTTCACATACAAATATCGCAAAAAGCGCGAATTTTGCATCAGACTATCAGCATCGCATCGCCAAAGGAGAAGAAACGGTACTTCTCTGCCACAGCTACCTCATAGGCGTGCATGGTCTTTTCGTAGCCGTACAGGGCGGACACCAACATGATCAGGGTGCTCTCCGGCAGATGGAAGTTGGTGATCAGACCGTCGATGCAGTTGAACTTCACCCCCGGGTACAGGAAGATGGAGGTGTTGCCGCTGCAAGCCTTGATCTCGCCGTACTTGGCAGCGGCAGCCTCCAGTGTGCGGCAGCTGGTAGTGCCCACAGCGATGACCCGGTGGCCTGCGGCCTTGGTCTCGCGGATGCGCCGGGCGGTCTCCTCGCTGATGGAGTACCACTCGCTGTGCATCTTATGGTCGGAGATCTCGTCCTCCTGCACAGGTCGGAAGGTGCCCAGACCAACGTGCAGGGTGACCTCGGCAATGCCGACCCCCATGGCGCGGATGGTGTCCATCAGCTCCGGGGTAAAGTGCAGCCCGGCGGTGGGAGCAGCTGCGCTGCCCAGCTCCTTGGCATAGACGGTCTGGTACTGGCTCTGATCCTCCAGCTGCTTTGTGATGTAGGGCGGCAGCGGCATCTTGCCAAATTCATCCAGCTTTTCATAAAGCGTTTCGGTATCATAATAGAATGTAACGTACTTGTTGCCGTCCTCCATGGTCTCGTCCACCACAGCGGTCAGGCTGCCGTCACCAAAGCTTACCTTCGTGCCGGGCTGCATCCGCTTGCCGGGTTTTGCCAGGCACTCCCACTGGTCTCCCTTCACCTGCCGCAGCAGCAGCAGCTCGCACACGGCACCGGTAGGCTGCTTGACGCCCACGATGCGGGCGGGCAGCACCTTGGAATTATTCACTACCAAAAGATCTCCCGGCTCCAGAAATTCCGGCAGGTCGCGGAATACCTTGTGCTGGATGCTGTCGTCCTTTTGGCTCAGAACCATCAGCCGTGCCGCATCCCGAGGGGACGCAGGTTCCTGTGCAATGAGCTCTTTGGGTAAATCATACCAAAAATCTTTTTTTAACATACTGTGCATTTGCCTTTCCGATGATTGACACGGACAACGTATCAATGATATTATAGAATCTGTATAAACAGTATCTATTATATTGCATCGCTGTCCGGTTTGCAAGCCGTGTTGTGCACAATGATAAGATTTGCTGTTTGTTTTTTTGAAAGGAAAGGTGCTGGAAATGGATAGACAGTATAAAGTGGGTATCGTAGGCGCAACTGGTATGGTGGGTCAGCGTTTTGTGACTCTGCTGGAGAATCATCCCTGGTTCAAACTGACCGTGCTGGCTGCATCCGGCCGCAGTGCGGGCAAAAGCTATGAGGATGCAGTGGGCTCCCGCTGGGCCATGACTACTCCCATGCCGGAGAGCGTGAAGAAGATGACCGTTCTGGACGCTTCCAAGGTAGAGGAAGTTGCTTCGCAGGTGGATTTTGTTTTCTGCGCTGTCAATATGCCCAAGGACGAGATCAAAGCACTGGAGGAAGCATACGCCAAGGCTGAGTGCCCGGTGGTCTCCAACAACAGTGCCCATCGTTTCACCTCGGACGTTCCTATGGTGGTACCTGAGATCAATGCCGACCATATCGAGATCATTCCCGCCCAGCGTAAGCGTCTGGGCACCAAGCGCGGTTTCATCGCCGTCAAGTCCAATTGCAGCCTGCAGAGCTATGTGCCTGCCCTGCATCCCCTGATGAAGGACTTTGGCGTGAGCAAGGCGCTGGTGTGCACCTATCAGGCCATTTCCGGTGCTGGTAAGACCTTTGACCGGATGCCTGAGATCGTGGACAACGTGATCCCCTACATCGGCGGCGAGGAGGAAAAGAGCGAGCGCGAGCCGCTGAAGCTGTGGGGCCACATTGAGGGCGACCAGATCGTCAATGCCGAGAAGCCGGTCATCACTGCACAGTGCTTCCGTGTGCCTGTTTCGGACGGCCACACCGCAGCCGTGTTCGTAAGCTTTGACAAAAAGCCCACCAAGGAGCAGATGTTGGAAGCTTGGGCGAACTTCCGCGGCCCTGCACAGGAACTGAACCTGCCCAGCGCTCCCAAGCAGTTCCTGCACTACTTTACTGAGCCGGATCGTCCGCAGCCCAAGCTGGATCGCAACACCGAAAACGGTATGGCAGTGTGCATCGGCCGTCTGCGGGAGGACACCCTGTTTGATTACAAGTTTGCCTGCATGAGCCACAACACCCTGCGCGGTGCTGCCGGCGGTGCTGTGCTGCTGGCCGAGCTGCTGGCAGCAAAGGGCTATATGGACTAATGCCTGAATTTTTGCGCGATACACGCAGCAAAGGAGTTTTTTACTATGAAGAAGCCTGTCTTTACCGGTGCGGGTGTTGCCATCATCACCCCGATGTACGAGGACGGAAGCATCAACTTTGACGAGTTGGGCCGCATTATCGAGGATCAGATCGCCCGCCACACCGATGCCATCATCATCTGCGGCACCACCGGCGAGTGTTCTACCATGACCGATGAGGAGCAGCTGGCCGCCATCAAGTTCACCGTGGATACGGTCAATCACCGCGTACCGGTCATTGCCGGTGCCGGTTCCGGAAAGACTTGAGTGGTCTACATCTAATTCACAGATAGCTGATTTTGCAACAGGAACAGAAGATAATCCTGTTTATATGGATTCAGTTACAGGGCTTGCACCTGTAATTCATGGAAATTTTGCAGGAAAAGCTACAATAACAGCTAATTATTATACTAAGAAGTTTGATGAGGATAATAATGAGATTGTTGGTTCAAGAGAACTTCTTGATACAAGAAAAGCGACTGTTACTGTTCCACTTTCTGTTACAGTTACATATAATGGAAGCGAATCGATTCCAAATTATCTTGAAGTTGGTTCACAGCTTTATATAACAACTAATGCGAGTGATGCAAACAGGATTGTTATAGAGACATCTAATGATAAGACAGGAACTGTTTCATCAGATGGCGTTGTAAAACTTGTACAGAGTACAGGAAGTACAGCTACACTTGAAGTAGTTGGTGGTGGTACGACAACGGTTTATGTACGTACAACTGATAATCCGGAAAAGGAAGATGCACTTGTTAAGATATTTAAAGTAACAGGTAAGATTCATTTCCTTGATGGACAGGGCAATGCAAACGATCAGGATCATTTTATACAGACATCTTCAATTACTCCTTCAAATGGTGTAAAGAGATATATGGTTCTTGATAAAACAGAATATAAAGATTTCATGCA
>OOAN01001544.1_pt1 | contig 12140 bp, 9 predicted proteins | sample 1671301 | NCBI WGS metagenome assembly OOAN01 (sample SAMN06348142, study PRJEB24527) | human gut metagenome | biome: human gut; feature: ankylosing spondylitis patient; material: feces | host: Homo sapiens | place: China | collected 2015-10
AGTTCCAGGACGAGGAGACCGGCATGTTCTGGCAGGTGATGGACCACCCCGGCGTCGAGGGCAACTACCTCGAGACAAGCGGCACGGCCCTCTTCGCCTACGCCGTGCTCAAGGGCGTGCGTCTCGGCTACCTGCCCAAGCGGATGGCCGCATGGGCTGAGAAAGCCTTCTACGGCACCTGTGACAAGTATCTGAGCAAGAACCCGGACGGCAGCCTGCAGCTGGATGGCATCTGCCTCGTGGCCGGCCTCGGCGGCAAGGATCACCGCGACGGCTCGCTGGCTTACTATTTCAGTGAGCCGGTGGTCTGCAACGACGCAAAGGGCGTCGGCCCGCTGGTGCTGGCCTACACCGAGATGATCGCACGGAAGTGACCTCTCCCCTATCGCAGAAGACCTCCGCCGCCTTTCAGGGCTGCGGAGGTCTTTTTTACATTGGAATTTATTGTTTCTCTTCAGGGCCAAAGAAATGCAGGACCCTCAGCGGAGCCTCCGCATCCAGTGTAAATCTTCCCGTTCCAGCGGGGACAAAGAGCTGGTCGGTCTTTTTCAGCGGCAGGCTGCGGCCGTTTGCGCTCAGGGTCCCTGCGCCTTCCAGCACATAGATGCCGCTGCCGCGCGGCGGGCAGTCCACCGTCAGGGTGACGAAGTAAACGTCTCGAGACGTTTACTTCGTCCAGACGGAAGAGCGGCGTATTGCGATAGCCCACCAGCGTCGTGATGCTTCCGCCCGCCGTTTTCAGCACCGTTTCCGGTTCGATGAACCAGCGGTCGTGGATCTCCTCGCGGCTGTGCGGCTCATAGTGGAAGCATTCGAACATCTTTTCAAAGCCAAGCCCCTGATGGCACATACTGTCGGCCACGGCAAAGCCGCTGGGGGTCGTGCGCTCCACCCGGATCGTATAATCCGTCGGCTCCTGGATCTCCACGAGGAAACAGCCCGCGCCGATGGCGTGGGGCATACCGCCCTCGATCAGGATGGTGTCGCCCGGATGCACCGGGTATTTCTGCATCCCGGCCAGCATCCCGGGAATATCCTGTGCGTGGAACAGCGCTTCCCACCGCGCGCGGGTCATGTCCGGCTGGAAGCCGTAGTAGATGCAGGGCTCTTCGCCGTTCACGGGGTGGCCGCTGAGGATGTGCCAGCACTCGGTCTTGCCGTACTGGCTCTGGAACAGCCGCAGGGCCGTCGGCTTGTCGGGATGCACCTGCAGAGTCAGGCGCTCGGCGCTGTCGATGAGCTTGGTCAGCACGCCGAGGGTGGGCTGTGCTGCGCCTTTGCCGAGATAGCCCTCCGTATCACTTTCCAGCACCGATTTCAGGGTGACGTCGGTGCCGCGCAGGTGGCTCATGCCCTCTTCGGGGAATTGCTCCCGTCCGGCGTTGCGGGCGGCGACGGTGGAAAGGATCCACTCTTCGGGGAAATGCCCGTCCTCGCCGTTGGAGTCACCGTGCAGGGCGTCCAGCATCCGGCCTCCCAGATAGGTGCGCCACGCCCGGGGGTTGTCCAGCAGGAACGGGAAATCTGTCGTCGGCTTCATAAAAACCTCCATAAAAGGCACAGAGCCTGCCTTTCCAAGGCAGGAAAGACAGGCTCCGCTTTATAAGATAGAAGAATCAGAGAGATGTGGAACGCTTGATTTAAGCGCCGTACACGAGGTTCGGCAGGAAGAGCACCGCCTGCGGGAAGAATATCATGAACAGGATGACACACACGATCGCGAGGTAGAAGGGCCAGCCTTTCTTGAAGGTCTCCTCAATGGGACACTCCATGATGTCAGACACGGCATACAGTGCGGTGCCGACAGGGGGAGTCATGACGCCGAAGGTGACGGTGGTCATCATGATCATGCCGAACACGACTTCGTTGACGCCGATGCTGCGCATGACGGGCAGCAGGATGGGGGTCAGGATCAGGGCGATAACGGTGGTCTCCATGAACATACCGCAGATCAGCAGGAAGACGACGACCAGCAGCAGCAGGATCGCGCTGTTGCTGGTGATGCCCAGCAGAGCGTTTGCAATGGTGACAGTGATGTTATCGAACACGATGCCGTAGCCGAACACGCCGGAGAAGGCCAGAATGATGGTGATGACGGTGATGTCCTTCACGCTGTCGCGCAGGGTCTGCAGCAGGCTCTCCCAGGTCAGCTCGTGGTAGAACACGGTGCCGACCAGCAGGGCGTATGCGCAGGCAAAGGAGCCGGACTCGGTGGGGCTCATGATGCCGAAGCGGATCAGGACGATCAGCAGGACAGGGAACAGAATGGCCCAGATACTATCCAGCAGAGCCTTCAGGATCTCAGACAGCGGAGCCGGATGGTCATGCTCGGGCTTGTAACCGAAGCGGCGGGCGCTCCAGGTGACGGCCAGCATCAGCAGCACGCACATCAGGACGCCGGGGACCCAGCCAGCCATGAACAGACGGCCAATGGACACCTCGCCGACGGTGCCGTAGATGATCAGGCCCATGCTCGGCGGAATGGTGGCGACGATCAGGCCGGACAGGCCGTTGATGGCGGCAGACCAGCCGCGGTCGTAGCCCAGGCGGGTCATCTCAGGTCCGAGGATGCGGCACTCCATCGAAGCATCTGCAACCGCAGAACCGGAGACGCCGCCCATCAGGGTGGACATCAGGCAGGAGACCTGACCGATGTTGCCGTACATATGGCCGGTGCAGGCGTTGGCAAAGCGCATCAGACGCTTGGTGATGCCGCAGCTGTTCATCAGGTTGCCGGCCAGAATGAACAGGGGGATGGCCAGCATGGTAAAGCTCTGAGAAGTGGAAATGGATTTCTGCACCAGAACGGTCATGGGCAGGTCGCGGATCATAAAGAACGAGAAGCCCGACAGACCGATGGAGAATGCCACGGGCATACCCAGCAGCAGAAACACAAAGAAGATACCGATTGCAATAAACATTAGCCGACGTCCCTCCCTGCTTCGTGTTTGACTTCCTGACCAGCAGGCGTCTTGACGCGCTCAATGATGTTCCGGATGGTGGAGATGAGCATAAAGAAGGAGCCGACAGGCACAGCCATCGTGACCCAGCTGTAGCTGATGTGCAGAGAAGTGATCTGACGTGCCCAGCCGGTGGTGGTCATGCCGTAGCCGTAGTAGATCAGCACGCAGAGGAACGCTGCGATGATGACCTTGAACAGGATGTCAAGCACCTTCTGCACCCCGGCGGGGAACTTCTTGACGAACAGATCAACGCCGATCAGGCCGGAGCCGCGCATGGCAACGTCGCTGCCGAGGAAGATCAGCCATGCGAAGGCGATCAGTGCAACGTCCTGTGCCCAGTTCAGCGGATGGCCAAAGGTACGCATCATCGCCGAAACAAAGACGAGGACTGCGATGCCTGCAACCAGGATCAGAGCAATCAGCTCTTCCAGCTTACAGACTTTTTCATAAAACTTCTTCATAGAAAGTCGTCCTTATTCACAATACCTCCTGCACAGCGAGCTGCCATGCAGGAGGACATTTACGTTATGGTCGATTCAGCTTTTTAAGGGATCAGGCCTCGACGCCGGCTTCCTTGTACAGCTGCTCGCGCAGCTCGGTCCAGCCCAGCTTCTCGTATGCGGGCTTGACAGCCTCACGGAAGATGTCCTTATCGACCTCGACGATGGTCATGCCGTTGTCGGTCAGGGTCTTCTCCATGTCATCCTGAGCAGCGATGATGTCCTGAGCATTGTTGTATGCGCAGTCGTTGAAGTCCTTCTTCATGACTTCCTGATACTCAGCGGGCAGCTTGTCGAACCATGCCTGACCGCAGATGACCATGTTGAACAGGTTGATGTGCTCGGTCTTGCTGACGTACTCGCAGACCTCGTAGATCTTGCTGGAAACAGCAGAGGTGTACTGGACTTCGCAGCCGTCGATGGACTTGGTCTGGATGCCGTTGTAGACCTCAGACCATGCGATGTTGTACGGGGTAGCGCCCATAGCGGAGATGGACTCAACGTACGGGTCAGCACCGGGGGTGCGGATGACAGCGCCCTTCAGATCGGCGGGGGTGTTGTAAGCCTTGTGGCCCATGAAGGAACGAGCACCGTCGTAGTAGTTGTAGCACAGGCCGCAGATGCCGTTGTTGGCCAGGTCAGCGTCCCAGCCCTTGAAGGTATCGGTAGCCATCAGCTTCATGCCGTCCTCGTAGTTGTCCACGATGTAGGCCATGTTCATGATGCCGATGTCGTTGACGTAGCTGGACAGACGGCCTGCGTCGGTCAGGACGGCGATGCCCATGCCCTGCAGAGCCTGGTCGATCATGTCTTCCTCACCGCCCAGCTGGCTGGAAGGATAGATGGTGACCTTCACATGGCCGTCGGTGTCCTCAGCCACCTTGTCGGCAGCAGCCTGCAGGCCCTGATAGATCATGGAAGTATCGGTCTGGGTGGTGGAGAGCTTCAGCTCAAAGACCTCACCGGATGCAGCAGAACCGGCAGTGGAGCCGGAAGCAGCGGTGCCGGCGGTAGAAGCGGAAGAACCGCCGCAGGCGGTCAGGGCAGCAGTTGCAGCCATAGCGCCGCAGACAGCGAGAAACGAACGACGAGAAATCTTCTTCATGTGATTTTTCCTCCTGATTTTTCCAAACAGATCTTGCTCTTCTCGGATGAGCCTCGCGCAGGCCCATCTGATTTTCATGGCTTTATCATACCATGTTCATGTCCTGTTCACAGCTGTAGAATGTCACAAGCAGAATATGACATTCCGCCAAACAAAATATGACAAATGTCACTTCTTTCGTCAAATAGTCGAATAAAAGCCCGCTTTTATGCAGCAGTTTGCACAAAAGCGGGCTTTCTGCGTGGATTTTTTGTCAGCTTGTCAATGTGACGTCGAGCTGCTGCTGAATTTGCAGCAGCTGCAATTCAAAGTTCTTGTCTGCCGACATGGCCTCGGTGATCAGGCGGTCGGCGCTCTCCATCGCCTGATGATACCGCGCAAAGCGGGGCGTGGCAAGCGTATCCTCCATGATGGCAGGCAGAGTGGACATCCCGCGGGAGGCGGTGTCCTGCGAGTCCAGCTGAAGCAGCCGGGCGACCTCATCCGATTCCGTCACACTGTGCAGGGCGGACACGCCGCTCAACTCGGTGTAGACCATCGTCTGCATCTCCTCCGTGCAGGCAATGGTCTTCAGCAGCTCCCACGCCAGCCGGGAGTGCTTTGTGCGCTGGCTGATGCCCAGCATGAGGGTGCTCAGCCGGGAGTAGTTGCCGCCGCCGACGCTTGTGCCGCTGGGCATGGCGATGCAGTCCCACTCAAAGTTCGACGAGCGCTTGATGCGCCACGGATACGGCTCATAGCTGCGGTACTCGGAAAACAGCATCGGGCGGAACGCCACTCTGCCCTCGTCGAAGGTCTTTTCGCTCAGATCCGTTCCGGCGTTGAGCTGGTAGATCTTCCGCGCAAACTGCATGGCGGACTCCTGTGCGCTCTGGTTCAGCAGGCAGTGCTGGCCGTCCTCACTGAACAGAGAACAGCCGTTGGCCACCAGCGCCTCTTCCCAGCCGTAATCGTAGACGCCGAACTGGTCAACGATGCCGTCCCCGTCCGTGTCTCTCGTCAGCTGCTCACACAGGCTGTAAAACTCATCCCACGTCCAATCGTTATCCGGGATGCGGATGTGCTCTTTTTGGAGCAGTGTCTTATTGATGAACATCATCTGCGGCACGCATTCCAGCGGCAGCGCATACTGTTTCCCCTTGTCGGCTCCGGCCTGCAATGCCGCCGGGTAAAAGCCGCTCAGATCCGCTTCCGGGTCTTGCTTCATGAACGGATCCAGCTCCCGCAGGGAAGCTGTATCGCTGAAAATTACAAGGTCCTCGGGAAGGATCACCATCACATCCGGCTCCTGCCCCAGCAGGTACTGGCCGCTGAGCCATTCGGTGTAGTCTTCGACCCGGATGCCGCTGGTGTACTCGACTTTCACGTTGGGGTGCTCTGCCTCAAACTTTTCAATGGCGGCGTCAATAAAGGTATAGTAGTTCTCGCCCGGGACATCCCAATAGCTGTCACACGGGAAGCCGATGTGCAGCACCACCGGACGGCTGGCAGCCGCCAGAATGATGACCGCTGCCAGCAGAAAGGGCAGCGCGGCTTTCCAGTACCGGCTCATACGTCTGCCTCCGGCTGGCTGTTCTGGTTCTGCACCGCCCAGATGGCCAGCTGGGTGCGGTCACGGAGTTCCAGCTTGCGCAGGATGCTGCTGATGTAGTTGCGCACCGTGCCTTCGGAGAGATAGAGTCTGCCCGCGATCTCCTTGTTGGAGAGGCCGCAGCCCACCTCGCGGATGACCTGCCACTCCATCTTGGTCAGCTCCAGCGCATTCTTTTTGTTCACGCGCACCTGCACGTCGCCCTGTGCCATGCGGGAGAACATCTGCAAGACCTTGGACGCCACATCCGGGGCGATGATGGAGCCGCCCCGCGCGGCCTCCCGCACGGCGTTGGTCAGGCCGTCCACCGAGACGCCCTTGAGCAGGTAGCCGGAAGCGCCGTACCGCAGAGCGTCAAACACATAATCGTCATCGTCAAAGGTGGTCAGGATGATGACCTTGATGCCCGGAAACTCCTGCTTGATGCGGCGGGTACACTCCACGCCGTCCATCTCGGGCATCCGAATGTCCAGCAGCACCACGTCGGGCTGCTTTTCCTCCACGAGTTCCAGCGCTTCACGGCCATTGGCGGCCGTACCCACCATCTCAATGTCTTCCTGCTTGCTCATCACAAAGCTGAGGCTCTGACGGATCAGTTCCTGGTCGTCGGCCAGAAGCACCTTTATCATACCGTTTCCTCCTGTTTCCTCTTTTCACTGCCCGGGGTCTTGCGCAGCGGGATCTCTGCCCGGATGCAGAACCCGTCGCTGTTCTCATACCAGAACGTGCCGCCCAGCAGGAGCATCCGCTCCTGCATATGCTGCAAGCCAAAGCCCGGCGTCACGCTCTTGCAGCCGATGCCGTTGTCCCTTACCGACACTTCCAGCACGCCGTCCTCGATATGGCACCGCACCTGGACACGGGTGGCGTGGCCATGGCGGATGGCGTTGGTGATGCCCTCCTGCACAGTGCGGTAGACGCAGTCTTCCTCATCCTGCGAGAGCGTCAGCCCTGCCAGCGACTCTTCCAGCTGGATCTGCGTGCCGCTGCTCTGCGCCATGCTGGTACACATCTTGTTGAGCGCACCCGAGAGGTTTTCTTTTTCCAGCGAGTCCGGCCGCAGCGCCTTGACCGAGCGCCGGACATCGTTCATGCCGTTGCGGGCGGTGTCGGCTATCAGCTCCATCTGGTGCCGTGCCATCTCGGGCGAGTCGTCCATCATCTGGATGCAGGCGTCTGCGCCCGCCGTGATGCCCGTGAGCACATGGCCTAACGTGTCGTGGATCTCCCGCGCAAGGCGGTTGCGCTCCTGCACCTGTGCGGTGTGGGCGCTCTCCTCGGCGTAGATGCGCAGCTGCTCGTTGGCCTGCTGCAGCTGCTGGTTCAGGTTCAAGATCTCCTGTTTCTCGCTGGTCTGCTGGCTGATGAACAGCACCATGTACAGGATGAAGAGTATCATTTCCAGCGCCGACAGGCTCTCGATCACCAGCTGCAGGACGCTGCGGGTGTGCAGGCTGTAAAAAGCCAGGTATTGTTTCAGCGTCACGGCATGGAGGGCGCTGGTGGCGGCGTCCATGTTGCAGAAAAGGTACACCACGATCATGGCGCTCAGAAAGCGCTTCTGCCGGAGAGCGCGCGGGTCGTCCACCATATCCACGATCGCAAACAGAGCGATCTTGTCGCAGTTCTGCTGGAAGATCAGCGCCGAGGCACTGTACAGCACGCCCTCCAATAAATATAGCTGCCAGCTGCTGCGGGAGAGAAAGCCGCTGTCCACCTCGTGGGAGCACTTGCTCAGGATGGTGCCCACCGCTGCCAGCATCACGCCCAGGGCAAGCACACCGGGGCGGTACGGCAGCCATTGCAGCTGCTGCAAAAACGAGTCTGCACGGCCAACTCTCACCGCGTAGAGCGGCGTGATGATCTGCACCGCAAAGATGAGCAGGATCAGAAATACCGTCAGCCACTCAATGGCATGGTAGAGCACTCGGAGGCCGATGGACAAATTTTCAGTTTTCATTGCCAGCCCTCCGTGCCGTAGCGCAGAATATCCTCCTGCGTGATCTGATTTACCGGCACCACGATGTTGGTCAGGTACGGCTTGCCCTCCAGGATCTCATACACCACTTCTGCCGCCATCCGGCCGATGCGGAGGGGCGACTGCGCCGAGGTGGCCGTCATCAGCCCTTCGGAGATCAGGGCTTTCGCCTCCGGTGAGCCGTCCACGCTGTAAACCAAAGTGGACGAGAGCACGCCCTTTTCTTCCAGCGCCGCCATTGCACCCAGGGCCGCCTGCTCGTTGACGGCCATCACGACGTCAATGCGCGGGAACGTCTCCAACAGCTGCACCATCGCGCGCATGGCACGGTTCAGCTCACCGCCGCAGTCCCGCAGCTCCAGGATCCGGTAGTCGTTGCCGCTTTTGGTCAGGGTCTGGCAGAAGCCCGAAAGCCTGTCCCAGCTGGAGAACGAATCCGAGTTGGACAGCAGCACGATGCGGGCGTTCTTGGTCTGGCTGATGAGGTGGCGGGCGTCCAGCAGACCGGCACCGTAGTTGTTGGAGGTGATGGTGCAGGTGACAAGCTCCGGGTCGTCCACCTTGGAGTCGATGAGGATGACCGGCACGCCCTTTTCCCTCGCCTTTTCCAGCGCAGGCGTCACGCCCACATAATCCACCGGGTTCACGATAAGCAGCTCAATGCCCTTATTGAGCATATCCTCGATCTCCTGATTCTGCCGCTCCTGGTCTTGTCCCGGGTCGCGCACCAGGAGCAGATCGCCGTTGCTCTTGATCTGCATCTGGATCTCATCGTTGATGGTCTCATAAAACGGGTCACTCAGGGTCGTATATGTTGCCCCGATCACCCGCGTATGAGTCGGCAGACGCACCGCGTCGATAAACCTTCCCTGCACCCAGATGCTCACTGACACCGCAGCCACCAGCATCAGCAGCCCCGCCAATGTCCGCCGAAACAGCTCCATCTGCATCCCCTCCTTCCGGCTAATAAGTGGTTTTATTATAGCCCAGTTTCCCTCCGGGAACAAGGGCAAGTTTTTCGGTACACCGTCTCCCCTTCATCTTGACAACCACACGGCGGCAGGGTATGCTTTAACCATCCAACCACATCTGATTTCACAAGAGGGTCTATGAATATTTACGATATTGCACGGGAAGCCGGCGTCTCGATCGCCACCGTCTCCCGCGTACTCAACCACAAAGATACTGTCCGCGCTGACACCCGCGCCAAGGTGGAAAAGGTGCTCAAACGCTGCAACTACGCCCCCAGTGCCATTGCGCAGGGCATGGTCAGCAAGAGCCTGCACACCGTGGCCGTGCTCACAGTGGACATCCGGGATTCCCACTATGCCCGCACAGCCTACACCATCGAGCGCGAGTTTGGCCGCAGAGGGTACGAGGTCATCCTCTGCAACACCGGCGGCGACCGGGCGGAGACGCTGCGCACCCTGCAGGCTGTGGCGCAAAAGCAGGTGGACGGCCTCATCCTGGTCGGCTCGATTTTCAACACCATCTGTCAGGGGGCAGAGATGGAGAATCTCCTGCGCAAAATGCCCGTCGTCCTTGCCAACGGCACGCTGGCTCTGCCGGACGCCTATTCGGTCATGGTCGATGACTGCCGGGGCGTCGAGATGGCCGTGGAGCATCTGGTGAAAACCGGCCGCCGGGATCTCTACTACATTAAAGATAAGGCCACCGACAGCGCCGCCGCCAAGGCGAAAGGCTTCCTCTCCGGGATGACAGGCGCAGGTCTGGACGCGGAGGGGCATATTCTGGAAACAGGCGAGACGCTGGAAGACGGCATCCGCGCGGTGCAGCAGCTTTTGGCCGAGGGCATCCGCCCGGACGGCATTCTCTGCGGTGAGGATCTGACCGCTGCGGGTGTGCTGAAAGCCCTGCTCCGGGCGGGCATCCGCGTCCCCGAGGAGACCGCCGTGGTGGGCTATGATAATTCCACCTATGCCCGCCTGTGCGAGCCGGAATTGACTTCCGTGGACAACAAACCGGAGCAGGTGGCCTTGCTCTGCGTCCAGCTGCTGCAGAGCCGCATCGAGCACGGCGAGGACTATTCTTCTGTCACCTTGCAGCCGGAACTCGTTCAGAGGCAGAGCAGTTGAAGTGTAAAATCTTAGGAGTGTGTGTGTTCCTCGAAATGTAAGCGGTTACAGATTCTCGCCAAAAAGTCTGCGTTTCTTTTTGAAAACACTTGATTTTTGCTTTTGTTATGCTATAATCAAGCAAAGAAAGCGCTTACATTATTCTTTTCAAACACTGCTCAGGAGGAGATCTTATGAAACGTGTCGCCTACGAAGAAATGGTCGCTCAGTTCACCCGCGTGCTGGAAAAGCACGGCTTCACCCCGTCGGACGCCAAAGACGCCGCTGTGATTTTCGCCCAGAACAGCCTTTCCGGCGTGTACAGCCACGGTCTGAATCGCTTTCCGCGGGTGGTGAGCTACCTCGAAAAGAGCGAGATCGACCCGCTTGCCCGCGCCGAGTGCATCTCCCGCATGGGCAGTATGGAGCGCTGGGACGGCCACCGCGGCTTCGGCCCGCTGAACGCACAGCGCGCAATGGAGCGTGCCTGCGCCCTCGCCAAAGAGAACGGCGTCGGCATCGTGGCATTGGGCAACAACAACCACTGGATGCGCGGCGGCACCTACGGCTGGCTGGCCGCCGAAAAAGGCTGCATCGGCATCTGCTGGTCGAACACCGCCCCCAATATGCCTGCCTGGGGCGCCAAAGACTGCCGCATCGGCAATAACCCGCTCATCCTCGCTGTCCCCCGTTCCGACGGTCAGCACGTCATGGTGGACTGCGCCTTGAGCCAGTTCAGCTACGGCAAGCTGGAGAGCACCCGTCTGGCGGGCAGGCAGCTGCCCGTACCCGGCGGCTGCGACGAGGACGGCCAGCTCACGACAGACCCCGCCGCCATCGAAAAGAGCGGCCGCGCACTGCCCATCGGCTACTGGAAGGGCAGCGGCCTCTCCATCCTGCTGGATTTGATTTCCACCCTCCTTTCCGGCGGCAATGCCGTCCACACCATCGGGACCTTCGGCGACGAGATCGGTCTGACCCAAATCATGATCGCGATCGACCCCACTAAATTTGGCACCGTCGAGGAAAACGACGCCGTCATCAGCGCCATCCTTGCGGACATCAAGGCCAGCACCCCGGCCAGACCGGATGGCGAAGTCCGCTGGCCCGGCGAGGGAATGCTGCGCACCATCAAAGAAAACCGCGAGCTTGGTGTTCCGGTGGTCGAGGAGATCTGGGAGTCAATTTTGAAGATGTAAGAAAACCTCCATGTTTTTCACATTTGCTTTTCCTGCGGTGGAAAGTTCTGTCTGTCCGTTTGCAGATCCATAAAAGAAAAAGCCTGAAACTTCTCGGTACATCAAGAAGTTTCAGGCTTTTCTAATTGCAAATTGGAAATTTACTGGTCGATGGGCTTCATCGTGGGGAACAGCAGCACGTCACGGATAGAAGCGCTGTCCGTCAGCAGCATGACCAGACGGTCAACACCGAAGCCGAGGCCGCCCGTGGGAGGCAGACCGTACTCCAGAGCGTTGACGTAGTCGTAATCGACCTGTGCCTTGCAGTCGGGCTCGATGGCCTTGCGCTCGGCGACCTGACGCTCGAAGCGGCCCTTCTGGTCGATGGGGTCGTTCAGCTCGCTGAAAGCGTTGCCGTACTCGGTGCAGTCGATGAAGTACTCAAAACGCTCGGTGAAAGCGGGATCATCCGGCTTGCGCTTGGCCAGCGGGCTGATCTCGACGGGGTAGTCGTAGATGAAGGTGGGCTGGATGAGCTTGTCCTCGACGAAAGCGTCGAAGAACTCGGCCAGGATGGCACCCTTGGTGGGAACCTCGGGCAGCTCCACATGGTGCTCCTTGGCAGCGGCGATGGCGTCCTCATCGGTCTTCCAGTCGTTGAAGTCAACGCCGGAATACTTCTTGACGGCCTCGACCATGGTCAGGCGCTCCCAGTGGCCCATGTCGATCTGCTTGCCCTGATAGGGGATG
>OOAN01001545.1_pt1 | contig 12138 bp, 9 predicted proteins | sample 1671301 | NCBI WGS metagenome assembly OOAN01 (sample SAMN06348142, study PRJEB24527) | human gut metagenome | biome: human gut; feature: ankylosing spondylitis patient; material: feces | host: Homo sapiens | place: China | collected 2015-10
AATAATTGATTTTGCGGATTAAAGATTTAAGGAAGTTATGAGCGATAACAAAGAGGGACCCGTCTGTTCTTTTTGCGGAGCCAAAAAGGGACAGTATTCCGAAATTTATAAGTCCAACATCGGAGATCAGTACATTTGCAAAGAATGTACTGAAGAGCTAGCTCGTTACTCCGGAGTCATTGAAGAAGCTTTGAAACGCTACCAGTATCTCGAAGCTCACAATAAGAACGCCGGCTCTGAAGCTCCGGGTAAAGAGCCTGAAGCAGAAGAGGCCGAAAAGCAGGATCCGATTTTGTACGGAGAGCTGCCCACACCGAAAGAAATCTACGCCAATCTTGACCAATACGTTATCGGACAGGAACAGGCGAAGAAAGTTCTTTCCGTGGCTGTTTACAATCATTATAAGAGAATCACATCGAAGATGGAAAGTGATGTTGATCTTCAGAAGAGCAACATCCTGATGCTCGGTCCGACCGGCTCCGGCAAGACTTATCTTGCGCAGACACTTGCGAAGCTTTTAGGTGTTCCGTTTGCAATCGCAGATGCAACGACGCTGACTGAGGCCGGTTATGTGGGCGAGGACGTGGAGAACATTCTGCTCAAGCTGATCCAGGCGGCAGATTTTGATGTGCAGAAGGCACAGATCGGCATCATCTACATTGATGAGATCGACAAGATCACCCGCAAGAGCGAAAACCCCTCCATCACTCGCGATGTGGGCGGCGAGGGCGTACAGCAGGCACTGCTGAAGATCTTGGAGGGAACTGTCAGCAACGTGCCGCCGCAGGGCGGCCGCAAGCACCCGCAGCAGGAGTTCATCCAGATCGACACCACCAACATCCTGTTCATCTGCGGCGGTGCCTTTGACGGTCTGGACAAGTATATCCTGCGCCGCACCGATAAGTCCGCGCTGGGCTTCGGCAGTGCGCTGAAGGATAACTCCACCGAGGCTGAGCGCGCATTGCTGCGCAAGGTAGAGCCCCACGATCTGGTCAAGTTCGGCCTGATCCCGGAGCTGATCGGCCGTCTGCCGGTCATCACCGTGCTGGATGATCTGGACGAGGATGCGCTGGTGCGCGTGCTCAAGGAGCCCCGCAACAGTCTGGTCAAGCAGTATAAAGAGCTGCTGGGCATGGATAACGTGGAGCTTACCTTCACGGACGAAGCTTTGCACGCCATTGCCCGCAAGACTATCGAGCGCAAGACTGGTGCCCGTGGTCTGCGCAGCGTGATGGAAAGCATTCTGCTGCCCATCATGTACGAGGTGCCCAGCGATGCCACCATCATCCGCGTGACCGTGGACGAGGACACCGTGGAGGGCGGTGAGGCACATCTGGAATACGGTGCCGTGCGCAAACGCTATAAAAATCAGGCCGCTCTCAGCTGACGGCATCGCCGCACAGCAGGGGAGTGTACCTGCCTAAAAGCCCTGTTTCGAAAGCTTTTTGCTTTTGGCAGGGCTTTTTGCTTTCAAATTCTTGTTTCTGACAGGAAAATGTACTATAATAGCAAAGTATGGAGCGTGCGGCGTGTGTTCTCTGGCAGGGGCATACCGCAAAAGACGAGCCATAGTATTGGGTAACAGGAAGAGTACTATAAAGGAGTGTGTTTTCAATGGCAAATTACCACGAGATGGATCGCGATGCGCTGACCGCTGAAAAGGCAGCGCTGGAACAGGCTTATAAAGAGTTTCAGGCAAAGGGTCTGAAGCTGAACATGGCACGCGGCAAGCCCGGCCCCCACCAGATGGATCTGGCAATGGACCTGCTGAAGATGACCGACTACACCACGGATGCAGGCACCGACGCCCGCAACTACGGCGAGCTGGAGGGTCTGAGCGAGGCACGCGCCCTGTTTGCAGATGTGTTCGGCGTAAAGCCCAACGAGGTGTTCGTGGGCGGCAACTCCAGCCTGCAGCTGATGTACAACCTCATCAACATCGGCTATGTGTTCGGCTTCCCGGAGTCTCCCTGCCCTTGGTCTCAGGTAGAGAAGCGCAAGTTCCTCTGCCCGGTGCCCGGCTATGACCGTCACTTTGCTATCACCGAGGAGTTCGGCTTTGAGCTGATCAGCGTGCCCATGACCCCCAACGGCCCCGATATGGACGTTGTGGAAAAGCTGGTGGCTGAGGACGATACCATCAAGGGCATCTGGTGCGTGCCGCAGTACTCCAACCCCGATGGCTACACTTACAGCGATGAGACCATCGAGCGCTTTGCAAAGATGAAGACCGCCGCCCCGGATTTCAAGATCTTCTGGGATGAGGCCTACATCGTCCACCACTTGACCGAGGAGATCATCGAGACCCCCGTGCTGCTGAACGTAAGCAAGAAGTACGGCACGCAGGACCGCGTGTTCATGTTCACCTCCACCAGCAAGATCACCTTCCCGGGCGCCGGTGTTTCTGCCATTGCCTGCAGCGACAACAGCATGAAGTATATGTGCAAGCGCTTTTCAGTGATGATCATCAGCTACGATAAGATGAACCAGCTGCGCCACGTCCGCTTCCTGAAGAACAAGGAGGGCGTTCTGGCACACATGGCAAAGCACCGCCGCCGTCTGGTGCCCTGCTTCGATGCCGTCAAGACCGCTTTTGCCGCCAACCTCACCCCCTGCGGCGATATTGCCCACTGGACCAACCCCAAGGGCGGCTACTTTATCAGCCTGTATGTCATGCCCGGCTGCGCTAAGCGCGTGGCGGAACTGTGCAAGAACGCAGGTCTGGTGCTGACCGGTGCAGGCTCTGCTTACCCGTACCACAAGGATCCGCAGGATTCTCATCTGCGCATCGCCCCCACTTACCCCAGTCTGGACGAGGTGGAGACCGCTTCCGAGCTGCTGTGCGTCTGCGTGCGTCTGGCTGTTGTGGAAAAGCTGCTGGCTGATATGGCTTAAGGCTTAAAATAATTTGTATATTCTCCTCTGCGGGGCTCTTTGCAGGGCTGGCAGGGGAGTTTTATCACAGAAAGGTCGGCACGACGGCTGCTCTGTGAGGAGAGGAACCGTCGGCAAAACTTGCGGTTCACAACAAAAACGGCTGCGGCTGCACAGCCGCCGCTTTTGGAGGTTCCCGACTTATGAAAACAAAAGGCAAAGCATGGCAGCTGGTCGTTACCGCGCTGCTGATCGTTGTGTTTGTTTACACCGCCTTTTTTGGCGTGGCGGAAAAATATGGCGATGTGACCACCACCTACATCAAGGGTGCAAAGGATATCCGCTTTGGTGTGGATATCAAGGGCGGCGTCAACGTCACCTTTGTGCCCTCGGATGGCTATGATGCCACGGACGAGCAGCTGGATGCCGCCCGTCTGGTCATCGAGAACCGTCTGGTCGCGTTGAACGTGACCGACTACGAGCTGTATGTGGACAACAACTCCGACAGTCTGATTCTGGAGTTTCCGTGGCAGTCCGGCGAGACGGATTTTGACCCCGAGTCTGCCATTCAGGAGATCGGCACCACCGCCTACCTGACCTTCCGCGAGGGTGCCAGCAAGGACGGCGAGCTGATTTTGGACGGCTCCATGGTCGAAAGCGCTTCGGCGCAGTACGGCGCTGTGAGCAACGGCGGCAGCTCTGAGTATTACGTTGCCCTCAAGTTCACCACCGAGGGTGCCAAGGCCTTTGGCGATGCCACCACTAAGCTGGCCGCCGATAAGGGCAGCATCAGCATCTGGCTGGACGATGAAAACGTGAGCACCGCCACCGTCAACACCGCCATTACCGACGGACAGGCTATCATCACCAGCTCGGCGTCCAATCCCTTTACGCAGGATGCCGTGGTCAAAATGGCACGCCAGATCAACTCCGGTGCACTGCCCTTTGCGCTGAGCGTGGACAGCTACTCCACCGTAAGCCCCAGTCTGGGCGAAAACAGCCTTGGCGCCATGGTGCTGGCCGGCCTGATTGCCTTTGCCCTCATCGTGGTGTTCATGACGGTGCTGTACCGTCTGCCGGGCTTTCTGGCCTGCATCGCGCTGGCCGGTCAGGTGGCGGCTACGCTGGCCTTTGTGTCCGGCTACTTCTCGGTGTTTGAAAGCTTTACCCTGACCCTGCCCGGCATCGCAGGTATCATTCTGGCCATCGGCATGGGCGTGGATGCCAACGTCATCACCGCCGAGCGCATCAAGGAGGAGCTGAAAAACGGTAAATCTCTGGACGGCGCACTGAAAAGCGGCTTTGCCCGCGGCCTGACCCCTATCATTGACGGCAACGTGACCATCGTCATCGTGGCCATCGTGCTCATGGGTGCCTTCGGCCCCTCGGATGGCCTGTTTGCCAAGGCACTGCACTTTGTATTCTTTGCCTTCGGCCCCTCTACCGCAGGCACCATCTACGCCTTCGGTTATACACTGCTCACCGGCGTGCTGCTGAACTTTGTGTTCGGTGTGTTCGCTACCCGTGTCATGATCCGCGGCGCAGCCGCCATCAAGGCACTGCGCAATCCGTGGCTGTACGGCGCTGCAAAGCCCGGGCAGGAGAAGGCCGAAAAGAAGCCGGTGGATTTCGTATCTCTGCGCAAAAAGTTCCTGACCTTCTCCGCCTGCCTGATGGCAGTCATCCTGCTGTGCGCCGCAGTGTTCGGTGTGCATCTGGATACTGAGTTCACCGGCGGTGCCATGATCACTCTGTCCTACGAGGGCAGTTTTGATCAGTCCGCTGTGCAAAAGACCGCTGCTGCGGCGCTGGAAAACACCGGCCTGACCCTGCAGACCGGTGAGAACGTGGCCACCGGCGACCAGACCCTGAAGATCTCCATGCCCGGCACCGAGACCGTGACCACCGAGCAGGTGGAGAACCTGCTGGATTCCTTGAATGAGAACTACCCGGACAACCAGTTTGCCCAGCTGTCCCTGAGCAATGTCAGCGCGGCCATGGGCACCAAGTTCCTGCAGAAGAGTCTGGTAGCTGTGGTGTTTGCACTGGTGCTCATTCTGCTGTATATCGCCCTGCGCTTCAAGAACATCGGCGGTCTGACCGGCGGTATGATGGCAGTGCTGGCGCTGGTCAACGACCTGATGGTGGTGTTTGGCACCTTTGTGCTGCTGCGCACCGCACTGGACGGCAACTTTATCGCCGCCATGCTCACCATCCTCGGCTACTCCATCAACGATACCGTTGTGGTGTACGACCGTATCCGTGAGAACCGCGCTCTCATGGGCAAAAAGGGCAGCTTTGAGGAGCTGGTCAACCAGTCGGTCAATCAGTCTGCCCGCCGTACCCTGATCACCACCATCACCACCGTGATGGCACTGGGTGTGATGTGCATCGTGGCAAAGCTCTACGGTCTGGACAGCATCTTTACCTTTGCATTCCCGCTGATGATGGGTATGATCAGCGGTGTGTACACCTCTCTGTGCGTTTCCACCTCGGCATGGGTGCTGTGGAGCGAGCGCAGCAAAAAGAAGAACTGAGGCGGAGGAACAAGAGATGAAGTGCCCTTATTGCGGTGCGGAGGAATCCAAGGTGATCGACTCCCGCCCCACGGAAGATAACGAGCGCATCCGCCGCCGCCGCGAGTGCCTGAACTGCCACATGCGCTTTACCACCTACGAGGTGGTGGAAACAGTGCCGCTGGTGGTCATCAAAAAGGATAACTCCCGCGAACCCTTTGACCGGCAGAAGCTGTTCAACGCCATGCTGCGCGCCTGTGCCAAGCGTCCTGTCAGCTACGAAACGCTGGAACGTGCCGTCAGCAGCATCGAGCAGTCCCTGTTCAGCTCCTACGACCGCGAGATCCCCAGTGTGCGCATCGGCGAGCTGACCATGGAGGAACTGAAAAAGATCGACGAGGTGGCCTATATCCGCTTTGCCTCGGTCTACCGCCAGTTTGCGGACGTGGAAAGCTTCCTTGACGAACTGAAAAAGCTTGTGGGCGACCGCAAGGAAAACCAGTAAGCTATCATGAAAAAAGGACACTGCACAAGGTCTGTGCAGTGTCCTTTTTGCGCATCTTAAACCAGCCGCCGGGCAAGCCACTCCAGCCGCTCTACTTCTACCTGTGCGCGGCGCAACTCACCCAGCGCATCCTCTGTGGCTTGCTGCTCAAGGTACCCGTCTGCCGCCCGCAGTGCAGCTTCCAGCTCCGTGTAGTCGGCCGTGCGCAGCAGATGGCTCATAGTCTCCCGCATGGTGTCGCACAGCTCTGCACCCTCGGCAAGTGCCTGCCGTGCAGTGGAAAAATCTTTCTGCCGTACTGCCTCAAGGGCGCAGTCCAAGTCGGCTGAGATATCCTGTGCAAAGCCCTGCACCCGTCCGCTGCTGTAAAGGGATACTGCCAGCAGCGCCGCCACAATCAGGATACACGCATAGATCCGCTTCATCCTTTTCCTCCCGGCTGACGGCCTTCCTTTTTCAGCAGAAAATAGTCCTCGGTCTCGTTGCCGATAAGCAGTAAGATCTCCTGTGGCAGCACCGTGTTTGCCGTGGCGGTGCGTTCCAGCCACGCACGATCTTTGCCGCACCAGCGCAGATTATCCTCCAGTACCTGCCCGTCCAGCACAAAGGGGATGGTGGCCTGTGTCTGCTGTACTTTCAACTGTAAATCGGAGAGGGTGGCTGCTTCATGCTCCGGGCGCAGCGCCGCCGACAGTGTGCCGTTTGTTTCGATTACGGCGTAGGACACCCTGCGCGGGTCGAAGATATCCTTGCCGCGCAGCGCCTCCATCAGGTCGGCGGTGGTCAGCCGCAGCATCCGCAAAGCGTTCTGGTCGATCTTTCCGTCCAGAATGACCGTTTTGGGACGCCCGGAGAGAAAATTGAAGAACTTCTGGCTGCGGAAGCTCACTACTGAACCCAGCAGCTCCAGCGCCGCAATAAGAAACAGCGGGATCAGACTGGCGGTGATGGGGACATCCTCCGATTCAATGGAGATGGACGCCAGATTGGAGATCAGGATGGTGGATACCAGCTCTTCCGGCTGCAACTCTCCCAGCTGACGCTTGCCCATCAGCCGCATGGCAAACAAAACGCAGAGATACAAAATAATAGTGCGGCAAAGCAGCAGTTTCATGCACAAACCCTCCATGGTGGTGTGCGCGGCGTATTCCGCTGCGGCAAAGCGGGCATACTGCACACACAAAGGAGTGATGGATGTGCAGCAGCTTTCGCAAAGCCTTACGGAAAACCTGTCCGCGCTTGATGCTAGGTTTGGTCAGTCGGCGGACTATTATGCGAAGAAGATCGTTTTGTATGGCTGCCCAGGGTGCATCGTAATGTTTGACGGCATGGCAAGTCTCGATTCACTCTGGGAACTCTTGCTGGACGCCGCCGGGCGGCAGTCTGCTTCTGTCCGGCTTACTGGTACGCAAGCCTATGCGCATATCCTGCACGGCTCGGCGTTTCCGGCCGAGAGCACTCCGGTGCAGGATATGTCGCAGCTCGTAGCGCGGCTGACGGCGGGCATGGCGGTGCTGCTTTTAGAGGGCTGCAGCAGTGGTATTGTTTTTTCAGTGCAGGGGCTCAAATTCCGCTCCGTGGAAGAGCCATCCGCCGAGGGCAATCTGCGCGGCAGCAGGGAAGGCTTTACCGACCTTCTGCGGGTGAATCTGAGCCTTCTGCGCCGTCTTGTCCGCACCGATACCCTTGTGCAGGAGGCCGCACAGGCGCACACCTGCTGCAATACAGAGTATGCTCTTTGCTACTGCAAGGACCGTGCAGACCCCGCCATGGTACAGCGGGTGCGCGCCATTTTGCAAAGCGCAAGGCCGGAACTGCTGCTGGATTCCAGTTATTTCGTGCCGTGGCTGCTGCCCGGCAAGGCGCGGCTGTTCACCCCGGTACACTACACCGAGCGCCCGGCGGTCGCCGCCGCCAAGCTCTGCGAGGGCAAGCTGGTAATTTTAGTCAACGGCAGCCCCTCGGCGCTGGTGCTGCCCGCGCTCTTCAGCGAGCAGTTCGAGTGTCTGGACGATTACGCCTCTACGGCGGCGTTCTCCTCTTTTCTGCGGGTGCTGAAGTACTTTTCCTTCTACCTTACTGTATTTTTGCCGGGGGTCTTTGTGTGCGTGGCGGTGCATCTGCCGGAGCTGCTGCCCCCGCAGCTGCTGTATAAGATCGAAGCAGCCGAAAAGGCCACCCCGCTGCCCCTGTTTGCCGAGATGCTGCTGGTGATCCTGCTCTTAGAAATCATCCGGGAGGCCGGGCTGCGGATGCCGCAGTCACTGGGTCACTCGGTCAGTCTGGTGTCGGCGCTCATCATTGGCGATGCCGCCATTGCCACCGGGCTTATGAGTACCCCGGTCATTTTTGTGGCCAGCATCACGGCCATTGCAGTCTTTGTCACCCCGGGTCTGTACGAGCCTGCCACCCTGCTGCGCATCGGCACGGTGCTGTTGGCAGGGCTTGCCGGACCAGTGGGACTGGCAGCAGCGTTTTTCGGCTTTTTGCTCAGCCTCGTCAGCACCGAAGCATTGGGTGTGCCGTATCTTGCGCCGCACCCGTTCCCGCAGCAGCCGCTTTCCGAGGACGGCGTTCTGCGCCGCAACTACCGGCAGCTGTCCCGGCGCGGGTTCAATATCTGGCAAAAGCGGGAGAAGGGAAAACGGCGGTCATGAAGCAGCAGACAGAACGTTTTACCCCGGCGGCGTTAACCCTCAGTGTGGTAACTGCGGCGCTGGCAGACGGCATCCCGCAAAGCGTTTCGGTGTGCCGGGCGCTGTGGCTGGGCGCTGTCAGCGCGGTGTGTCTGTGCATCCTTTCGGCGCTGGCAGTGGCAATGTTGCAGAACAAAGCGCCCTCCCTTGCGGTGCGGCTGGCATTGACAGCGGGGCTTTTTATGGAACTGGTGCACACCCTCGTGCAGGCACAAGGGCTGTGCACGGCAGAGTTTTCCTCCATGGCGCTGCTGGGCTTTCTGCCGCTGCTGCTCTGGGCGGGGTGGTGCATCCGTCCCGCAAGCTGGAACGCCTCGGCGCGGGTGCTGTGGTGGTTTGTAGCCGTGGGCGGCGTGGTCTGCCTGCTGGGGCTCGCCGGTCAACTGCACTGGTACCGCCTGTTCCCTCCGGCACAGCCGGCCGCAGCAGGTTGGAACGTACCGGTCTACGCTGAATATTTTGCCGGAGCCCTTCTGTGCAGTGCACGGTCTGCCCGCCGCACGGTCTGGCTACCGGTATGGGGCTTTGCGGTTCAGGCAGCGGCTTTGCTGGGCAGTGCTTTGCTGTTTGGCAGCGGAACCTACCCCCGGCTGGAGTTGCTGCGGGCGTGGAGTGGCGGCAGCTTTTCCCGCATGGATGCGCTGCTTTTGCTGCTGTGGCTGCTGTGCGCTGTCTACCGGGCAGCCATGCTGTGTGCCGCTGTCCGCTTGCTCTGGCAGCAGCCGGAAGCAGAGGTGCAGCCATGAGAAAACAGAAATCTTACAAGCCGCTGCTGTTTTTACTGTTGGCAGGGTGGTGTCTTTTATTCCTGCGCTGCGAAAGCACCGAGAAAAGCATGGTGCGGGCGGTGTATCTGGCACAGACCGAACAGGTGTATCAGGCAGGGCTGCTCTATCAGGCACCGCAGGCCGCCGCCGATGCCGCCGAGGCCTCTGCCGCGTTACAGTTTGTGCAGGCAGAGGGACAAACGATGGAACAGGCGCTGGCTGGGGCAGAGCAGGCACTGCCCCAAACCGCAAGCTACCGCCTGTGTGACTATCTGCTGCTGTCAAAAGCGGAAGAACCATTATTAACAGAGTACGAGCAGCTGGTGCTGCGGCGCGGCTGCGGCCGCACAGCCGCAAGACTGCTTTGCGCAGAAGGAGAGATAGACCGCCTTGCCGCACGGGCCGCCCTGCCGGATGCTCTGATGGCACAAATAAAGGCCGCAGCACCCACCGCACCCCGGCTGTATGAGCACACAGAGCCTAGACTTCTATCCGTTCTCGGGTGGAACGCGGAAGAGGTAACGATACAGGAGGGCGGCGTTCTGCATACCGTGGCGGCTAATATACCTTTGTCCCCGGAGCAGGCCGAGGTCTACCGTCTACTTGCCGGGCAGGGCGGCACCCGGCAGCTCTGGCTGGAAGGGGAGCGCATCGGCATCCGGCGCTGCATCGTTTCGGTCACCCTGCAAAAGGCGCAGGTGCTTGTGCGGCTGGACTGTCAACGCGCTGCCCACAGCCCGCTGCCCACGCAGGCGCAGCAACAACAACTTGCGGCGCAGTGTACAGCGCTTTTGCAAAGCTGCTGGCAGCAGGGCGTGGATGTGCTGCATCTGCAAGCCCGGGCAACGCTGCGGGATGGCAGCGGCGCAAGCTTTGACCCAACAAAAAACGCCTGCCCGCAATGGCGGACAGACGTGCATTTCATGCTGTATTAAGAGGCAGTAGGGAAAGTAACGGTAATGGTGGTGCCAACGTCTACCTGACTTTCCAGCTTGATGCGGGCGTTGTGGATGCGGGCAATGTGCTTGACGATGGCAAGCCCTAGCCCGGTGCCACCGGTGGCCTTGCTGCGGCTCTTGTCCACCCGGTAGAAGCGCTCGAACACGCTGGCCTGCGCTTCCCGCGGGATACCGATGCCGTTATCGGTCACGGTCAGGGAGCAGTGTCCGTCCCGGCTGCAAGCGGTAATGATTTGTACCTTACCGCCCGGGCGGTTGTAGCGGATGGCGTTGTCGCACAGATTCTGGCACAGTTCATCCAGCAGCGCGCGGCTGCCAAGCACCGGGGCGCTCTCGCCCAGATAAGTCAGGGAGATATAGGCGCGGCGGGCGTTCAGTTTCTGGCGCTCCACACACTCCTTGGCAACCTCCAAAAGGTCTACCGTTTCCATTACGGGGGTGTCCCCGGTCTCACTTACGGTATCCAGCTTAGAAAGCTGCAAAATGTCGTTGACCAGCTGGATCATGCGGGTGGCCTCGCTGTGGATCTTGCGGCCGAAATCCGGCACATCCTCCGGCTTTGCAATGCCGGTCTCAATCAACTCTGCATAGCCGGAAATGCTGGTCAGCGGGGTCTTGAGCTCATGGCTGACATTGGCAGTAAACTCCTGCCGCATTTTCTCGTTGTTTTCTCGCAGAATGCGGTCGGAGTGGATGCTCTCTGCAAAGGGGATCAGTTCCCGGTAGGGCACATTTTCCTGAATGTGATCCAGATCCTCAGTCATGTTCAGCACCGGCTGTACCAGTGCTTTGGTCAGCAGGGCGGCCAGCACCGCAGCAGCCAGCATCAGCGCCACGCAGCTCAGCACGATGGCCGGGATGGTGGCATCATAGATGGACCACACGGTCTCGGCGTCCTGTGCCACGCGCAGTACATCCCCGCCGGAAAGCCGGAGCGCATAGTAATAGGTCTCGTAGCCCATGGTCTGGGAATCGCGAATGTCCCGACCCTCGCCGTTTGCAATGGCATCGCGGATCTCCGGGCGGGTCAGATGGTTCTCCATGGGCTGGTCGGTGGCAGATTCAAACAGCACGCTGCCGTCCTGACTGATCAGCGTCACGCGCAGATCATCGGTCACAAAGGCACTCAGCTGTGTGGGGTCTCCGGTCTGCTCGTACCCGGCGCGCACAAGGTCGGTCTCGCGCTCCAAAGCCGACCATGCCTGCGCCGTAAAGGCCTTATGGAACACAAAAATGCACAGCACTGCGGTGAATATAAGCCCCAGAAAGCCCATCAGGAACAACCGGTAGCTGATCTTTTCTTCCATGCTGCGCAGCTTCATTCTTCTTCGGCCTCCTCATCGGTCAGCTTGTAGCCCACCTTGCGCACAGTGCAGATGTAACGCCCCGCATCGCCCAGCTTTTTGCGCAGGGTGCGGATGTGCATATCCACGGTACGGCTTTCCACCGAGATGTCGGTGCCCCACACTACCTGCAAAATGGTCTCGCGGGTCACCACCAGACTGGTGTTTTCCAGCAGCAGACGCAGCAGGCAGTATTCCTTGTAGGTCAGCTCCACAGGGGTGCTGTTTACCGTAACGCTGTGGCGGGCGTTATCCAGCTGGATCTCGTGGAAAACCAGCACATCCGGCCTTACCTCCGGGGCAGAGCGCCGCAGCGCCACACGCACCCGGCTGAGAAATTCCATAATGCCGAAAGGCTTTGCAATGTAGTCATCCGCGCCGCAGTCCAGCCCGCGCACGGTGTCCAGTTCGCTGGATTTTGCAGTGACCATAATGATGGGCAGCTTGCGCAGGGAAGGGGTGTTGCGCAGCTTTTTCA
>OOAN01001551.1_pt1 | contig 12112 bp, 8 predicted proteins | sample 1671301 | NCBI WGS metagenome assembly OOAN01 (sample SAMN06348142, study PRJEB24527) | human gut metagenome | biome: human gut; feature: ankylosing spondylitis patient; material: feces | host: Homo sapiens | place: China | collected 2015-10
GACGCGGAGGATTACGCCAGCATCTGGGGCTACACGCACGGTCAGACCGAGCCGCGTTTCGGGCTGTACGTCTACCCCGACTTCCCGTTCGGGGTGACCGACCGGGTGAGCAATCTGGAGCTGGAGTAGTTGCCGATGGAAAAAGCGGGGCCCGGCCGGATGCGCTCCGCCGGGCCCCGATATATTTGGATATATCAGAAATTCTTATTATCTTTGTGTAAAGTATAACAGGGCCGGCCGAAGAAGGATCACTGACAAGGATCGGGCCGGAAGAACAGCACCCGAATTATGAAACCGTCCGAACGATTGCAGTCGCTCGATGCCCTGAGGGGGTTCGACATGCTCTTTATCATGGGGTTCGCCTCGCTCGTCGTCGCCGTGTGCGGCCTGTGGCCCAACGCTGTGACCGACAGCATTGCCAGCCAGATGGGGCATGCCAGCTGGGACGGCTTCACCCACCACGATACGATCTTTCCGCTGTTCCTCTTCATTGCCGGGGTGAGCTTCCCCTTTTCGCTTTCCAAGCAGCGTTCGCTGGGGTTGTCGACCGGGACGATCTATGCAAAGATCGTCCGTCGCGCGCTGACGCTGGTGTTGCTGGGGGTGGTTTACAACGGGCTGTTCAAGCTCGATTTCGAAAACCTGCGTATTGCCAGCGTACTGGGGCGTATCGGCCTTGCATGGGGCATAGCCGCGGTGCTGTACCTCAATTTCGGGGTGAAGGCGCGCATTGCGATCGCCGCAGCCATACTGGTCGGTTACGGCCTGTTGTCGGCGCTGGTGGCGGCACCCGACGTCGCGGGCGCAGGGCCATTGACCCGGGAGGGGTGCCTGGCAGGGTATGTCGACCGGCTGCTGTTGCCGGGTAAGCTGTACGGCAAGACGTTCGACCCCGAGGGGCTGCTGAGTACGGTGCCCGCCGTGGTGACGGCCATGCTGGGCATGTTTACGGGGGAATTCGTGCGGCGGCAGGACTTGTCGGGCGGGCGCAAGGCGTCGTGGATGATTGCGGCGGCCGTGGCGCTGCTGGTCGCAGGGCTGGCTTTCAACGGGGTGGTACCTGTGAACAAATCGCTGTGGTCGAGTACGTTCGTATGTGTCGTGGCTGCCTATTCGCTGGCGATGTTCGCCCTGTTCTACTACCTGATCGATGTCAGGGGATGGCGCCGCTGGACGCTCTTCTTCCGCGTCGTGGGACTCAATTCGATCACGATCTACCTGGCCCAGCGTATCGTGGGCTTCGGGCGCATATCCGATTTCTTCCTCGGGGGCGTGGCGTCGAAATGCCCGGAGGCGCTTGCCGCCGTGGTCGACAGTGCCGGCTATGTGGCCGTCTGCTGGCTGTTTCTCTATTTCCTTTACAGAAAGAACGTCTTTCTGAAGGTGTAGTCTGCGGATTCCGTCAGGTGCTGCGCGCAGGCGCGGCTGGCGCGGAGTTTGCTTCACGCCCAACCGATTGTATAATAAAAAATCATTGCTATGAATAAGACGATTCACCGCGCACAGACGCGCGGACACGCCAACCATGGTTGGCTCGATACCTACCATACGTTCAGTTTTGCCGGATATTACGACCCCCGGCGAATCCATTTCGGCGCCCTGCGGGTGCTCAACGACGATACGGTCGCCCCGGGCGAAGGATTCGGGACGCATCCCCACGATAACATGGAGATCGTGTCGATTGCGCTCGAAGGTGCGCTCCGGCACGGCGACAGCATGGGGAACATGCAGGAGCTGCGCCCGGGCGAGATCCAAGTCATGTCGGCCGGGACGGGCATTACGCACAGCGAAATGAACGCCAGTGACACGGAGCCCGTGAAATTCCTGCAGATTTGGGTGTTGACCGATGCGGAGAACCATACGCCGCGTTACAACCAGATCCGGCTGGCGCCGGCAAAGCGTAACGAATTGAGGACGATCGTGGCCCCCGAAGGCCGCGGTGGCGAAAACACGGGCTGGCTCCATCAGGATGCCTGGTTCTCGACGCTCGACCTGGACAAGGGGCATGACGTTGAATACCGGATGCATACGCCCGGGAACGGGGCCTATGTCTTCGTGATCGAAGGGCTGGTCGAGGTGGACGGCGAAGTGCTCGGCCGCCGCGACGGCATGGGGGTCTGGGATACCGACGGCTTCGGGATCAGGGCTTCGGCCGACGCCCAGGTGCTGGTCATCGAGGTGCCGATGCGTTAACGGGCGGATATATAGGTGAAAGCCTGCTGGTTTCCAGCAGGCTTTTTTTATTGCCGCCGTGCCGCACCGGCCGGGCGGAAACGGAAATCCCCTTCCGCCCGGCCGAAGACAGTGTATTTTTCGTATCTTTGTTGCCGGTTCCGGCAAAATATCGTTGAATTCGTAAATGAGATACGCTATGAAAAATTATTTCGTCGCACTCGCCTTCATGGCGGTGTTACTGCCCGTGGCCTGTGCCTGCGGCACGCCCGAACCCGCCCGCAGCGGGGACGGGGATCCCCTGCCCGGGAACCCCGGGGCAAAGAGCTACAAGAACCCGGTTTTCCGGGAATTCCTCGTGGCCGACCCCACGGTAATACGCGCCGAGGACGGGAATTTTTACCTCTATGCGACCGAGAGCGGAAAGAACAACATCCCCATCCTGCGCTCGTCCGACCTGGTGAACTGGACGAAGGTCGGCGAGGTCTTTACGGCGGAGAACCATCCGCAGATAACCGACAAGGCCGGGGCCAACCTCTGGGCGCCGGACATCAACAAGATCGGCGACAGGTATGTGCTGTATTATTCCCAGCCGGGGGAGAACAACAAGCACGCCATCGGCGTGGCGTCGGGCCCCTCGCCTGTCGGGCCCTTTACCGACCACGGGAAACTGATCGGCAGCGACGAGATCGGGGTCGATATTTCGATCGACCAGTTCTACATCGAGGAGGACGGGCACAAGTACATGTTCTGGGGAAGTTTCCGGGGCATCTGGGCGATTGAACTTGCGGACGACGGGTTATCGCTCAAACCCGGGGCCGGGAAGCGTAAGATCGCCGGCGACCAGTACGAGGGCACCTACATCCACAAGCGGGACGGATACTATTACCTGATCGTCTCGACGGGCGATTTCATGAAGGATTACCATGTGGTCGTCGGCCGCAGTCGGTCGCTGATGGGGCCTTATGTCGATCGTGCGGGGCGCGACATGCTCGGCGTGCACCACGAACTGGTCGTGGGCAACGGCAACGGGTTTGTCGCCCCTGGGCACAATGCGGAATTCGTTACCGATGATAAGGGGCAGGACTGGATGCTGTACCATACCCGGCTCGAGGTGGGCGGGCCGCGTTACCTGATTCTCGACCGGATCGAATGGAATGACGGGTGGCCCGAGGTGCGCGGGCACGTACCCGCCCGGAGTGCCGAAGCTCCCGTTTTCGAGTAGCCCGGCTGGCAAGCTGTGCGATGTCCGTGCGTGCGGCGTCCATGCCTGTGACCTGTCTGCGCCGTCCGTACCTGCGACCTGCCTGCGGCATCGCGGTTGACGCGGCCGGGGCGGGCGTATTGCCGGCAGGAAGAGAGAATCCCGGCGGGATCCCACATGGGTTCCCGCCGGGATTTTTACGGATCGGACACCCCTCCCCGGATCAGAACTCCGAGGTGAAGTGGAAGCGGATGTCCTTGAAATTCTCCTGCGCCAGCGCCAGCCCGTAGCTCGTGTCGGCGAGGAAGACGTCGCGGCCGTGCTTGTCGACGGCCATGTTGGTGTGCTTGCGGCGCTTGAAATCGGCCAGCTGCGCGGCGTTGTCGCTGTCGATCCAGCAGGCCTTGTAGATCGAGATCGGCTCCCAGCGGCACTTGGCGCCGTACTCGTGTTCCAAGCGGTACTGGATCACCTCGAATTGCAGCGCGCCGACCGTACCGATGATGCGCCGGCCGTTGAGCTGCGACGTGAACAGCTGCGCCACGCCTTCGTCCATCAGCTGATCGACGCCTTTGGCCAGCTGCTTGAATTTCAGCGGATCGGCGTTTTCGATATAACGGAACTGCTCGGGAGCGAACGAGGGAATGCCCGTGAATTTGAGCTTCTCGCCTTCGGTGAACGTATCGCCGATCTTGAAGGTTCCCGTGTCGTGCAGACCCACGATATCGCCCGGATAGGCCTCGTCGATCACCGACTTCTTCTCGGCCATGAAGGCCGTCGGCGACGAGAATTTGAGCTGCTTGCCGCTGCGCACGTGCAGGTAGTTATGGTTGCGCTCGAACGTCCCGGAGCAGATTTTCAGGAAGGCGATGCGGTCGCGGTGGTTGGGATCCATGTTGGCGTGGATCTTGAACACGAAGCCCGTCATCTTCGGCTCGGCGGGCTCCACGGTGCGGGTCGCGGTGGGCGCCGGGCGCGGCGAGGGGGCGATGCGGACGAAGCATTCGAGCAGTTCGCGCACGCCGAAGTTGTTGACCGCCGAGCCGAAGAACACGGGGGCCAGCTCGCCGCGCAGGTAGGCCTCGCGGTCGAACTCGTCGTAGACGCCTTCGACCAGCTCGACGTCCGAGCGCAGCTGTTCGGCGAATTTCGCGCCGATGTAGCTGTCCAGCTCCGGCGACGCGAGGTCGGAAATCTCGGCGGTCTGGGCGTCGGCGGTGAGTTTTTCGTCCGACGTGAAAAGCGAGAGGTTCTTTTCGTAGAGGTTGTAGACCCCGCGGAACGTGGGGCCGTTCGAAATGGGGAAGGCCAGCGGCCGCACGCGGATGCGCAGTTCCTTTTCCACCTCGTCCAGCAGGTCGAAAGGCTCCTTGGAGGGGCGGTCGAGTTTGTTGATGAAGACGATCACCGGCGTCGAACGCATACGGCACACCTCCATCAGTTTGCGGGTTTGCGACTCGACGCCCTTGGCACCGTCGATGACGATGATGACCGAATCGACGGCCGTCAGCGTGCGGTAGGTGTCTTCGGCGAAGTCCTCGTGGCCCGGGGTGTCGAGGATGTTGATCTTGGTGCCCTTGTATTCGAAGCCCATCACGGCCGTGGCGACCGAGATTCCGCGCTGGCGTTCGATCTCCATGAAGTCCGAAGTGGCGCCCTTCTTGATCTTGTTGCTCTTGACGGCCCCGGCGACGTGGATGGCGCCGCCGAAGAGCAGCAGTTTTTCGGTAAGGGTGGTTTTACCCGCGTCGGGGTGGGCGATGACCGCGAAGGTGCGGCGGCGTGTGATTTCTTCCTGTAATGTCATGTATTTGTTCGAATGTTTCTGCCGGGATCCGGCGCAGCCGGTGCCGGCGACTGCTGTTGCCACGGCTTCGGGCCGTGTTTGCAAGCCTGGCCCGCCCCAAATCCCTCCCGGGGGAGAGGCTTGTCGCATGCGGCCGGAATATCCCGGTAATTTTAAACCTTTGTTATTCTTTCGGGTAGTCGGCGTTGTAGTGGCAGCCGACCGACTCCTTGATCTCGCGGCCCTGTTTGATTACCAGGTAGGCTACGGCGATCATGTTGCGCAGCTCGCACAATTCGCGGTTGGGCTTGGTCTTGTTATAGAGCTCCTCGGTCTCTTGCCAGAGTATCTCGAGGCGGCGCATGGCGCGTTTGAGCGAGAGGTTCGAGCGGACGATGCCCACGTAGTTGGACAGGATGGTCTGCATCTCGCGCTTGGACTGGATGATCATCAGCATCTCCTCGGTGTGCTGCGTGCCTTCGAAGTCCCAGTCGGGGATGCCCTCCTGGATCTCGACCTTGGGGAGCAGCGACGCAGCGTGGCGTGCGGCCTGGTCGGCATAGACCACCGCTTCGATCAGCGAGTTGGAAGCGAGGCGGTTGGCTCCGTGCAGCCCCGTGCAGGAGGTTTCGCCCAGCGCGTAGAGGTGCCTGATCGAGGTCTCGCCGTTGGTGTCGACCTTCACCCCGCCGCAGCAGTAGTGCGCCGCGGGCGTCACGGGAATCCAGTCGCGGGTGATGTCGATGCCGATCGAAAGGCATTTTTCGTAGATGTTGGGGAAGTGGCTGCGGATGGCTCCGGGGTCTTTGTGCGTGACGTCGAGGTAGACGAAGTCCGAGCCCCGCTTGGTCATTTCGCGGTAGATGGCGCGGGCCACCACGTCGCGCGGCGCCAGCGATTTCATCGGGTGGTATTTGTCCATGAACTCCTCGCCGGAAGGCAGGCGAAGGATGGCGCCGAAACCGCGCATGGCTTCCGTAATGAGGAAGTTGGGTTTCTCGCCGGGGTTGTAGAGCGTCGTGGGGTGGAACTGGATGAATTCCATGTTCTCGGTGATGGCCTTGGCGCGGTGGCACATGGCGATGCCGTCGCCCGTGGCGACGACCGGGTTGGAGGTCGTGGAGTAGATGTTGCCGCAGCCGCCCGTGGCGACGACGGTGAACTTGGCGAGCATGGTCTCGATCTCATTGGTGGCGAGGTTGAGCACATAGGCGCCGAAGCAGGCCAGCCCGCGCGTATGGCGCGTGACGAATTCGCCCAGGTGGTGCTGCGTCAAGAGGTCGATGGCGAAATGGTGTTCCAGCACCGTGATGCCGGGGTGCCGGCGAACCGACTCGACCAGCGCCCGTTCGATCTCGGCGCCCGTGAGGTCTTCGTGGTGGAGGATGCGGGGTTCGGTATGCCCGCCCTCGCGGTTCAACTCGAAACGTCCGTCGGGAGTCCTGTCGAAGCGCGTGCCCCATTCGATCAGGTCGCGGATCAGCTCCGGGGCCCGGCGCACGACCAGTCCGACGGCCTCTTCGTCGCATTTGCCGGCTCCGCAGACCAGGGTGTCGTGGATATGTTTTTCGAATGTGTCGGGGGCGTAGGTCACCGAGCAGATGCCGCCTTGTGCAAAGTTGGTATTGCACTCGTTCATTTCGCCCTTCGTGACGATCGTGACATGCCCGTGGGCCGCGGCCTTGAGCGCGAACGAAAGGCCCGCGGCGCCGGAACCGATAACCAGAAAGTCGGTTTTCATAGTTTTGTGAGCAATTATGCGACGCAAAGTTATAAAAAATGCCCGGTAATCGGGCCTTCCGCCGGGAAAAACCTGTGCAAAAACAGGGCGATCCGCTGTGGATGCCCGTTTCTGTCGGCTATATTTCCCTCCGCAGCGGGCCATATCCGGATTTTTTCCTACTTTTGTCACGATACAACCCTGATTATTCTATGAAAAAATTGCTACTGGCCTTTGCCGCAGGCGTGTGTCTGTCCGCCTGCGCCACCCACGATCCAAAAATCTCGATCGTACCTTATCCCAACCACCTCGAACCCGGGCACGGGACGTTCGCCGTCAAGGGCGAAGGCGTCGTGTGCGACAGCCGTGCCGACGAGCGGACGCAGCGCGCCGTGGCGGAATTCGCCGCACAGCTGGCGAAAACCTCCGGCGGGGAGAACCCCGTGACCGTCGCCGACGAGCTTCCCGCCTCGGGCATCCGCTTCGTCCTCGACCAAACGCTGCCGGAAGAGGGGTACCGGCTCGATGTCACCCCGAAGGGCGTCGAAGTCCGTGCGTCGCGTTTCCCCGGCTTTTTCTACGCCGTGCAGAGCCTGCGGCAGATGCTGCCCGCGGCGGTTTACGGGACGGAGCCTGCGCCCGGCGAGGAGTGGGTGCTGCCGTGTGTGAGCATCGAGGATGCCCCGCGTTTCGCTTACCGGGGCATGCACCTCGACGTGGCGCGCCATTTCTTTTCGGTCGAAGAGGTGAAACGCTACCTCGACGTGATGGCGATCCACAAGCTCAACCGCTTCCACTGGCACCTGACCGACGACCAGGGGTGGCGCATCGAGATCAAAAAGTACCCCGAGCTGACGACCGTGGGCAGCATCCGCAAGAAAACCATGATCCGCAAGGAGTGGGACAACTACGACAATACGCCCTACGGCGGTTATTATACGCAGGACGAGATCCGCGACATCGTGGCGTATGCGGCCGACCGCGCCATTACGGTGATCCCCGAGATAGACCTGCCGGGCCATATGCTTTCGGCGCTGACCGCCTACCCCGAGTTGGGTTGTACGGGCGGCCCGTACGAGGTGTGGGGCCGTTGGGGCGTGGCCGACGACGTGCTGTGCCCCGGGCAGGAGAAGACCTTCGAATTCCTGGAGGACGTGTTGGACGAGGTGGTCGGCCTGTTCCCGTCGGAGCTGATCCATATCGGCGGCGACGAGTGCCCGAAGGTGCGCTGGGAGAAGTGCCCCCGCTGCCAGGCGCGTATCCGCCAGTTGGGGCTCAGGGACAAGGACGGCTATACGGCCGAACACTACCTGCAGGGGTACGTGACCGACCGCATCGGGAAATACCTGGCCGAACGCGGCCGGCGCATCATCGGCTGGGACGAGATACTCGAAGGACAGGCGCCGTCGGACGCCATCGTCATGTCGTGGCGCGGCAGCGCGGGCGGCATCAAGGCCGCGAAGCTCGGCCACGACGTGATCATGACCCCCAATTCGCATTTCTATTTCGACTACTACCAGTCACCCGACGCCGATGCCGAACCCTTCGGGATCGGGGGCTGCGTAACCATCGACAAAGTCTATTCGTTCGACCCGATGGCCGATCTGACACCCGGGCAGCAGGCGCATATCCTCGGCGTGCAGGCAAACCTCTGGACGGAGTACATCGCTTCTGACGACCACCTGGAGTACATGCTCCTGCCCCGTCTGGCGGCGCTGAGCGAGGTGCAGTGGTGCCAGCCCGGGGTGAAGGACTGGGTGCGTTTCCGCGACGGGTTCCGCATGGACAGGATTTATTCGCAGATGGGGTACGCATTCGCCAAACATATCTTCGGTATCAAGGGATCGTATGCCGTAGACCCGCAGAAGGGCGCCGTGGTGATGACCCTCACCACGCAGGGCGACGCTCCGATCCACTATACGCTCGACGGCTCGGAACCCACGGCCGCCAGCCCGCGTTACACGGGGCCGGTCGAGATCGGCAAGAGCGCCCGCTTCAGGGCGAAGGCATTGCGCGAGGGCGGCGAGAACGCTTCCTATTCGCGGGAGTTCGCATTCAGCAAGTCGACGGGGCGCCCTGCGGTGCTCAATACCAAGCCCAACGACAGCTATACCTTCGAAGGGGCTTCGCTGCTGGTCGACGGTTACCACAGCCGCCCGGTCTTTACGAGCGGTGCCTGGCTGGGGTATCTGGACGAGCCGCTCGACGTGACCATCGACATGGGCGGGGAGCAGTCCTATCGGTCGGTGGAGCTGGAGACGCTCGCCGAGAAGGGCGACTGGATATTCCCGCCCTCGTCGGTTACGGTGTGGGTTTCGGACAACGGGACGGATTTTACCGAGGTGGCCTCGGTCACAGTGCCCGAAGCGAAAGCCGGGGATGCCGACGGCATCGGGCGTTACCGGATGCAGTTCCCCGAAACCTCGGCCCGTTACCTGAAGGTGGTCGCGCAGAATGCCGCTGCGATCCCGGCCTGGCACCCGGGCGCCGGCAGCAAGGGATTCCTGTTCGTGGACGAGATCGTGGTGGAATAATCGCGACGGGTGCCCGCCGCAGTGTCCGGGAGGTTTCCGGCGGGACATTCGGGGCGTACCTGTGCGGCCTTCGGGGCGTTGCCCGGGTGGCCGGCAGGACGGATAGCCCGGGCGTTTGGATAAGTTTCGGCAGGGGCCGTGCGGTATTTTCGTACGGTTCCTGTCGTTTTGCAAGGGCGGTTTTTCGGGCGCAGGTGTCCGTCCGATTTAAAAAAAACGTACATTTGTGCCCATGATTGAACGACATATCGACATAAACCGATTCGACTACGACCTGCCCGACGGGCGGATCGCCAAATTCCCGCTTGCGGAGCGGAGCTCTTCGAAGCTGCTCGTGTACCGTGGCGGGGAGATCTCGGAGGCGCATTTCGCCGACATGGGCGACGTGCTGCCCGCCGGCCAGCTGCTGGTATTCAACAACACGAAGGTGATCCGGGCGCGGATTATCATGCACAAGCCTTCGGGGGCGCGGATCGAGGTTTTCTGCCTCGAGCCCCACGACCCGGCCGACTACGAGCGGGCGTTCGCCGTCACGGGAACCTGCCAATGGTCGTGCATCGTGGGCAACCTCAAGAAATGGAAGGAGGGCTATGTGGAGATCAATTTCGAGCATGAAGGCCGTCCGGAGCACCTGCGGGCATGGATTGCAGAGAACCGCGGCCGCGAACACACCGTGCGTTTCGAATGGTCGGCGGCGATGACCTTCGGACAGCTGCTCGAGTACCTCGGCCGGATTCCGATCCCGCCCTACCTGAACCGCGAGAGCGAGCTGATCGACTATACGCGCTACCAGACCGTCTATTCCAAATTCGAAGGATCGGTGGCCGCGCCGACGGCGGGGCTGCACTTCACGCCCGAACTGATCGAAGGGATGAAGGCGCGCGGCTTCGGGTTCGAGGAGGTGACGCTGCACGTCGGGGCGGGGACGTTCCTGCCCGTGAAGGACGAGGACGCTGCGAAGCATCCGATGCACACCGAGCATTTCGAGGTGCGGCGCGCGACGGTGGCCCGCCTGCTGGAGCGGTGGGGGCATATCACCGCCGTCGGGACCACCTCGGTGCGCACGCTCGAATCGCTCGCGGCCCTGGCGTGGCGTATCCGCACGGGCGGAACGCCCGACGCGGAGCGGGTGATCGGGCAGTGGGAGCCGTACGACATTCCTTCCGGTTATACGGGGCGCGAGGCGCTGGAGGAGCTGCTCGCGTGGATGGATGCGCACGGCTGTGACCGGCTGAAGGCCGCTACGCGGATCATGATTACGCCGCTCGGTTACGAGTTCCGCATCGTAAGGAATATCGTCACGAATTTCCACCAGCCCAAATCGACCCTGCTGCTGCTGGTTTCGGCCTACGTCGGCGAAGATTGGCACAGAATTTATGACTATGCCCTCCGGAACGATTTCCGGTTCCTGAGCTACGGCGATTCGTCGCTGCTCGTCAACGACGCGCCGTTCGCCGGCTGAATTCCCGCCCCGCAGCCCCGATTCGGCACACGCATTGCACACGACGATGCAGAGCGCACCGCCCGGCGCTCTGTCACCGCACGAAAAGCGCGAAAAGGTCTCCCCGCCGCACAATAAACCGGCGGACGATTCCGTTATCAAATTGATAATTAACAAATAAAACAAACGCAAAAAACAATACGACTATGCAAATTGTAGATGTACATGCACGAGAGATTCTCGACTCGCGGGGCAACCCGACCGTCGAGGTCGAAATCACGACGGCATCGGGCGCCCACGGCCGTGCGGCCGTACCCAGCGGCGCCTCGACCGGCGAACACGAAGCGCTCGAACTGCGCGACGGCGATCCCCGCCGTTACGGCGGCAAAGGGGTTCAGAAGGCCGTGGAGAACGTCAACCGGACGCTGGCTCCCCTGCTCACGGGAATGAGCGTGCTCGACCAGACCGGCATCGACCGTGCCCTGCTGGCCGCCGACCACACCCCGACCAAATCGAATCTCGGCGCCAACGCCCTGCTGGGCGTATCGCTCGCTGCGGCACATGCCGCGGCCAACTACCTCGGCGTGCCGCTCTACCGCTACATCGGCGGCGTGAACGCACACGTGCTGCCCGTGCCGATGATGAACATCATCAACGGCGGTTCGCACTCCGACGCACCGATCGCTTTCCAGGAGTTCATGATCCGGCCGATCGGCGCCCGCACCTTCCCCGAAGCGGTGCGCATGGGTGCCGAGGTGTTCCACGCCCTGAAAAAGGTGCTTCACAAACGCGGCCTCTCGACGGCCGTGGGCGACGAGGGCGGATTCGCGCCTGCGCTCAACGGTACGGAAGACGCCATCGAAACGATCATCGAGGCGATCCGCGCCGCCGGCTACCGCGCCGGCCGCTGCGACGAGCAGGGCGACGTCTCGATCGCCATGGATTGCGCCTCGTCGGAGTTCTACCGCGACGGGGTATATGACTATACGGTCTTCGAGGGCGAGAAGGGGTGCCGCCGCACCGCCGACGAGCAGATCGACTACCTCGAGCAGCTCATCACCAAATACCCGATCGACTCGATCGAGGACGGCATGAGCGAGAACGACTGGGAGGGGTGGCGACGTCTTACGGAGCGTATCGGCGGCCGCTGCCAACTTGTGGGCGACGACCTGTTCGTCACCAACGTCGAGTTCCTGAAGAAGGGCATCGAAGAGGGCATCGCCAACTCGATCCTCATCAAGGTGAACCAGATCGG
>OOAN01001552.1_pt1 | contig 12105 bp, 9 predicted proteins | sample 1671301 | NCBI WGS metagenome assembly OOAN01 (sample SAMN06348142, study PRJEB24527) | human gut metagenome | biome: human gut; feature: ankylosing spondylitis patient; material: feces | host: Homo sapiens | place: China | collected 2015-10
GCAGGAAAGCAGTCTGATACTCCATGAAGCGGCAGTAAAGACACTGAAAGCGGCGGGCGTTACTAAACTCCCCAATCTTGCCGCCATGCAGGAAGAATACGGGAAACTACAAGCGCAAAAAGAAGCCCTTTACGCTGATTATGGCAAGCTGAAAAAACAGGTCAAGGAATACGACGTTATCAAACAGAACATAGACAATATTTTGCGGCAAGGCAAAGAGCCGGAACGGAAGAAAGGAAAGGAACGGGAATAATTATGAAAATGGTTGGTATTACACCATGTTACAGAATAACATTAGAAAATGGCAGTTATGGCGTAGAAACTTATATTAACGCAGACAGTAAAATCCAAATTACTTTTGAGGACGGAAATACACTTATCGGATATATAGAATGTGTGGAATATGGAACTTATTCCGATGAAAATGATACTCTGGTTATAAGGGGAGAGAATGGAGAGCTGTATATCCTATTGGAAAACCGAATAAAGGATATAGAAGAACTGCACGAATAAAGTAAAAGAACAGGGCGCAGACAGCCAACAAAAGACTGTCCGCGCCCTGTTTTATGTAGGTGCGTTTTTGGTATCTGTTACGCAATAGAACGTCATTTTTAGGGGATAAGGTATAAAACCCTTGCCGCGTCATTTTCAAGCACTGAAAGCCCCGTAAATCAAGGCTTTTTTTGCCCCTATTGCGTAACCGCCGCACGTCGTTTCCTCATGCGCTCGGCTGCCTGTCTGCGGGTAATCCGTTTCCGGCAGTCCGGGCAGTATTTGACGCTGTTTGATTTTGATACAAAGAATGTGCCGCACTCGGTACAACGCTTTTTGTCCTCGGTCTTGAAAAGCTCTGCATAGAGTAGCTTATCAAGAGGAAGTACGGCAATCTGAAACCACTTGCATAAAAGCGAATAAGAAATAAGCTGCGGGCAGACACATTCCTCCCCGTCGTCCAGTAAAATACAGTGTCCGTTATCGCAGTTGCAGCACTCCTTTTTTATAAGGCTGTTGACTTTCCGGCTTTGGGGTGGTGTAAGCCGCTTTATCCCGGTCATACCTCATCAGCGGCGAAAATAGCAAGCTCCGCATACTCATTTTCTGTCAGAGGTGCGATTTTCGCAAGGGTGCGTTTCGCCAGTTCCCGCATATCCTCGTCCATGAACGGCAGCGCAGCGTTGATGTTTTCTGTAAGCCCACGTTTGCCGTCCTCATTGTAAATGCTCAACAGGTTTGTTTCTTCAACTGTCAGTCTAATCATGCTCATACCTCCAATTCGTGATTTTTTGATTTTACAGCCGCCTTTTTCGGGGCGGCTTTTCTTTTGTCAGCGGCAAGCTGCGCCCGGATTGAGGGGCGCACCCTGCGAATATCTGTGCCCCGGTTTTCATTTTTATCAATCAAGGCGTATGTTCCATGTCTGCCCTCGATTTTGGAAAAGGAAAGTGTCTTATAGGGCAACATGGAAAACAGACGGTCGGTGTCCTTAGAGGACGCAAGCTGCATAAATGTCGGGGACAGCTCCACCATGAAATGTGTCCTATTAGGGCTATTGGGCGTGTCCCTGCGCTTCATTTCCTGCACAATGCGCCGCGCTTCGGCTTCAATCAGCCCAGCACGCAGGGCGGCGGTATGTTCCTTGAAGTCGCCCGGTGTCAGTTTATCCCGTTTTTGCTTTTCTTCCCGTAAAAGGAATTGTAGCGCGTCCGGGTCGTTGGGTACTGCTTCAAAGTGTTCAAACTTCCCTAAAGAAGTATCGGGATTTCCGTTAAAATGCTGTCCGGCGGGTATCTCCCTTGTCCCATGCTCATAAATCAACTTGACTGTGTCGGCGGCAAGCGCATTGTCCTTAACGCGCTCATACTGCCTTGCATAGTCAAGCTCATAAAGATTGCCTTTGATTTTCCCGCGCTCCCTGCCCGTCAGCTCGACGGCATAGGCAAGAACGCAGTCGCAGGTCTGCTCTTTGTAAAAACACCATGTATTGTGGGCGGCGGTATCCTTTAGGAACACGTCGCGCTCCTTAAAACAATGCGTCCCGGACGGGCGGCAAAACCATAGCAGCGTCTTATCCTCTCTGTTAGGGCTTGCCGCTGCTTTTGCGATAATCTCCTTGTCAATGTCAAAATCACTTTGGAAAAATCCTGTATTCTGCCGCATGATAGCGTCAAGAGAAGCGAAAATATCCACGTTTTCAAACTTATTCATGCGTCAGCTCCTTTCCAAATCCTGTGTTTTCTGTTTTGCCTGTTTCTTCGGTGTCTGTTCTTTCGCTGCTTTAAGCTGCGCCCGGATAGAGGGCTTCTTTTCCGTTTTTGCTGCCTTGCCACGTTCCTTGTCAGCCTTGACAGCTTCCGCAAGGTCAACAAGGGAAATGGTTTCTCCTGTCTTTACCTTTGCTTCCAATTCTGCGACGGTCGGGGTGTTGTTTATCTGCCCGTCAATCATGTTGTAGTTTTGCTCGGTGGTCTGCTCGGCAGTTTTCAGATAGTTTTCCGGCTGCAAAAATTCCGGCACTTTCTTATAACCGAAGCTGTCTACATAGTGGGCGGTGTCCTGCCCGTTCTGATGAAGCACCACTACGTCGGAAACAGAAAGGCTGTGTCCCTTAAAATCTTTCGGGTGGTCGATATTAAAGCGGGTGTAAATATCTTCAAGGGAAGTCCCCGGCGTAAGAGGTGCGGAATAGACAAGGGCATAGTTTTTCGGGTCTACCCGGTGTCCGGCGGCAATCAGACGGTCGTAAGGCTCAAAACGCAAGTCCCTTGTTTCGTCCCCGCCTTTTATCTGATAAATGGAAAAGGTGTCTTTGTCCTGTGGGGCTTCCTGCTCCGGCTGCTCCTGTGCGGGTTGTTCCTGTGCAGCTACCTTTTGCTGCCGGATATGCGCCCGCTGTAACTCGGTAGGCTTTTCCCCGGTAAGGGGAGCAATCGCTTTCACATAATCAGCCGCATAGTAGGCGTTACTGGTAAGCTGCCGCTGCCATGCCCCGGCTTTTGGCGACCAACGGAAGCCATTACTTTTTAAGGCTTCCCGCGTGGCTTCGTCCGGCTTATCCTCAAAGAAGATTTGCAGTCGGTTCGCTTCGGTGTTTGCTTCCACCTTGCCGCCGTCAAATTCCCAACCTACAAAACCGATTTCTTTTTGCTGTGAAAGGGATTTGATACGGTCTTTCACGCGCCGGATTTCTGCGCTGTTGTTGGATAACGCCCAAGTCGCAAAGGGCTTGTCCTCCAAATGCCAACTGCTCGCCATGTCTGCTTTCAATTTTTCCAGTTCCTCCGGCGGTAAATGCGGGCAGCCGTCAAGGGTCTTATGCTTACGGTAATAGGCGTTTACGGCTTTCATGGTTTCCTGTGATTTTTCAAGGCTTTCCAGTTTCTTTTCTAACTTCTGTACTGCCTGCGGGTCGTCTGCGCTGATACCGCCCATGCCGGTACTGCGGATTTTATCAAGAAGCCCTTGTATGTCCTGCCATTCCCGGTAATTGCTGTCGCGGGCTGCGTTCTGCTTTTCTTTCTTCCTTGTGGGGAAGTTAGAGCCGCCCGCAATCAGGATAGAGGGAACACGCGCGTCAATCTCATAGCCTTTATTCATGTTCGCCGCCAGTTTCCGGGCATAGGTGTCAAGCAGGCTGTCGATTTTCTCATGGTACATCGGGTCTACCCGCTGTTTCTGCCTTTCTGCAAGTTGTACGGCTTCATCTACATAGTGCCTGTATTCAGCCGTCGCGCTGCCTTGCTTATAATCGGAAAAACTGTTCATATCCTTTGCACGTTTGGCGGCAGCTTCATTGATAGTATAATAAGGGGCGGCGGGTGCAGCCTGTTCCGGCTGTGCTTCTTTTTCCTGTACCGGGGCTGTTTCTTCGGGAAGCTCCGGCGCGGCTGCTTTTGTTTCGGGCTGTTTGGCGGCTTCCTGTGCGGGCTGTGCCTGTTCGGTGGTCTGTTCCTTATCCTGTGCCTTTTGGATTTCTGCAAAATGTCCGTCTATGGTATCAATCAGATTTGCGGCGGTGCTGCGGATTGTTTCAAGAGAGCCTTTCAGTTCTGCAAGTTCTTTTCCGCTGCTCCACCCGGCGATATACCCAAAAGAATAGTCCGACGTATCAAGCCCGTAATGTTGGCAGACCGCATAGGCGACGCTTTCCGCCTGTACCTCGCGGGTGCGGCGGTCGGGGCGTTCCGGCATAGCAAGGGCAGTATCATGCAGCGTGGCGTGGGCGATTTCATGGATTGCGGTCTTGATATTCTGCAATTCGTCCATGCCCTCGTTGATGAAGATACGCTTTTCCTCATAATTGCAGCGTCCTTTTACGCCGCCGCTTAGTGCTTCAAATCCCATAGCAAACGGGGAAGTCTTTTCAAGGGCAGCGAAAAAATCCTTGTATTGTTCCACGTTGCCCGTAAGCTCATAGGTAAGGGCAGGAAGTTCTTTTCCCTCGGTCTGTGAAATATCAAAGACAGATACCACACGAAAGGCGGGTATCTTGATTTCCTTTTCCTCGGTAACAGGTTTCCCGTCCTTATCGAAAACAGGCTTTTGGGTGTCCGGGTCGATTTTTTCCACCTGCTTCTTGACGGTAAACGGGGACGGTGCAAGTATCTTGATAGCTTTTTCTCCGGGCTTTACATGGCGGTCAAATTCCTTTTCCCATTGTTTATAGCCTTTCACAAGATTGCCGCCCTGCATGGCGATAAGGATTGTATTGTTAAGGCTGTAATCATGGAATTTTGACATGGTACGCAGATAATCGGCGTAACGGTCGCTTTCATACAGTCCTAAAATCCCCTGTTCCAGTCGGTCGGTAATCTCTTTCATTTTATCGGCGGGCTTTTCAGAAGATAGGATAATCGGGAGAACCGGGGGCTGCTCTGTGGCGGCGGTTTGTATGGCTGCGGAAGCGTCAAGGTCTGCCTGTTCCTTTTCCTGTACTGGCGGCTGCGGCGTTACCCGGTATTCCTGTGGAACGTCGCGCCCGTCGTACCATTCTGTAAAGGTGTTGCGGTTGTTGTAGATATAGCCCTTTTCGGTAAACATACCGTCGTCGTTAATGGAAGCGTCCCGCCCGTATTCCTCATACATGAAATATTTTTTTGCTTCTTCGGGCAGCTCCAACTCGTCCAGTTCTTCAATCAGATAATGCCCGTAATCTTCCTCACTCTGTACGGACGGGTAAAGCCAGTAACAATCAAGGTTTTGTGCAAGGTTGATAATATCCTGCAAGTCCCTTGTATGGTCGCCGTATTCCATAGCTGCAACAAATTTTTCCCGGTCGTCGTCAAACTGCATTTTCAAAAGTTCGCTCAAATAGTTCAGTTCGTCAAGGCTTTCAAGCTCGGTCAATTTTCCTGCCAGTCCTGCAATAGAGGACTGGTATTCTGTGATATGCAGCTCCCCGTAGTTTTTGCCGTCTATCCCGATACGGTCAAAGACTTCTTTCAAATGCTCGGCAGTCGTGGGGAATGATACCCATTCGCCCGCAGGTCTGCCCTCGGTGTACTTTCCAAGATTAGAAAGATACCCGCTTAAAATCGTTTCTACCATGCGTTCGCTCCTTTCGTTTTCAATCATACGGTGCATAAGTTCGTAGTCCTCCATGCTCATGCTCCCGTCAAAAATATAGGGGTCGGGTTCTTCGCCGTCCCGGTAGGCTTTTTCAGAGAAAGGAAGCCCCGCAGCGTGGGCGGCGGCTCTTGCTTCCTCGATAAGCTCCGGCGGCAGCCTGTCGTCGTGGGCTTCGATAAATTCCCCGATATTGCTATATCCGTTTTCGTAGTGGCGGCGCACCCCGGCGGTCAGCTCGTCAAGGTTCATATCCTCGCCAAGATAGCCGGAATAATAGCCGTTTACCACAACGGCGGCAGGGTCAGCCTGTTTGATTTCTTCCATGCGGCTTCTGTCCTCCGGGTAGAGAATATCGCTCATTTCAAGGTGGAAATATTCTGCGTTCCAAGAGCGTCCCGTTTTCCAAAACGCCACCCAAGCGATACCGTCCCTTAATTCTTCTTGATAGTCCTTTACGGTGTCCCGTAAACTTGCCATGTGTAACCTCCTTTCTTCGGTTTCAGAGGGTTTGGGAAACTTCCCAACAAGCAAAAATCCCCGCCGTTCTCGGTAGAGAAAGCAGGGATTTTACGGAAAAGGGTACTCTTTTCCTATGCTTGCTATTCAGTTATTTCTTCTTCGACAGTTCAATGCGGTAGTTGACATATTTCCCGCCTGTATCAGCCAATACGATAGTTCCGTCGTAGGTTTTGCCCGTCTTTGGGGAATAGAGCTTTTTCACATTTACCTTGCCGGATTTTAAGAGTGCAGCGGCAATCTTCGGGGTAAAGGTTACTTTTCGTTCTTCAAAGAAACGGTCATTTTTCCACATGGTAAAGCTACATTCCTTATTGCTGCAATAGTAGTTTTTCTTTCCCTCATAGACAGGAGAACCGCAGCGGGGGCAGCTTCCCAACGCTTCCCGTTCCGGCTTGAACATCTGCGCTTTATCATCAGAAAGAAACGGATAGGTCTTTACCAGTTCCCGCGCCATATCCTCGATACCCTCCATAAATGCGGCGGGGTCTGCCTTGCCTTTGGCAATCTGCGTCAGATTGTTTTCCCATTCTGCGGTAAGCTGCGGGCTTGTCAAGGTGTCCGGCAGGACGCACACAAGGTTGATACCGTCCTTTGTGGGAAGTAGCTGCTTGCCTTTTCGCTCCACAAAGCCGCCCTTTACCAGTTTTTCAATGACGGCGGCGCGGGTGGCGGGAGTTCCAAGCCCTTTGCGTTCTGCGTCCGGGTCGGTGTCCTCACTTCCGGCGCGCTCCATAGCAGAGAGCAGCGACGCTTCGTTGTGAGGTTTTGGCGGTGTTGTGTCATGCTCCGTTACCTTTGCCGTCGGATTTTCAAAGGTCTGTCCCTCGGTAAATGGCGGCAGGGTCTTTTCTGTGTCACTGTCTGCGTCGTCCGTTTCGGGCTTGTTCTTTAAGGCTGCCCTGTATCTTCGGTCAATCTCTTTCCACCCGTCGGACAGCACCGTTTTTCCCCTTGCGGTAAAGGACTGTCCGGCACATTCAAAGACTGCCGTAACCGCTTCAAAGGTATGCGGTGCAGCGGTCGCCATGAGCAGACGCGCCCCGGCAAGGGTAAGGATATTCCTTTCGCTTTCCGGCAGCGCGGCAAGGTCGGTCTTTGCAAGCTCCATAGTCGGGATAATGGCATGGTGGTCTGATACCTTTTTACTGTTCAGCACCTTTCCAAGCTCCGGCGTGAAGTCTTTTCCCGCCATAAAAGAAAATTTCCCACAAAGCAGCTTGATAATGCCCGCCGCTGTGTCGCTCATGTCGTCGGTCAGAAATGCGCTGTCTGTTCTCGGATAAGTAAGAAGTCTTTTTTCATACAGAGATTGTGCAAGGTCAAGGGTCTGCTTTGCGGTATAACCGAACAGGCGGTTTGCTTCCCTCTGTAAAGAAGTAAGGTCAAAGAGCTTCGGCGGGGCTGCGGTCTTTTTCTCTTTCACAAGGGAAGCACAGACTGCTTTTGACACTTCGCAAGCAGCTTTCAGCTTGTCAGCTTCGGAACGGTCAGATAGTTTTTCGCTTGCAGCTTCCGCGCCGGATAAGACAAGGCGCACATGGTAGTATTTTTCTTTCTTAAATGTGGTAATCGCTGCGTCCCGGTCAACAAGCATTTTTAAGGTCGGGGTCTGTACGCGTCCCACGTTCAAGGTATGATTGTAAAGGACAGAGAAAAGGCGGGTGGCATTGATACCGATTAACCAGTCAGCCTTTGCCCTGCACAATGCGGAAGCAAAGAGCGCGTCGTATTCCTCGCCGTTCTTCAGACGGGAAAAGCCCTCTTTGATTGCGCTGTCCTCCATAGAAGAAATCCAAAGGCGGCGCATAGGTTTCTTGCAGCCCGCCATTTCATAGACAAAGCGGAAAATGAGTTCGCCCTCGCGCCCCGCGTCGCAGGCATTGACGACTTCGGAAACGTCTGCCCGGTGCATAAGCTCTTTTAGGGTTTTGAATTGCTTTTCCTTGTCAGAAGCAACGGTGTACTTCCATTCCTGCGGCAAAATCGGTAAGCTGTCATAGCTCCACTTTTTATATTGTTCCCCGTAGGTGGCAGCTTCCGCAAGCCCTACCAAATGTCCCACGCACCAAGAAACGATATAGCCGCTTCCTGTGAGAAATCCGTCTTTCTTTTCCTTTGCCCCCAGTACGGCAGCGATTGTCTGTGCCACACTGGGCTTTTCTGCGATAACTAAAATCAAATATAAGTTCCTCCTTTCAGCGTTCCGGCTCGGTTTTCTTTTTCTCCTGTACCTGTTTCAGACAGTACCCCACACAAGGGGACTGTCCCTTGTAAGGGCAGGAAGCACAAGCAGGGGGATAAGGAACAGGCGGCGCATTATCACGCCGCCCGTTCGGTTTCTGTATCATCATCTTTTCAAAGGGATTGTCGGTAAACAGGGTCATAGGGTTTCTTCCTCCGTTTCTTCATCTTCGGGAGTTTCCCCGGTATCTGCTTCCGGCTCGTCCTCGTCGTAGTCCTCAAATTCAAAATCTTCAAGGTCGGTATCGCCCTTTACATTCTGCTTCGGCTTTAGAAACTTAAAGTAGTAGAACGCTGCGCCGCCACCAAGCAGGGCAAAGAGGACTAAGGCAAGCACCACACCGGGATTGCCGCCTTTTTCTTTCAGTTCTTCCGGCTGCTCCGTTGGTGTTGGGGTAGGTTCTTTGCCTGTGCAGCCTGTCATACTGGTAACACATACCGGGCAGGACGTGTTTACCTTTCCGACTTCGCATTTTTCCGTACAGTTACAGATTTCCGGCTTTTTGGCAGCTTCGCCGTTTTCGGTCAGTGCCATAAGGTCGGCTTCGTCCACTTGATTTAGGAAATGTACGGTCTGTTCGCCCTCGGCGGCGCGGTCAATGAGGATATAGAAATAGTTGCCGCCTTTGGTGGTAACAGTGATAAGTTGCTTATTGCCGCCGTAATCGTCAACCAGTGTAGCGTTTCCCTTTGGGGTAAGGGGCGGCGTTTCCTCTTTTTCCTCCACAACTACATTACTGTCGTTGGTCGCGTCCCCGGCGGGCGGCTCTGTGGCTGCGCCCTGTGCATAGGCAGGGACAGAAAAACCGCCCATAAGGATAAGGGCGGCACAAAGGGCAGTCATGGTCTTTTTCAGTTTATTCTTCATCTGCATTTTCCTCCTGTTCGTTTTCTTCTGCGGGTGCGGCAGTCATGCCGGGAATACCGCCGCCGGACAGCATAGCGTTCAGTTCCTGCGGGGTCAGACGCATAGCTCGTACAAGCTGCACGATTTCAAGGTTTTCCGCTTCGGTTTTCTGCGCTTCCAGTCCTTTTAACTTGTTCTGATACTCTGTGATTTTCTCGCGGGTCTTTGCGATTTCCTTATTGATACGGTCGATTTTATTGTTTGCCATAGGTCATTTCTCCTTTCTTTTTTTGGGCTGCTTTACCAGTTCATCAGCCCGTAGCCTTTGATACATTGATAGTTAAGGTCATAGCTCTTTATCTTGCAGGCGTCGCCGGAATTGCCCTCAACGGTATAGACGCGGCTTCCGTCCCTGCCAAGCACAAGCCCCACATGGTCGGCAACACCGTCTAAATCCCAATCGAAAAAGATTGCGTCGCCCGGTGCGATATTCTCATAGCCGCGTGCGCCCCATTGTCCCCTTGACTGAAACCAAGGGACACCCTGCCATTCGCAGCCCGCAAATCGGGGTTCGCTTTTTCCGGCTTGATTGTAGCACCATGACACAAAGCAGGCGCACCATTCCACGCGGCTGTTAAAGCCGTACCAAGACCAGTAAGGGTAGCCGCCCACGTTTCCGACTTGCTGTTTTGCAAGTTCCATAAGCTCTTGATTTCCGGGGCGCGTACCGTTTACAAACTCCACGCCGCTTAAATCCTCAGACGGGCTTCCGTCGGGAGAACCGCCGCCAAAAATCAGCGGTTTGTTGCCGCTTGTTTCCAAGTACACATGAAACATTTCAAGCTGCTGTGGCGTAAGAAGTTCCTCCGCAAGCTCGGAAATCAGCTTATTTGTCAGTTTCACATTCAAGATGTAATACTCATAAGGGACTTCCTCGGTGGTGGTTTCCCCGGTTTCCGGGTCGGTACTTGTTTCGGTGCGGTAGCGTATTTCCACTTCCTCGGTCAGCGTCAAGGTGTACTGCATGGAAAAGATACGTTCAAGCTCTGCCTGTGCGCTCTGCGGGGTGTAGCTCTGCAAGAGGGCGGTCAAATAAGACGCAAGTTCGTGGGGGTTATGCCCGATACTGTCAAGGTCGTAGCGGTATTCATCATAGCCGGGGTGGGTGCTTTCGATATTGTCAATCTCACTTTGCAGCCCTTTTTCCAATGCGGCATAGTTGTTTTCAACTGCCACAAGGTCGCTGTCCTCGGATGTGTAGGAAGTGCCAAGCACCCCGTTTGTCAAGCCCGAAAACATAGCCCCGCAAGAGGACAGCCCTGCGGAAATCATAATAAAGAGAAGCAGCGCGGCAACTGCAATCAAAATGCCCGCCGGGTGTCTTGCCGCAAATGCGGCGGCTTTCCTCGTTTCCTCGGCGGTTTTCTTCGCCGTCTTTCTTGTGGCTTCCGCTGCGGCTTTTGCCCCTCCTTTCTTTGCCGCCTTTGCATACTGGCGTTTTATCTGCTGTTTCTGCATGAAACGGGAAAGCGGGTTAGAAGTAAGCTGCGGGTTGTCGTGCAGGGTTTTGTGATACTGGAAGTTGACGTTTGCCTTAAATGCTGCCTTTTCTGCCTTTGCCGCTTCCCGGTAGGGTTTCAGCTTATGGCTGCGGTAGCCCTGTTTTAACTTCCGCGCCCCGTATTTCGCGCCGCGCTCGGCAAGTTCCTCCGATTTATGCGCCCCCTCAACGCCGGAATTGTCCTTTTCAACGGAATGTATCTTGTTGTGGACGAAAATCCCTGCTTCCTGTGCGGGGCGGGACAGCGGGTTTCCTTTTTTGCCGCCGGGTATCGGTTTTTCCTGTTCTTCAAAGTGAAGTCGGGTCTTTGCCTTTCCTGCGGCTTCGTCAAAGGTGCGCTCCTTAACCAGTTTCTTTTGCTTCGGGATAGCTGCCTTTGCTGCGTCCAGTCGGTCAGCGGCTTTGTTTGATTTCTCAATATAGCATTCCAGTTCCGGGACGGCAAGTTCTTCCTCGGTAAACTGCAAGCGGGAAGATGTTGTTTGTACGGTAACTTCCTCCTGTGCTTTATGTACCGCTTTTTTACTGGCTCTGCGGGTCTGTGCTGCTTCGATATGCTCCATAACGCGCTCTGCTGTGGCGGTGTCCCTTGCGGGGGAAGCTCCCGGTGCGTGGGGTAACGGGGAAGTTTGGGACGCTACACCTTGAAGCTGCGTCCCGTCCTGCGCCGCTTGCTGCTCCGGGGACTTTTGAAAATCCGCGTCCTGTTCCCGTTTACTGATACGCTCGGCGGTCTGCTGTGTTTCGTTTACCTCAATAAGCCCGTCGCGGGTCATTTTCTGTGTGATTTTATCGCGTGGTTTTAATTGCTTGATAGTCCTGCACCTCCAATCCGCGCCCTCGCAAGGGCGCAATATTCTGCATTTAATTCAATCCCGATATAATGGCGGTCAAGGCTTTTTGCTGCAAATCCTGTGGTTCCGCTTCCGAAAAACGGGTCTATGACAATCCCACCTTTGGGACAGCCCGCCAAGATACAGGTTTCCGCTAATTTCGGGGGAAAAGCTGCAAAATGCGCCCCTTTATATGGGACAGTGTTAATCAGCCACACGTCCCGCTTGTTCCGCGTGGTCGGCATGAGCGCGTCGTCATAGTAGCCACCGTCCCGCGGTCGGTTTAGTCCCTGCACCTTTCCTTGTCCGGGTATTTCCTGTGTGTATTTGCTGTTGGTGCTGCGCGCTCTGCGATACCGTTCTGCGGTAGTAGGTGCTAAGGGTTCTGCAATGGCGGCAGCGTCATAGTAATATTTCTTTTCCTTTGAAAGCAGGAAGATATGTTCATAGCAGCGGGTCGGGCGGTCTTTGCAGCTTTCCGGCATAGGATTTTGTTTTTGCCATATAATATCGCTCCGTAGATACCACCCCTGTTCCCG
>OOAN01001568.1_pt1 | contig 12034 bp, 8 predicted proteins | sample 1671301 | NCBI WGS metagenome assembly OOAN01 (sample SAMN06348142, study PRJEB24527) | human gut metagenome | biome: human gut; feature: ankylosing spondylitis patient; material: feces | host: Homo sapiens | place: China | collected 2015-10
GATGGTCCGCTGCGCGCGCCCTACACCTGCTATCTGCAGGGCGGCGTCAACTTTATCGCGCCGCGTATTCTGGGCGGTGCCACCGGCCTGCCCGGACTGGGGGTGCTGCTGGCCATCGTGGTGGGCGGGGCGTGGTTCGGCATCCCCGGCATGGTGCTGGGTGTGCCGACGCTGGCTGTGCTGGCGGCGCTGGCCCGGCAGGCGGTGGGGGCCGGGCTGACCGCACGCGGCCTTGCTGCAGACGGCGTCCCCGTCCACGAAGACCCGCCCCCGCAATAGCGGGTGCTGCCCTGCCGCCCGAAGAAAATTCACACCTTATCTATTGCAATGCGCCCGTGTATGGCATACAATGTCAATAATGCGGTTATTCCGCAGATTTTATGACAAAGAGGGGCGGAGCATTTGAACGAAAAACACATCTGGTCCAAAAGGCCGGAGTCTATGCTGGACTGGTTCTGCGTGGTCGGGGCCTGTATTGCATTTTATCTGCTTTTGAACAATCTGGGGTATTTCCTCGGGCGCATCGGCATTTTTATCAACATTCTGTCGCCGTTTGCGGGCGGCATCGTCATCGCCTATATCCTTGACCCGATGGTCAAATTCTTCTATATCAAATTGTTCAAGGAGAAGAAGGGCACGCGCGGCTTTGCCATCCTGCTGGCCTACGCCGTGGCGATCCTGCTGCTTATGCTGCTGGCCTGGCTGGTCGTGCCGCAGATCGTAAACAGCATCGGTATGCTGTTCACGAACTTCCCCAGCTACATACAGGGCGTGCAGGAAATGCTGCTCTATGTCCAGAGCGAGTACGGCATCGACCTGCAGCAGGCCACTAAAATGCTTGATGATTCCGAGGCAATGGTCAAGGAAATCTATGCAATGGCAACCGAAGCCATGCCGCAGATCGTGGCGAGCATCGGCAGCGTGGCATCCAACTTTGTGGCGATCTTTACCTCGATCGCGGCCAGCATCTACATGCTGGCGGACAAGGACCATCTGCTGCACCAGCTGCGCACGCTGGCGCACGCCTTCCTGCCGGAGCAGGTGGCCTCCAACACGCTGCGCATCTGCCACTACGCCAATGTAAACTTCACGGGCTTTTTTGTGGGCAAGATCATCGACTCCGCCATCATCGGCGTTATCACCTTTGCGGCCATGACGATCCTGCGGCTTGATTTTGCCGTGCTGATCAGCGTGTTTATCGGCATTACGAATATTATCCCGGTGTTCGGTCCCTTTATCGGCGCAATCCCAAGCGTGTTTATCCTGCTCTTGATAGATCCGCTGCAGGCGGTCATCTTCTGTGTGCTGATCCTCATCATCCAGCAGCTGGACGGCAACTTCATCGGCCCCAAAATCCTCGGGTCGTCCATTGGCATCTCGGCACTGTGGATCCTCTTTTCGATCGTGGTCGGCGGCGATCTGTTCGGCATCGTCGGCATGGTCGTGGGCGTGCCGGTCTTTGCCACCCTCTACGGTCTGGCGCAGGAGTTTGTCCACTACGCGCTGGATAAGCGCGGCATCGACAGCGAGGGCAACCCGGTAGAACACGAAGCAGAAGATACAGAAAATGTGTTTGAGTAAAGGGGGACGAAAGCCCCTCAGGCCTCGTAAACTCGGCCAGCTCCCCACTTCGTGAGGAGCCTCTTTGCGCGGGCTTTGCCCGCGTGAAAGCCTCCTCGCATAGCGGGGAGGTGGCCGAGCGTCAGCGATGGCCGGAGGGACTTGGCCCGCCTGCCACAAAAATAAGCCGCTGTTTACAGCATAAGCACTGTAAACAGCGGCTTTTCTTTTTGCAATTTACGCCCCCGGCAGCAGTGTTACAACATCGCGCAGCAGCACCAGCGGGCTTTCGCCCTTCTGGACGCGCAGGCTGAAATAGGGCCGCCCGATGGCGTTGTACAAAACGCGGTGGGGGTATTGCTCCATAACCTTGTCGAGCTGCTTCGGGCCGACGATGTCGGAGTAGAGGATCAGCTGATCGCCGCGCTGGACGATCTCGGCAATGCCGACCCGTGCCGCCGTCACCCGCACAAGGGATACATCCACCAACCCCTGCACGCTCTTGGGCGGGCTGCCATACCGGTCGATCAGCTCATCCAGCACATCCTCGGCATCGGCGGTCGTCTCAATGGCGGCGATCCGCTTGTAGGCCTCGATGCGCCCGGCGGCATCGGGGATATATTCCTCCGGCAGGAAGGCGTCCACCGTAATGTCCACAAGGCAGTCGCTCTTGTCGGGGGGCGGGGCCTCGCCGCGTGCGGCGGCAATGGCCTGACCCAGCATCTTGACATACAGGTCGTAGCCGACAGCCTCCATATGGCCGTGCTGGCTGTGGCCCAGCAGGCTGCCCGCACCGCGTATCTGCAAATCACGCATGGCGATGCGGAAGCCGGAGCCGAAGGAGGTGAACTCCCGGATGGCGGAAAGGCGCTTGGCGGCGATCTCGGTCAGCACCTTGTCGCGCGTAAAGGTGAAATACGCATACGCCTTGCGGGAAGAACGCCCCACGCGGCCGCGTATCTGGTAGAGCTGCGACAGGCCCATCCGGTCGGCATTCTCGATGATGAGGGTGTTGCAGTTGCGCACATCAACGCCGGTCTCGATCAGCGTCGTGCAGACGAGGATGTCGATCTCATTGTCAAGCAGCTGCTGCCACACAGAGGAGATCTGCTCCTCGGTCATCTTGCCGTGGGCGATGCCGATGCGCGCGCCGGGGACAAGCCTGCTGATCCGGGCGGCACATTCCTCGATATTATCCACGCGGTTGTGCAGGTAGTAGACCTGCCCGCCGCGGGCCAGCTCCTTGCGGATGGCCTCGGCCACGATGCCCTCGTCATATTCCAGCACATAGGTCTCGATGGGCTGGCGCTCAAAGGGCGGCTGCTCGATCGTGCTCATGTCCCGTATGCCGGACAGCGCCATGTTCAGCGTGCGGGGGATCGGCGTGGCGGACAGGGTCAGCATATCCACGCCGATGAAGTTCTCTTTCAGCTTTTCCTTGTGCTTGACGCCGAAGCGCTGCTCCTCGTCAATGATGACAAGGCCCAGATCCTTGAACTTCACATCGTTGGAAAGCAGCCGGTGGGTGCCCACCACAATGTCCACCGTGCCATCCTTCAGCCCGCGCAGGGTTTCCTTCTGCTCTTTGGGGGTGCGGTAGCGGGACAAAAGCCCGATGCGGATGGGGAAGGACTCCATGCGGGTCAGCGCCGTGTTGAAGTGCTGCCACGCCAGAATCGTGGTCGGGGCCAGAATGGCGCACTGCTTGCCGCCCATCACGCATTTGAAGGCGGCGCGCAGCGCAACCTCCGTCTTGCCGAAGCCGACATCGCCGCATAGCAGGCGGTCCATCGGCCACGGCTCCTCCATATCGTGCTTGATCTCGGCCGCGCAGGTCAGCTGGTCGGGGGTTTCCTCGTAGGCAAAGCGCTGCTCAAAATCACCCTGCCATGTGTCATCATCGGGGAAAGCATAGCCGTGCGCCTGCTTGCGGCGGGCATACAGCTCAATCAGCTCCTTGGCCATCTGCTCGGTGGCGGCCTTGACCTTTTTGCGGGTCTTGGCCCAATCGGTGCCGCCAAGGTGGCTCAGCTTGACATTGTCACTGTCACCCGGCGCCGTATAGCGGGACAGCAGATCCAGCTGGGTGACCGGCACATACAGCACATCTTTTTTGTCGTACTCGATGCGCAGGTAGTCCTTCTGCACGCCCTGCACGGTCATGCGCTGGATGCCCGCATACCGGCCGATACCGTGGCTCTGGTGTACGACCAGATCGCCAACGGTGATCTCGCTCAGGCTGTTCAGGGCATCTTTGCTGCGCTTTTTCTTTTTCTGCGCACTGCTGACGCCGAACGCACGGGCCGTAAAGACCGCGTACCGGGCAAACGGCAGGCTGCACCCGGCGGATAGCTGCCCCGGCAGCACCTGCACCAGCCCGGCGGTGCCCGCAGCGGCGGCATCGGTGGTGACCTGCAGCCCCTTGGTGCGCAGGTCGGCGGCAAGGCCGGCCGCCGCGCGGGGGGTACCGGCCATAACGGTCACGGCTGCGCCGCCGCTGCACAGCGGCTGTATATCCTCCAGCAGCGCAGCGACCTCACCGCCCCAGGCGGGCAGCGTGTGGGCCGGTGCGTTGACGATGGCCTTCAGCGATATGTCGGGCATGCTGCGCGCAAAGTTCTCGGCGCAGAGCGTGCAGTGGGCAGCGGCCTGCGCCCAAAGCCAGCCGGCCTCGGTGTAGAGCTTGTCCAGACCGGGGGCGAGTGCGCCGTCCTCCATCAGGGCGGAGAACTCCTCCCCCCGGCGGTAGGCGGTGGCACGCGCGGCCTCCCGCAGGGAGGCCGGCTCCTCCAGAATCAGCAGCGGGTCATCAAAATAGTCAAGCAGTGTGGCGGGCTCTGGATAGCGCAGCGTCAGGTACTTATCCATGTCCACCGGCATCGCGCCGCCGTCCAGCTGGGCCAGATCTGCGGCGGTGCAGGCCTCAAGCGCGGTGCGCCGCTTGCCGCGCGCCTTTTTGATGCAGCTGCGTATCAGGGCGGCAGCCTCGGCGGGCTGGGCAAACAGCACCTCGCGCGCGGGGGAGACATAGATTTTTTCGATCGGCTCGTCCCGGCGCTGGGTGGCCAGATCGAAGCTATGCATCGTGTCGATCTCGTCTCCCCAGAACTCCAGACGGGCGGGCTGCTTCATGTCGGGCGCGTAGATGTCCACAATGTCGCCGCGGATCGAAAACTGGCCCGGTCCGTCCACCTGATCGCGGCGGGCATAGCCCGCGCCGTACAGCAAGGCGGTCAGCTCGGCCCGGGGCAGCGTGTCGCCGGGGTGCAGGGTGCGGGTGTTGGCGCAGAACTCGGCCCGCGGCGTTGTGTACTGGGTCAGGCCCTCGTCCGGCACGCAGACGGCCTGCAGCCGCCCGCCGACCAGATCGCCCAGCACGGCCAGACGGCGGTATTCGTACTCGCGGCCGGTGCCCTCGATGGGGCGCAGCACATAATCGCGCGCGGGGAATACCGCCGCAGCGATGCCCAGCGCGTTCAGATCACCGGCAAAGCGGGTGGCCTCGGCCTCACCGGGGGTCACAATGCAGAGCGGGCGGCCCAGCGCCTGCGCCAGCGCGGCGTAGATCAGGGCGCGCCCTGCGGCGGGAACGCCAAATAAGGCGCAAGCCCCCGGGGACCCGAGCGCCTGCGCCAGCTTGTTGTATTCTTCGGTTTTGGTAAAAAGTGCGTTGAACATAGAATACCCATATACATAGCAAACATAGGGCGGCCTGTCCTCAGGCCGCCCTATGCCTGACTGTTTGCTGTATCAGCTCAAAAATTCGGCCTTCAGCCAGCCGTATTTGCCGTCATAGTTCACAACGACCCAGCTGCCGTCCTCATTGGCGCCCAGTGCGGTCACAACGGTGGAGGCGGGAACCTTGGAAACTTTGTCATAGTCGGTGCCGGGGCCGGCGCGCATGTTCAGGTTGTTGTCAGGTGTGACAGTGTAGCTCGGCTGCTCGCCCTCATTGTAGAAAACGGCGGGCTGGACGCTCAGGCCGTCAAAGGTGGGCACAGGGGTCGGCTCCGGGGTGGGCTCCGGCTCGGCGGGCTGCTCCTCGGCAGGGGGCGCGGCGGTGTCGCCGGTGGACTCCGTGGTGAAGCTGTCGGCAGTCGGGTCATCCACGCCTGCTGCAGCAGAGGTTGTATCGCCCGTCGCAGGGGTCGCGTCACCGCTGCCGGTCTGGCCGTCAAGGTTGCCGGTCAGCAGCAGCACGCTGAAGATGATGCTGGCAACCAGCGCGACGGCGCAAAGCACCAGACGGGTCATGGCTTTCTTTCGTAAATCACTCATGGTAACACATCCCTCAGTGGTTGAACTTGTTCTGGGCGTACTGCAGGTTGCCGTCCATCAGCAGCCTGCAGGCGTCCTCAATATCCGGGTAACGGTCGGTCATCGCCTTGCGGTCGGCGGGGGGCAGCTTGCCCAGCACCCATGCAGCCAGATCGTACTGCGGGTTGGGCTTGGCGCCGATGCCGATGCGGATGCGGGCAAAATTCTCTGTGCCAAGGCTCGCAATGATGCTTTTCAGCCCGTTGTGGCCGCCTGCGGACCCATGCGGCCGGATGCGCAGATGCCCCGGCTCCTGCGTGATGTCATCACACAGGACAATCACATGGTCTGCGGGAATCTTATAAAAGTTGGCGGCGGGCGCGATGCTCTGGCCGCTCAGGTTCATATAGGTCAGCGGCTTGAGCAGCACGACCTTGTGGTTGCCCACCTGCGCCGTGCCGTACAGCCCCTGCCATTTGGCCTTGGCAATATCGCAGTGCCACTGCGCGGCCAGATAGTCCAGCGCTTCAAACCCGGCGTTGTGGCGGGTCCCGTCATACTTCGGTTCGGGGTTGCCCAGCCCGGCGATGAGCCAGTCTGCCCCGGAGGTCATTCCAAACATAGTGTGTCCTTTGTCGTGTTGATACGCTTTGCAGGGGCGTCGAGGACGCTGCCCTCTGCAATATTATTTCGCTTTTTTCTCTGCTTCCAGCTTCTGCTTTTTGGCAATGTACTTTTCGAGCTTCTTCTCGCCCCAGCCGTTGATCTCGGTCTGCTTGGCGCGCTCAATGCCCAGCGCACCGGCCGGCACATCGCGGCCGATGGTGGAGCCTGCGGCGGTAAAGGCGTGGTCGCCCACGGTCACGGGGGCGACCAGATTCGTGTTGCAGCCGATGAAGGCGTAATCGCCGATGGTCGTGTGGAACTTGCCCTCGCCGTCATAGTTGCAGGTCACGGTGCCGCAGCCGAAGTTGCAGTACTTGCCCACGGTGGCATCGCCGATATAGGTCAGGTGGCTGACGGTGTTGCCCTCGGCAAAGTCGGCGTTCTTCGTCTCGACATAGGCGCCCAGATGGCAGCCCTCGGCAGTTCTGGTGCCGGTGCGCAGATGGCTGAAGGGGCCGATCTTGTTGTTGGGGCCGATGTGGCTGTCATAGCACTGGCTGGCGTTTACGGTGGAGCCGGCCTCGACAACGGTATCCTCCAACAGGGTGTTGGGGCCGATGACGCAGTCTGCGCCGACCGTGGTCCTGCCGCGCAGGATACAGCCCGGCAGAATTGTGGCGCCGGGGGCAATAACGACCTCCGGCTCAATATAGACATCGCGGCTGATAAAGTTTACGCCGTTGTCCAGATGGCGCTCAAGGGTGGCAGCATAGCGCTGCTGCGCCAGCTCAAATTTTTCTTTTGCGGTAGCCATAGTACATCTTCCTTTATATACAGCTGTTCCGCCGGGCGGCACCCGGCGGTCTTTTACACTTCTCTATTGTATATCACGCGGCGCATTTTAGCAAGCCGAAAAACGCCGCCGGGGCCGAATTATGCCAAAAATATTGTGCGCCGGGCACCCCCTGCGCACATCCGGGCCCGCACGGGATAAATCCAGACAGATTCAAAAAAGATTTCAAACTTTCTTCCCATTATAATTTACACGATTTTTGTGCAAATTGCAATAGGCAAACCGAAAAAGTTTGTCTACTTTTCGGCGAAAACATTGAGCATTTTTTTAACAATCTACTGGAAATCTGTCCTTTGGTCTGTTATAATGGACTATGCAAACATGATTTATGTGATGCAAACACGTCACCAATTTGGGAGGTAACTATGAGCAAGAAATTCTTGTACCTGTTCAAAGAGGGTCATGACGCCTTCGGCGGCGACCAGACCACCATGAAGAATACTCTGGGTGGTAAGGGCGCCGGTTTGGCCGAGATGACCCACGCCGGCATGCCGGTTCCGCAGGGCTTCACCATCACCACTGAGGCCTGCACCCAGTACTATGCAGACAACCGCGAGATCAACGATGAGATCAAGGCGGACATCTTCAAATACATGGGCATCCTCGAAGAGCAGACCGGTAAGACCTTCGGCTCCATCGAGAACCCCCTGCTGGTTTCTGTCCGTTCCGGCGCCCGTCAGTCTATGCCCGGCATGATGGACACCATCCTGAACCTCGGCCTGAACGATCAGGCTGTTGAGGGTCTGGCCAAAAAGACCGACAACCCCCGCTTTGCCTACGACTGCTACCGCCGCTTCATCCAGATGTACTCTGATGTTGTCATGGAGCTGGGCAAGAGCTTCTTTGAGGAGCGCATCGACGCCATGAAGGAGCGCAAGGGTGTTACGCAGGACGTCGACCTGACTGCCGATGATCTGAAGGAGCTGGTCAAGGAGTTCAAGCAGATCTACCTCGAGAAGCAGGGCGAGCAGTTCCCGCAGGACCCGAAGGAGCAGCTGATCGGCGCCGTCAAGGCCGTTTTCCGCTCTTGGGACAACCCCCGCGCCAATGTGTATCGTAAGATGAACGAGATCCCCTACGAGTGGGGCACCGCTGTCAACGTGCAGCAGATGGCCTTCGGTAACTCCGGCATGCGCTCCGGCACCGGCGTTGCTTTCACCCGTAACCCCGCTACCGGCGAGAAGAAGCTGATGGGCGAGTACCTGATCAATGCTCAGGGCGAGGATGTCGTTGCCGGTATCCGTACTCCTTCTCCCATCAGCAAGCTGCATGAGGAGATGCCCGAGGTTTACGATCAGTTCGTTGAGATCGCTACCCGCCTCGAGAACTACTACAAGGATATGCAGGACATGGAGTTCACCATCGAGGATGGCAAGCTCTTCATGCTGCAGACCCGTAACGGCAAGCGTACCGCACAGGCTGCCCTGCAGATCGCCTGCGACCTCGTTGATGAGGGCGTTATCGACGAAAAGACCGCTGTTCTGCGCGTCGAGCCCAAGCAGCTCGACACCCTGCTGCACCCGCAGTTTGACGCTGCCGCTCTGAAGGCTGCCGAGGCTATCGGCAAGGGTCTGGCTGCTTCTCCGGGATCCGCCTGCGGCCGCGTTGTCTTCTCTGCTGAGGATGCAGAGGAGAAGGTCAAGGATGATGCCTGGAAGAAGGTCGTTCTGGTCCGTCTCGAGACCTCTCCCGAGGATATCGTTGGCATGCAGGTCTCTCAGGGCATCCTGACCGTCCGCGGCGGTATGACCAGCCACGCTGCCGTTGTTGCCCGTGGCATGGGCACCTGCTGCGTCTCCGGCTGCGGCAACGACAACAATGTTGCCATCGACTATGACGCCAAGGTCATCACCATCAACGGCCACACCTTCCACGAGGGTGACTGGATGAGCATCGATGGCTCCACCGGCAACATCTACGAGGGCCAGATCGCTACCGTTGCTTCCACCGAGAACACCAACTTCAAGCGCTTCATGGGCTGGGCTGACGCCAACCGTCAGATGAAGGTCATGACCAACGCTGATAACCCGAAGGACGCTCAGAACGCCGTTGACATGGGTGCCGAGGGCATCGGTCTGTGCCGTACCGAGCACATGTTCTTCGCCGAGGACCGCATCAAGGCTGTCCGTGAGATGATCTGCGCCCGTACCGTTGAGGAGCGCAAGGCTGCTCTGGCCAAGGTTGAGCCGTTCCAGGAGGCCGACTTCACCGCTATGTACCGCATCATGGGCGACCGTCCGATGACCATCCGTTATCTGGATCCGCCGCTGCATGAGTTCCTGCCCACCAAGGCAGAGGACATTGCTGCTCTGGCTGCCGATATGGGCATGACCACCGAAGAGCTGAACAACGTTGTTGTCAGCCTGCACGAGTTCAACCCCATGATGGGCCACCGCGGCTGCCGTCTGGCTGTCACCTATCCCGAGATTGCCGAGATGCAGACCAATGCCGTCATCAAGGCTGCTATCAAGGTTTCTGCTGAGACCGGCAAGATGATCACGCCTCACATCATGATTCCTCTGGTTGGCGAGGTCAAGGAGCTGAAGTTCGTCAAGGATGTTGTTGTCAAGACGGCTGATGCCCTGATCGCTGCTGCCGGCGTTGACATGAAGTATGAGGTCGGCACCATGATCGAGATCCCCCGTGCAGCCCTGACTGCCGGCGAGATCGCCAAGGAAGCTGAGTTCTTCAGCTTCGGCACCAACGACCTGACCCAGATGACCTTCGGCTTCAGCCGTGATGACGCTGCCAAGTTCCTGGGCGCTTACTACGAGAACAAGATCTACGAGAGCGATCCGTTCCAGCATCTGGATCAGATCGGCGTTGGCAAGCTGGTCAAGATGGCTGCTGCTGACGGCCGCGCCACCAACCCGAACCTGGGTCTGGGCATCTGCGGCGAGCACGGCGGCGATCCCTCCAGTGTTGAGTTCTGCCACAATGTTGGTCTGGACTATGTCAGCTGCTCTCCCTTCCGTGTTCCCATCGCCCGCCTGGCCGCTGCTCAGGCAGCAATTAAAAATCCACGTTCTTGAATCACGTAGATTTTTACAATTAAATGTGGATTACGATAAGGCTCGTTCTTATCGAAATTCGCGTGGCTGCGTGCTTTGGCCGAAGCAATGGAAAGACCTGACGGTTAAGGTCGTTCTATAAATCATAGCAAGCCCCTAATCGCTGTACTACAGTGATTAGGGGCTTTTTTTATGCAAAAATGCCCTTTGGGTACATTTTCGGCAAAAAGTATACGATTTTTGGGTACATTTTTGGGGTCAAATCGGGGTACTTAAGAGCTATCAAAAAACCGCAGGAGTACGCAGCATGACAAAGAAAACATCGCCTGCTTACAGAGCAAGCAAAGAGGAAACTATTCCAATAAATAAGTTGCATCCATTCTCCAATCATCCGTTCCATATCCGACATGATCTGGAATTCAGTGAATTGGTAGACAGTATTTCAGAGAGTGGCATCATTACGCCCATCATCGTCAGACCAAAGGTTGGTGTCGGCTATGAAGTGATAAGCGGACATCGCAGGTGGGAGGCTTGTAAAGAACTCGGCATCGAAAGCATCCCTGCCAGAGTGGAGTACATAGACGATGACGAAGCCACGATTCTGATGGTCAACAGCAATATCCAGCGTGAGCATGTGCTGCCAAGTGAAAAAGCATTTGCGTATAAAATGCGCATGGAAGCGTTGAAACATCAAGGCCGAACAACTTTGGCCCAAGTTGGGCCAAAGTTCAGTAGCGAAAAAATTGCAGCTGAAACCGGTGACAGCCGGAATCAAGTAAAGCGTTATATTCGGCTTACATATCTGATTCCATCTATTCTGCAAATGGTCGATGACGGTCGCATCGCATTCAACCCAGCGGTCGAAATCTCCTATATGACAGAGGAACACCAGACATGGCTCAAAGAAGAAATGGATATGTGTGATGCTACACCGTCTTTGGTTCAGTCTCGGACGCTAAAGGATATGAGCCGAAATGGAACGCTGACGGAGAACTACTTGCATACCCTACTGACAGAAGAAAAGCCGAACCAGCGACAGAAGTTCTTCTTAAATCAGTCGGATGTGCAGCAATACTTCCCATCCAGCTATACACCGCAGCAGATGCAAAATGTCATCATATCACTGCTGCGGAATTGGGAGCATAAGCGGTCTAGCCGCCAGCGTCCACAACACGAAGAAGAACTGGAAAGATAAGAAAAATACAATATGTAACAGCTTACAAAATGTAGTTTTGTGGGTTTTCTTAAATGCACCCATTTTTAGGCAGGAGAAGTGAGATGCAATACGAATATTTTTACGGCGCTCAAGCCGAGCAGTTCTCTTTTTACCGAATACCAAAAGCGCTATTTACAGAGCGGAACTTCAGGGAGCTGTCCACCGATGCCAAGGTACTGTATGGGATTTTGCTGGATCGAATGAGTTTGTCGCTGAAAAATCAATGGTTAGATGCACAGAACAAGGTTTACATTATCTTCACCGTGGATGAAATCATGGATGCACTGAACTGTGCCAACCAGAAAGCCACGCGCCTGATGGTGGAACTGGAAAAGCAGGCAGGGCTTATCGAGCGCAAGCGACAGGGGCTTGGTAGACCGAATTTGATTTATGTAAAAAACTTCGCAGCAACGATAAATGGCAAGAGCTGTGAAAAAGGTGATTCTTGATATGTGATTTTCACACTTCTGGATTCTTGAAAATCACACGGAACTAATACTGATAATAATTAGACTGATTATAGTGATACTG
>OOAN01001571.1_pt1 | contig 12011 bp, 9 predicted proteins | sample 1671301 | NCBI WGS metagenome assembly OOAN01 (sample SAMN06348142, study PRJEB24527) | human gut metagenome | biome: human gut; feature: ankylosing spondylitis patient; material: feces | host: Homo sapiens | place: China | collected 2015-10
CCTCGTTGCCGATGCCGATATATTTCACGCCGTAAGGCTCGGGGTGGCCGTTCTCGGCACGCCGGCGCCCCCACTCCGACGTCACCGGGCCGTTCAGGTACTCGATCATGTCGGCCATATCCTGGGGCGTCTCTTCGATATTGACCGCAAAGGCCGCCGTGAAACCCGCCTTCTCGCAGAATTGCAGGAAATCCTCGATGCCGAAGCCGTTGGTCGACCAGCGGTACCAGTGCCCGTGGTAGGGCGGCCGCTTGTCGCGGTCGCCGATCATCTTCTTGAAGCGGTAGCCGGAAATGTTGATCATCGTACCGCCGTAACGCAGGAAGGTCAGCCCCTGGTCGACCATCGCCTGCCCGATGTCACCCCGCAGCGGCAGGCCGCGGAAGCGGTCTTCGCCCGTGGACATCAGCGTCACCTGATCGGCCTGCACCCTGCCGGGGCGGTCGAGGTAGAGGGCGAAGCGGGCATCCCCGTCCGCTGCGGCGGCAGTCAGTTCGAACGGAAATTTCTTCCAGGCCGCACCGATGCCCGTGATACGCTGCGAGGCATATTCCTTCGTGCCGTCGGCACTCTGCAACGCCACGACCACATCGCCCGACCCGCGCAGGTAGAGGCGCCCTTCGAATGTCTGCCCCTTGCGCACGGCAATGCCCCAGCGGTTCAGTCCGGCATTGGCGATGCCGACGGTTCCCGTCCCGGAGACGAATTCCACGCTCTGCGAGCAGGCGCCGTTATAGGCGTCCCCCGCTTCGTGGCGGTAGGCAGCCACGGCACCGCCCGTCGAAAAGGCGTCCCACTGCCGGCTGACCTGCACGGCCGGCGTCGTGCGGAACACGAGTTTGCGCGACGCACCGTCGGCCGTAACCTTCACGTTACGGAACCGTGCCTCGGAATTCCACGTACGCAGGGCGACCCTGCCCCTGGCCAGCACGGGATCGTCGTCCTCGGCACGGAGCACGCAAGCCCCGTTCAGAAAAACCTGCAACGTGCGGCCGTCGGTCTTGAATCCCAGCCTGTTCCATTGTGCGGGGTCGCACGACACGGCAGCATCGGCGATCGGCGTGAAATTGTTCTTATGCTTGCCCAGCACGACCTTACGGCCGTCGGCCGTAAGGCTTATCTCGTAGCCGTGGAAATTGTCGGCGCCGTTGCCCGGCTCCGAAACCCCGGCCAGCAGGCCGGCATTGTCGCCACCGCCGCCGCGGGTGAATTTCAGTTCGGTCTCGACCTCGCCCGCAGCCATCTCCAGCGGGTCATAGACCAGCTTGGCGCCCGCATGGGCAGCACAGAGCAGCTCGTCGCCGGCAACCTGCCACTCCCCTTCGTAGGCCGAGCAGTCGTCGAAAAGGGGGTTGGGCACGGGCTCCTCGAAACTCTCGCCGAAGATCCGCTGGTCGTAAAGGCCTCCGTAAATCTCGTGGTTGACGTCTTCGATGCAGGCCCCGTAAAGCCAGGGGGTGACGCTGCCCTCGACTTTCGACGCATCGACCGTGATCGTGGCGTCCGTTGCGCCGCCCGCACAGGCGGCGGCCATGGCGGCACACAAGGCCGCGAGGGGAATTTTTTTCAGGGAACGGTTCATATGTCCGGGTTTTTATTTTACCAGTTCTTTCTGTATCTGTTCGAGCGATTTGTCCTTGGTCTCGGGGAGCTTTATCGCAAAGATAAGGCTGCCGAGGGCAATAAGCGCGAAAAATCCGAAGATATAGGTGCCGCCGACCGAAAGGAAGACGGGGAAGAACCACGACAGCAGCGCCGACCACACCCAGTGGGTCATGCTGCCCAGCACCTGCCCCTTGGCACGCACCGAATTGGGGAAGACCTCGGAAATGACCACCCAGATCGTAGCGCCCAGCGACACGGCGAAAAAGGCGATGTAGCCCATCAGGCAGACGAGCATGTAGTAACCTTCGAAGCGTTCGAGCCAGAACCCGCGCGCCACGAGCACCAGCGAGACGAACATCCCCACGGCACCTACGCCGATGAGCTTCTTCCGCCCCACCTTGTCGATGAGGAACATGCCCAGCATGGTGAACGTGAGGTTGGTGATGCCGATCATGATCGACTGCATCATCGCCCCCTCGCGGAAGACGCCCGACATCTCGAACAGGCGCGGCGCATAGTAGAGGATGGCGTTGATCCCCGTGAGCTGGTTGAACGTCGAGATGAGGAACGCCAGCAGGATGGGGATGAAATATTTTTTCCGGAAAAGCCGCTCGCCCGTATCGCCCGCCCCGGCGAGCGAGGCGCGGATCTCGGCCATTTCGGCTTCGACATTCTCGCGCGTGGTGCGTTCGAGTACACGGCGCGCCTCGGCGTCACGGCTGCGGATAAGCAGCCAGCGGGGGCTTTCGGGCACGGTCATCAGCAACAGGCCGAAGGCCAGTGCCGGGACGGCCTCGATGCCCAGCATCCACTGCCAGTCGTGGGGAATCCCCACGATCCAGTAATTGGTCAGGTAGGCGATGACGATGCCCAGCACGATGTTGAACTGGAAGAAGGCCACGAAACGCCCGCGCCAGTGCGACGGGGAGATCTCGGCGATATACATCGGCCCCACGACCGACGAGGCGCCGACGGCCAGCCCGCCCAGGAAGCGGAAGAACATGAACGAATACCAGTTGACGATCACGGCACTGCCCACGGCCGAGATCAGGTAGAGCCACGCGATCACTTTCAGCGAGCGCAGGCGCCCGTAGCGTTCGGCTGGGCCGCCGCAGACCAGGGCGCCGACGATGGTGCCGATAAGCGCCGTGGCGATCGTGAAGCCGTGCGCGAAGTCCGAGAGCGCATAGATCCCCTGGATCGCCTTTTCGGCACCGGAGATCACGGCCGTGTCGAAGCCGAACAAAAGGCCGCCGAGCGAAGCGACGAAGGCGACATAAAACATGAAGCCTTTAACGGATGTTTTCATATCAGGTCGGATTAGTTGGTTTTCAGTTTCGGTTCACGACGGTTCAGAGGCCGAATTCGATCCGGTTGATCACATGGTTCTGGTAACATTCGTCCAGTTCGACGAAATAGCCGCTCCAGCCCCAGACGCGCACGATCAGGTTGCGGTGCCGCTCGGGATGCACCTTGGCGTCGAGCAGCTTTTCGCGGCTGACGGTATTGAGCTGCAACTGGTGGCCGCCCAGGGCGATGTAGGTCTTGACGAGCATGCCCAGTTTGCGGACGCTCTCCTCGTTGTTGAAGACCGACTGGTCGAACTCGAGGGTCAGCGGCCCGCCGTTGACCACATCCTCCAGTCGCGGTTTGGTGAAGGATTTGATGACCGATACGGGCCCGCGCTGGTCGATGAACAGGCTCGGCGAATAGTTGGCGGGGATCATCTCCCCGGCACTACGGCCGTCGGGCGTGGCACCGAGGCCTGCGGCATGGAAAACATAGTACATGGCCGTACCGGTGCCGGCGCGGTAGATGCCGCCCCGCTCGTTGCGGCGCCCTTCGAGCGCACGTGCGAACGATGCGAGCAGGTCGCGCCCGATGGAATCGGCATAGTCGTCGTCCTGCCCCATCTTGGGAGCCTCCCGCCGCAGCAGGCGTTGTAATTCGGGTGCGCCGCGGAAGTCGTCCTCCAGCGCCGAGAGCAGCGTCGGGGCATCGAAACGGCGCTCCTCGAAGTAGAATTTGCGCAGCGCCGCCAGCGAGTCGGCCGCCGTGGCAATGCCCGTGCCGTGCAGGCCGTAGTTGTTGTAGCGCGAGCCGAGCGAAATGTCCTGCGCCCGTTCTATGGTGCCGTCCATCAACAGCGACATCATCGGTGCGGGGGCGATGTAGAGGTTGCGGTGCTTGCGGCAGATGGCGTCGGCCTTTTCGGCGATCTTCCGCTCTACACGGCCGTAGAAGGCCGCATAATCGGGGCATTGCTCCAGTTCGGGCAACACCTCGCGCACGCAGCCGATGAGCGACACGGCGTCGATGTTGGGGATGTCCATCGCATGGTTGGGGATGATGAACTCCCAGCAGGCGGCCACGACATAATTGCGGGCGTCCTGCTCCGAGTACCCTTTCTTCATGAGCCCCGGGACGATCACGTCGTCGTTGCTGTACTGCGGGAATCCCAGCCCCTTGCGGGTGAGCTGCGACCCCAGGAAGAAGATTTCGTCAGGCGTATCCGCGTCGACGCGGATGTTGATCTTGGGGTCGATCAACTCCAGTTCGCAGCTGGCCCGCAGGCACATCTCCGAGAGGCGGTTGAAAAGGTAGTCGCCGTTTGCGGCGCGGCCGCCCAGCACCATGCTCTGGCCGTTGTCGCCCTGCTGCATACCGGGATAGAGGTCGCTGTCCTTGTTGCATGCGAGGAAGAACTCTTCCACCAGGTCGAACGCCTCCTCCTCGGTCAGCACGCCGCTGTCGATGTCATGGCGGAAATAGGGGTACATGTACTGGTCGAAACGCCCCAGCGTATTGTGGTAATTGCCGGCCTCCCAGATCGCGAAATGGAGGATGCGCAGCAGTTGCAGCGCCTCGCGCAGCGACCGGGCGCCGCGCGTACGCACGGCCTCGAGCACTTGGGCCGTATCCGCCTGCCCCGCCTCGCGGGCATGAGCGGCGTAACGCCCCGTAAGCTCCTGCACGGCCTCGATGCAGAGCGCCACCGACCCCAGGAAGATACGCTGTTCCTGGTCGAGCGAATCGTCCGCCAGGCGGGACGCGATTTCGGCCTTCCGGGCATCGAGCCCGAGGCGGATGGTGGTTTCGTAGTCGGGCGATATGTTGCAGACCGTCCCGCGCTCGTGGATGTAGTGCGACGCCTTGATCCCGTCCCACTCCTGCGGGGTGAAGATTTCGGGCACTTCGGTAACGGTGCGGGTGAATACGATCTTCTCGCCCGGCAGGATCACGGGCTGTTCGGCACGCATCAGGGCGGCGAGCATCTCCGCCGAGCGCCTCACGGGCGGCATTCCGGCCGCTGCAAACCCGATATTGAGGTTGTCCAGCCCGAGCCGGGCCGGGGTACGGCGCAGGACATGGTGCTCTTTGCGGAGGATATAGCCGCGCAGGTTTTCGATTCTGGGATTCATTGTATGAGTGTTTTAAGATTGTAGTCGCTGAAAACGTCGTGGACACGGGGCTCCGCCCCGGTATCGAAACCGGGGGCATACGTCCGGCCGATCATGGCGTACTTCGCCCCGGCGGTCTTGTGGTAGCGCAGGATCTCGACCCGCTCCAGCCCCGGGGCATCCTTAATCAGCAGGCAGGTCTGCAACATGTTCTCCCGCGTATCGTTCACCCCGGGGATCAGCGGGATGCGGACGACGAACGGCCGGCCCGAAGTGCACAGCCATGCCAGATTGCGCAGGATGGGGGCATTGTCCACCCCCGTCCAGCGGCGGTGCTGCACCGGGTCGGCGTGTTTCACGTCGAACAACACCAGATCGGCGTGCCCCGCCACCCGGCGGAAAACATCCGGCGCGGCATAGCCGCTCGTCTCGACGGCCGTATGCACCCCCGCGGCCTGCAACGCGGCAAGCACCTCTGCCGCAAATGCGGCCTGCAGGAGCGGCTCGCCGCCCGTGAGCGTCACGCCGCCGCGGTTCATGGCGTATACCGCCTTGTTGCGCAGCAGTTTGCCAGCCAGCTCCCCCGAGCAGATCGCGTACCCGCACATCGTGCGGCCGTCGCGGCGATCCATATACTGCGGCTCGGGGGAAATGCCCTCGGGATTGTGGCACCAGGCACAGCGAAGCGGGCACCCTTTCAGGAAAACGGTGGTGCGGATACCCGGCCCGTCGTGTATGGCGAACTCCTCGATGCTGAAAACGATCCCTTTCTCCATTGCGCTGTACGATCTTTTGGGCAAATATAAATAAAATTTCGTCATACTGGTACGAACTGGTATGATTTTTTTTCATTTTTCGTACCGGTTCGTACCGATATTACCCGATTTTACGTATATTTGCACGACATTGCGTGTGCAAAGCCATGAAAAACAACGAATCGAAATACAAACAGGTCGTCAACTTCGTCATCGACGGCATCGCCGAAGGGAAGCTCCAGAAGGGGGACTGGATACCCTCGATCAACGAATTCCGCGAGAATTACCACCTCTCGCGCGACACGGTCTTCGCCGGGCTGAGCGAACTCAAATCGCGCGGCATCATCGCCTCGACGCCCGGCGTGGGCTACTACATCGCCTCGGCGCGAATCCCCTCGGAACAGAATATTTTCCTGCTCTTCAACGAATTCAACGAATTCAAGGAAGACCTCTACAACTCGTTCATGGAGCACGTCGGCAAAGGCGTAAGCGTAGACCTCTATTTCCACAACTACAACCGCAGGGTCTTCGACGCGCTGGTGACCGACGCCAACGGCAAATACACCACCTATATCATCATGCCGGGCAAGTTCACCGGCATCGGGCCGCTGCTCGAAAGCCTCTCGGGGCGGGTGTTCCTGCTCGACCACTTCCACCCCGAACTGCTGGGCAGATATTCGTCCGTGGCGCAAAACTTCGAAAAGGACACCTACGAGGCGCTCTGCCACGGGCTGCGGCATATCCGCAAATACGAACGGCTGCTGATGGTGCAGCACGAAAAAAAGGAGCCGCAGGAGCGCTACGACGGACTGGTGCGCTTCTGTGCGGAACACGGGTTCGGGCACGAATACCTCGCCTCGATCCGCGACCGCGAAATCCGCGAAGGCGACCTGTTCATCCTCGTCAGCGACCGCGACCTGGTGACGCTGCTCAAACAGGCCGAGCGGCAGCAGATGATGCCCGGCCGCGAATTCGGCATCATTTCGTACAACGACACGCCGCTCAAGGAGATCCTCGCGGGCGGGATCACCACCCTCTCGACCGACTTCCGCCAGATGGGGCTGACGCTGGCGCAGCTGATCTCCCAGAAAGGCATCCGCAACATCGAGAACCCCTGGATGCTCAACATCCGGCGCTCCCTGTAAAACGGCAGCGGGCTGCAATTCCGGGCACCCTGCGGGCGAAGCGGCGGACTGACGGGCTGACGGGCAAATGAGTCGGAGGACTGGCAGACCGATGAGCTGACGGGCTGGCAGACAGACAGAAGGACTGATGAGTCGGCGGACTGGCAGACCGATGAACCGATGGGCTGATGGGCAGGCAGACTGCCAGCCGTGGGAAAAGGCCTGGGCACACGTCCGAAAAACAAACATCCCGCACATATGATGTGCGGGATGTTTTTATTTCTTCGCCCTGCGCAACTCTTTCGCCCTGCGCTGCGCCTCCTGCGCTTCGGCCCGCTGTTCCAGCACCTCCTTGCGGGATCGGAACTTTTCCCGCCCCGACAAGACCCGCTCTTCATAACGCCGCTGTCTGAGCCTTCCCAACCAGTCGGGCGCCAGCACGACCGAGACATACCCGATCGCCTGTCCCGCGCAGTAACACCCGACCTGCGCCCACAAATTCCCCTCGAACGCCCCGACGGGCAGCACCCGGTATTCCAGCCAGGGAAACAGGGCGAACATCACCAGCAGCATGGCTGCATCGAGCCGTTCGTTGCGCGACCACCCGAGCCTGCGCCATCCTAAGAGGAGAGCCAGCAGGTTGATGCACAGCATGGAGGGAATAAGCATCCGGGGCGTAAGCAGCGACACCCCAGGACGGAACAGGATGACATAAAGGCCCGGCACGGCGGGCAAGACGAGCTGTGCGGCAAACAGCCCTATTTTCATTCGTTCGGTTTTCATAGAGGTACGGAGATCGGGGCACCCTCCGATACGGCACATCGAATATAGGAAAAAATCCCGGACGGTGCAAATCGCCGTCCGGCTTTTCGTCCGGCAAAGCGAAACAAAATCCCGGCGAGCGAATCGCCGGGATCTGCCTCTGTCCGGCAGGCTCCAAGTCACCGGATACCGGACATATCTGTCCCTCTGAAAGGGATTTGCGGAACGGATCCTGAATTCCCGACGGAACAGGGAACCTCCTCCGCGGGAAGCCTACCCTAACTTCATGACATCGTCGATGCCCATGTCCTTATAGGTGGTTGCCAGCTCCTCGCTGCGGTCGGAAATGACCAGCAGCTTGTCGCCCAGCTTGAGTTCCGTCTTACCCTGCGGCACGAAATACTCACCGTCGCGGCAGACCATCATCACCAGCGTATTCTCGGGGAGGGTGATGTCCTTGAGCGTATGCCCGCTTTCGAGCATCGTCTCGTTGACCTCGACCTCCGTAAGCGCCGACTTCATGTCCTGGTGCATGTCGACGCTGAAGGCCGACTCGCGCTCCTCATAGGCCAGCCCCAGAAGGTTGGCCATGCCGCTCACCGTAGTGCCCTGCACCAGCAGCGAAATGATCGTCCCCAGGAAAACCACGTTGAACAGCAGCCCGGCATTCTCCACATGCGCCATCAGCGGATAGATGGCGAAGAGGATAGGCACGGCGCCGCGCAACCCGACCCACGACACGTAAAGCCGCGCCTTGGTCGTAAACTTGCGGAACGGGAGCAGGCAGGTGAAGACCGTCAGCGGACGCGCCACAAGGATCATGAACGCCCCGACCAGCCCGCCGAGGATCAGCACCCGGGGTTCGAGCAGTTCGTTGCTGTTCACGAACAGGCCCAGCGTGAGGAACATCACGATCTGCATGAGCCACGTGAACCCGTCGAAGAAGACGGTCAGCGGCCGTTTCTGTTCGAGTTTATGGTTGCCGATAACCAGACCCGAAAGGTAGACGGCCAGGTAGCCGTTACCCTTGATCAGGTCGGTGAAGGCGAACGAGAAGAAGATGAATGCCAGCAGGAGCACCGAGTAGAGCGAATGGTTGGCCAGCTTGATGCGGTTGATCGTCCATACGGCCAGCCGCCCGATCAGGTACCCGGACAGGGCGCCCACGACCATCTGCACCACGAAAAAGACTACGCTCATACCCAGGCCGACGCCGGACGAGGTATTCGACACGACGCTGATGAGCAGGATGGTCATCATGTATGCCATCGGGTCGTTCGAACCGCTCTCCAGCTCCAGCAGCGGGCGCAGGTTTTGCTTGAGCCCCTGTTTCTTGCTTCGCAGGATGGAGAAAACCGACGCCGAGTCGGTCGAGGACATCGTGGAGGCCAGCAGCAGTGCCAGCGCGAACGGTATTTCGATCCCCAGCCACGGAGCCACCAGCCACACGAAACCGGCCAGCACGAACGCCGTCATGACCACACCGACCGTAGCCAGTACGACACCCGGGCCGATGATGGGTTTTATCTCCGAGAACTTCGTGTCCATACCGCCCGTGAAGAGGATAATACACAAGGCGATCATACCCACGAACTGGGTCATCTCGACCGAACGATACGAGATGAAATTCAAACCGAACAACATGCCCACCCCGAGGAACAGCAACAGCGCGGGGGCCCCGAAACGATACGCGACCTTACCGGCCATCACCGCCACGAAGAGCAGCAATGCGCCTACCAATACTACATTTTCACCACTGATGTCTATCATTCTTCTCCGTTTATGTTACGTTATGCTTTATCTACTATGTTCAGCCTGGTCAGCGGCTTGTACTCCAGGTCGGCGTACTCGAACGCCTGCATGGCTGCAAAACTGTTGTCGGGCGTACGGTAGAGGGCCACCGTGAGCGCCGGGACATTCGCGCGTGCCAGCCCCAGCAGCCGGTCTACGGCGCCGTCCTCCACCGACTGCACCACATCGGCACGGACGCCCCGGTCGAAGTAGAGCTCCTCGAAAACGAGGTAGCAATGCTTGTCCTTGTGGAAAGGCACGCCCCCCGAGCCGAAGAGCTGGATCGCAGCCATGACCATCCCCGAGAGGATCAGCAGCCCGCCGATGAAAACGATCGCCGAACGCATGTTGTTCGTGAGCTCCGCCCCGTACATATTATTCACTACCACCAACGCAACGCCGGCGATGAACAGCACGGCAGCGCGCAACTGGGACTTACGGCGTTTTACCACAACGCCCCCGGGCAAGGCGTACATCGCCTCGCAAATTTTATTCCTATCCATATCTTTTTCATTATTAATCGTTTGTATTTCCTTTGTAAACCGGTAAAATACAACACGCTAAATAATGAGCCGGCGCAGGCGGTAGACGTAGTAGTCTACGGCATGCAGGCCGACGGACAGGTCAGAAGATTTGAATTCCGAGGTTACTTTCACGACACCCGCCTCGAACCGGTTCGCCGCAAAACGGTCGGCGTTCTGGCCGGTTTCGGATCCGCCGCGTTGGGAAACGGGCACGACCGGGGCAGGAGATACTTCCCCCGCCGCGCGGGGCAAATTCAGGTCGGCATTGTACTCGCGCTCGCAACGCCATTGGTCGTGGGAAGCGCGGTCGACCGAAATCGTGACGGCGGCATGCTCCGCAACGGACGCAGGAATCCCCCTGCCGCCCGTTTCGTAGAACAGGCAACACAGCAAGCCCGACAGTATGATCGCGATTTTACGCATGCCTGAATTTCGATCGGCAACAAAGATAAAAAAAATCCGGCAAACATCACGCCTCTGCGGGGCAAAAAGAACTTATTGGGGGATAAAAATATACGTAATCGTCCCTTGCTGGCGTGCCGGGGCGGAGTCGTCGATGTTGAAACGCGACCTGCGGGCCGAACCGAGCGCCGAAGAGCTGTTTGCCGCGCTGGAGAAGAACCCGAAAGCCATGCGCCTCGCGGAGGCGCGGCTGCTGGAGCTGCTCGGCGCGGACAGCGCACCCGCGCTCTTTGCCACCGCCGGAAGCGCCTCTGCTCCCGCCACCGTCCGCGAAAAGCCGAAGACCATTGACGAGGCGTCCGGTCTCGCCCGCGCCGCCTTCGGCGTCTGATCACACGAACATTTCAAAAAACGAAAGGAAACAACCAAAATGGCACAGATTCTGACGAAACTCGAAGCAATCCTCAAGGACAAATATCAGCCCGCCCTGACCAACCAGATCAACACCGAGCCCTCTCCCTTCCTCGAAAAGATCCGCAAGGTCAACCTGACGAACAACACCATCCGCTGCGCTGCGCCCATCGGCATCAACGGCGGCTTCGGCTTCGGCGCGGAGGGCGTCGGCACCCCGAAGGCGGGCGCACAGCGCTATGCGCAGTTTGAGATCGACGCGGTGGACATGTATGTTGACCTTCAGATCTCCAATAAGACCATTGCGCTTGCATCCAGCAACGCATCCTCGATGATCAACGCCCTCGACGGCGAGATCAAGGGCTCCTATGCGGCGGCAAAGTGGAACATCAGCCGCGCGCTCTTCGGCGACGGCTCAGGTAAGCTGGCAACCGTCACGGCGGCAACTGCCTCCGGCGCGAACACGGTACTCACGCTGGACAGCGTGAAGCGCGTGGTCGAGGGACTGCGCATCGACCTCTACGACGTTGCCGCGGGCGGCGCAGTGACCGCCGCTGCCACCGGCGCAGGCAAGCGCATCCTCTCGGTGGACCGTGCAAACAAGAAGATCACGGTGGAGGGCAGCGTCACGCTGACCGGCTCGACCGGCTTCATCACGGTACAGGGCAGCTACAACCGCGAGATCACGGGACTCGGCGCGATCTTCACCGGCAGCTCGATCTACGGTCTCAACAAGAGCGAGAACCCGTGGCTGAACCCCACCGTGGTGGACGCTGCGCACGACCTCACCGACCTCGTGCTCTACCGCGGCATCAAGGAAGCCAAGGACTACAAGGGCGCAAACATCGACCTCATCATGATGGGCGACGCCGCCTTCCTCGCTTATCAGGACTACATCCACACCAACAACGTCACCGTCGCGGAGAGGCATCACTTCGTCGGCGGCGCGGTCGGCTACAAGGTGCTGGTCGGCTCCAATGAGGTCGTCATCGTCAACGAACGTTTCGTTCCCGAAAACGAAGTCGGGGGCGTGGACACCTCGACCTTCTATCTCGAGGCAACACCGTGGAGCTTCATGGAGAAGGACGGCGGCATCTTCGTGCCGATGCCCGACACCTCCATCTTCCGCGCCCTGCTCGCCTCCTACGGCAACCTGATGTGCACCAATCCCGGCGGCGCGCTGCGCATCACCAATGCAAACGAGGCTGCGCAGACCACCGGCGCATAAACCGAACA
>OOAN01001575.1_pt1 | contig 11976 bp, 7 predicted proteins | sample 1671301 | NCBI WGS metagenome assembly OOAN01 (sample SAMN06348142, study PRJEB24527) | human gut metagenome | biome: human gut; feature: ankylosing spondylitis patient; material: feces | host: Homo sapiens | place: China | collected 2015-10
CATATATCATAATCCTGTTTCCTATATTCATCAGTAAATTGGAATACGGAACAATGCTTTTCAAAATCCCAATTCAATTTGCCAATACAAGTTCCCCACAAATATACATTCACTATAATTGGTTCTTTCTTCATGCCATCTTACGTTTACTATTAATTCTTTGTATTCTCTTGCCTGTTTTCTCATTGATAAGGAATGGAGAGTCTGGAAGTTCCGGTACAAGACCGACAACACCCTCAAGAGTTCCACTGATACGCAAAATCTTAAGCAACGTACTCAAGGCAATATCATTTACTTTGCAAGATTCTTTTCTTTTAATTGTAATGATGGATACCCCCGCCTTGTCCGCAAATTCTTGTTGAGAAAAACAACAGCTAAGTCGTATAGCCTTAACCCTCTTACATATTTCCTTAACAATACTTTCATCTGAGAATTCATATATTGAATATGTATCATATAATTTTTTCATAGAGGAAAATATATTTAAGTATCATTTTTGATACAAAAATATCGATAAACTTGAAAAACTCCAAATTTACAGACATTTTTTAATGCGTAATCTTTTTTTGTATTAGCAAAAAAAGCGTATGCCGCTTCAATTATTTAGTTGCCTTTTTTCTTTTTAGAAGCAGCCTTTTTAGGCTGATCCGGTTTTTCTTCTTCTTTTTCCGGAGCCGGATAAAACTTGGTGGCTACCATCACAATGCGGTTACGCTTCTCCCCACTTTTAGAATCCGTCCATTCTTCCGGCTTAAAGTAGCCTTCAACGGTTATCAGCTCACCTTTTTTCAATACATCGAAGGAATCCAGTGCTTCATTCTTTCTCCAGGCTTCAATCCCCATGAAAGCGGAAACATAAGAGGTTTCTTCACCTGTCTTGTCTGCACGGCTGACCGCGATAGAAAAGCGTGCTACGCTTGCTGTTTCAAAACTACGGATTTCTGCATCCTTACCGATAAAACCTGTCACTGCGAATGAATTTTCAATTTTTTTCATATCTCTGATTTATTCGGGTTTGATGGCACAAAGATAGCGGGCTTGTTGTACGGTATCGTTGCCTGAATTACGGATTAATCAACCATTTTTACCGATTGTATCCGAAAAAGCCCTGTCTTTTGACAGGGCTTTTCGTGTTTCATCCGCCGGGATCAGAACGTTCCGAAGCGGAAAACGATCTTCTGGCAGTAGGTTTCGCCGGGGCGGAGCAGCGGCGAGGGGAATTCGGGGTGGTTCACGGCGTCGGGGTAGTTCTGGCACTCCATCGCCACGCCGTCGTAGTCGGCATAGCGGCCGCCCGACTTGGTTTCGGGGCATCCGCCCGCGAGCCAGTTGCCCGTGTAGATCATCACGCTGGGCTGCGACGAGAGCACCGTCACCGAACGGCCCGACCGGGGTTCGCGCAGGGTGCCGACCTCGCCCAGAATATTGGGCTTCCAGCCGTCGACGACGAAGGGATGGTCATAGCCCTTGAAGTCGCGGATGTGGTTGAACTCCGACGAGATGCCGGGGCGGAAAGAGCGGAATTCCCGAAAATCCTGCGGGGTTCCGGCTGCGTCCAGAAGCTTGCCCGTGGGGATCTGGCGTTCGTTCATTTCCAGAATCTTCGAGCTGTTCAGGCGCAGTTCGTGGTCGAGCACCGACCCGCTGCCTTCGCCCGCGAGGTTGAAATAGACATGGTTGGTGAGGTTCACCACGGTCGTCTTGTCGGTCCGTGCGAGGTAGGTGATCTCCAGCGCGTTGTCGTCGTCGAAATCGAATACGGCCTCGACGCACAGCTCGCCGGGATAGCCCTGGTCGCCGTCCTCCGAGACGAGCGACATCACCACGCGGTTGGTCTCCACGCGGCTCTCCCAGATGCGGTTGGCGAAGTTCTTCGTTCCGCCGTGCAGGTGGTTCACGCCGTTGTTGACCTCCAGTCGGTACTCCTTGCCCTCGACGGTCATCTGCCCGAAGGCGATGCGGTTGGCGCAGCGTCCCACGCTCTTTCCCGAGGCGGCTCCGTCGAAGAAGTAGCCTTCGGGGTGTTTGTATCCCAGCGCCACGTCGGCCATGCGGCCCTCGCGGTCGGGCATCTTCACCGAGACGATCGCCGCGCCGTAGTTCGTGAGCTGCACTTCGGCTCCCGAGTCGTTGCGCAGCGTGTAGCGAATGATTGCCTCGCCCTCCGGGGTCATGCCCCAGACGTGTTGTTCGATTTGTACCATAATTTAATATAAGTTCGACGGGGTTAGGTTGTTTTCAGATCGGAGCGATTTTGTCTATGAACCCCCATCGAACTTATATTACGGCGTTTTTAACGCCGGGGCTCATGTTGAAAATCCCTCTGAATCTCCCTTTGAAAAGGGCGACTTTACTCTATTGCGGGTTTTAGATTGGTCAGCAGATTGTCGATGCGGCGCAGGGTCTCCTCTTTGCCGATGAACGACGTTACGTCGTACATGCCCGGGCCTTTTCCGGCGCCCACGAGGGCCAGCCGCAGGGTGTTCATCACCTGGCCCATGCCGTAGCCCTTCTCCTCGATCCAGGCGTGGACGATGCGTTCGGTGTTCTCCAGCGAGAAGTCGTCGATTCCCGCCAACACGTCGCGCAACTCCCGCAGAATGGCGGGATTCTGCCCCTTCCAGTACTTGCGCACCTGCTTTTCCTCATACTCCCGGGGAGCCTCGAAGAAGAACGACGTGAGGTCCCACAGATCGGTCGTGAACGTGGCGCGCTCCTTCATAATGCCCGCGGCTTTGCCGGCCATGGCGTCCGAAACCTCGATGCCGTGGCTGCGCAGGACGGGCTGGTAGAGGGCCGCCAGTTCGGCGTCGGTCTTGTGGTGCATGTACTGGGCGTTGAACCACCGGGCCTTGTCGGGCTGGAATCGGGCGCCCGATTTCGAGACGCGGTCGAGCGAGAAGCTGTCGATCAGCTCCTGCATCGAGAAGATCTCCTGCTCCGTGCCGGGGTTCCAGCCCAGCAGCGCCAGCATGTTGATGAACGCTTCGGGGAAATAGCCGTCCTCGCGGTAGCCGTGGGCGGTCTCACCCGTCGGAGAGGTCCAGAAGAGCGGAAATACCGGGAATCCCATCTTGTCGCCGTCGCGCTTCGAGAGCTTGCCGCCGCCCGTGGGTTTGAGCAGCAGGGGCAGGTGGGCGAACCGGGGCTGCACGTCCGTCCACCCGAAGGCTTTGTACAGGAGGTAGTGCAGCGGCAGCGACGGCAGCCACTCTTCGCCGCGGATGACGTGCGACACCTCCATCAGCCGGTCGTCGACGATGTTCGCCAGGTGGTAGGTGGGCAGCGCGTCGGCCGATTTGTAGAGCACCTTGTCGTCCAGCGTCGAGGTGTTGACCTCCACGTGTCCGCGGATCAGGTCGTCCATCGCGACCGTTTCGTTTTCGGGCATCCGGAAGCGGATCACCCACTGGTCGCCGCGGTCGAGGCGCGCCTTCACCTCCTCGGCGGGCAGCGCCAGCGACGTGGCCAGCTTCTCGCGCACCGCATAATTATAGGCGAACGCCTCGCCGCGCGCCTCGGCCTCCCTGCGCAGGGCGTCCAATTCCTCGGCCGTGTCGAAGGCGTAGTAGGCCCAGCCCGCCTCGACGAGTTGCAGGGCGTATTTGAGGTAGATTTCGCGCCGCTCGCTCTGGCGGTAGGGGGCGTGAGGCCCTCCGACGCCCACGCCTTCGTCGATCTCGATGCCGCACCATTTGAGCGATTCGAGGATATACTCTTCGGCGCCCGGCACGAAACGCTGCGAGTCGGTGTCCTCGATGCGGAGGATCATTGTGCCGCCCATCTTGCGGGCGAATAGGTAGTTGTAAAGGGCCGTGCGGACGCCGCCGATATGCAGCGGCCCCGTGGGGCTCGGTGCAAAGCGCACTCTTACGGGTCTTGCCATGTTATGATTCTATTTTGTTTTTGTCGTTTCGTTTCAGTTCGTCTTCCCTGCGCCGGGCGTAAGCGTCGTATTCGGGCGTATCCGGGAAATCGCGCCACGCCCTGCCGCACCTGCGCAGCCCGGCGGCCGCGACGATTGCCATGCCCGCGCAGGCTGTTCCCACGATTGCCGCCGTGATAATCCACATCGTGCGGTTACGCAGGATCGCAGCGGCGAGGATCAGGCCGAAAAGCACTCCCTGCGTCCGGCGGGAGAACAGTATGCTGCACAACGTGTCCATGTCCGGGGTGTCCTTATTGCGGGTGTCCGCTGCGTTTCGGTGTGCCGGATGGGGACGTCAGACGTTGAACAGGAAGTGCATGATGTCGCCGTCCTGCACGACGTATTCCTTGCCCTCGATGCCTATTTTACCGGCGTCGCGGCACGCTTTCTCCGAGCCCAGCGCCACGTAGTCGTCGTACTTGATGACCTCGGCGCGGATGAATCCCTTTTCGAAGTCGGTGTGGATGATACCTGCCGTCTGCGGGGCTTTCATGCCGCGCACGTATGTCCAGGCCCGCGACTCGTCGGCGCCCGTGGTGAAGAACGTTTCGAGGTTCAGCAATTTGTAGGCCGATTTTATCAGGCGTGCCACGCCCGATTCCTCGAGGCCGAGGTCTTCGAGGAACATCTGCCTCTCCTCGTAGCTTTCCAGTTCGGCGATGTCGGCCTCCGTCGCTGCTGCGACGACGAGCATTTCGGCTTTCTCGCCGGCGATGGCCGCCTTCACCGCTTCGGTATAGGCATTGCCCGTCACGGCGCTTTTCTCGTCTACGTTGCAGACGTAGAGCACCGGTTTGTCGGTCAGCAGGTTGAGGTCGGCGACCAGCTTGCGGTCTTCCTTCTCCAGTTCCACCGTGCGGGCGCTGTTCCCCTGTTCGAGCGCGGCTTTGTATTGCAGGAGCAGCTCCACGGCACGCCTGGCGTTCTTGTCGCCGCCCGAGGTGGCCTGCTTCTGCGTTTTGGCGAGGCGGTTTTCGACGGTTTCGAGGTCTTTGAGCTGCAACTCCGTGTCGATGATGCCCTTGTCGCGCACGGGGTCGATCGACCCGTCCACATGGGTGATGTTGCCGTTGTCGAAGCAGCGCAATACATGGATGATGGCGTGCGTGTTGCGGATGTTGGCCAGGAATTTGTTGCCGAGCCCTTCGCCTTTCGACGCCCCTTTCACCAGCCCGGCGATGTCCACGATCTCGATCGTGGTCGGGATCACCCGTTTGGGATTGTCGATCTCCGCCAGTTTGACAAGCCGCTGGTCGGGAACCGTGATGACGCCCACATTGGGCTCGATGGTACAGAAAGGAAAGTTCGCCGCCTGCGCCTTCGCATTGGACAGGCAGTTGAAAAGGGTCGATTTACCCACGTTGGGCAAACCTACGATGCCGCATTGTAAAGCCATTCTATTTATTTGTCGTTAGATTTCAATAACGCCTGCAAAGATACGAAATTCTTTTCATATTGTCATCGCAGGCAGGGGCTTTCGCACGGTTCCGCCTGCGATTTCCCGCTTTGCAGGGCATCGCCGGACGGATCGCCCGCAATGAAAAGGCAGCGGCCTGCGCAGGCCGCTGCCTTTTGGGGGCAGGCTGGTTTATCGTGCGTAGATGCGGGCTGCATAGCCCCCGCCCGGGGCCATCCGGATCTTCAGCCTGCGATCCTGCGGCAGCTCCGATACGGTCTTCCTGAAGTCGCGGGCTGCCCGGTCGGCGTTGATGCCGTCGGCGAAACTCTCGACGTCGTAGTTGCCGTTGCCGATGAACGACAGATCCAGCTCCAGTTCGCGGGGTGTCCAGTCGGTCATGGCGCCGATGTACCACGTGTCGCCCGAGCGGCGGGCGATGGCGATATATTCGCCCACCGAACCCGTGAGGGCCACCGTTTCATCCCATACGGTCGGGACTGAGGCCATGAAAGCGAAGCACTCGGGTTCCTTCATGTAGTTCGACGGCGAATCGCAGAGCATCGTGATCGGCGACTCGAAGACCACGTACTCGGCCAGCTGGCGGCAGCGGGTGCCCTGGCTCATGGGTTCGCTGTGCACCGGGCGGTAGTTGCCGCGCGAGGCATTGCGCATGGCTCCCTGCGTATAGTCCATCGGCCCGGCGACCATGCGGATGAACGGCATCGTGACGTCGTATTTCACCATGTCGGTCGATTCGGCCGACCATTTCAGCTGTTCGAGGCCGAACACGCCCTCGTAATTGAGTACGTTGGGCCATGTGCGGTTGAGCCCCGTGGGCTTGAATACGCCGTGGAAATCGAGCAGCATCTTATGTTCGGCGCAGACTTCGGCGGCGCGGTGCAGGAAATCGACCATCCGTTGGTCGTCACGATCCATGAAATCGACCTTGAAACCCTTGACGCCCATGTCGGCGTAATGTTTCACGACGCGTTCCATGTCGCGCTCGAAGGCGTAGTAGCCCGCCCAGAGGATGATGCCCACATTGCGCTCGCGGCCGTATTCGACCAGTTCTTCCAGGTCGATCTCCGGCACTACCTGCATCAGGTCTGCCTGTTTGTTCACGGCCCATCCCTCGTCGAGGATCACGTATTCGATCCCGTGCTGCGAGGCGAACCAGATATAATACTTATAGGTTTCGTTGTTGATGCCCGCCTTGAAATCGACGTCGTAGAGGTTCGAGGCGTTCCACCACTCCCAGGCCACTTTGCCGGGTTTGATCCACGAAGTGTCGGCGATCTTCGAGGCCGGGGCGAGGCGGTAGACCAGGTCGTTGTCGAGCAGTTGGCTGTCGTCCTTCGATACGGCCATTACGCGCCACGGGAACGACCGGGTGCCTTCGGTCGCGGCGATGTAGGGTTCGCGCTCCGTGACCAGCATCTGCAACTGGTTGTGGCCGCCCTGTTCCTCTTTTTTGGGATAGGGGGCGAACACGCCCTTCAGTACGGGGGCCTCCGTCGAGTTGTTGAGGAAGAGGCCCGGATAACCCTGCAGGTCGGCCTCGGTGATGACCATCTTGCGGCCGCCGGGAAGTTCCACCAGCACGGGCAGGAAGATCAGTTTGCGGGGGTCGAGCTGCGTCAGCGGGAGACGGGTGTAGGTGTTCTCGAACGAATTGCGGAACTGCCCTTCGAAATCGAGCAGCCGCTTGTGTCCGACATAGGGGGCGTACGCCGTATAATCGCCCGGGAAGGTATAGGCGACCTGCTCGTTCTCGACCAGGATGCCGTCCTTTTTCCGGGTCGTGAAACGGTAGGCCAGCCCGTCGTCGTAAAGGCGGACTACCAGCCCGTAATCGCCGCGCATCGTAAGCTCGAGTTCGTTGTAGTGGTCGCGGACGCTGCTCTTCTTGTAGAACGGCGAGGCGATCCGTGCGTCGGCCGTATTTTTCCTGGCCCTGGTGACTTTGGGGTTGCTGCCCAGCACTTCGCCGCCGCCGAGCGTCATCGAGACGGGCGACGGGGCGAGCAGCGTTTCGCCGTCGGCCGAGAGCGAGATCCGGAGGTCGGAGCCGGTGGCGACGGTGGCCTGCAGCGTGCCGTCGGGCGAGGTGAGCGTGTAGTTTTTCTGTGCCATGAGCGGCAGCGCGCACAGGGTGCATGCGAATAGGAATAGCGGTTTTAAGGACATAAATTCAGTTTGAACGGTTAATTTGCCCCGAAGATAGTAAATCCTCCGCAAAAAACGGCCGATATGCCTGAATTTTGATCTCCGTGCGCAATGCCCGGGGCGGGACACCTGTTTGCGGGACGGTGCTAACGCCTTTTCGGGGCGACCTGGCTGCGGTATTCCGACGGGGTGAGGCCTTTGAGCTGGCGGAACGTGCGCGAGACGTTCTTGATGTCGGAGAAACCCAGCTCGGCGGCCGCCTCGGATACGCTCAGCCCTTCGCACAGCAGTTGCATCATCTTTTCGATGCGTGTCTGGATGATGTAATCGTAGATCGAGGTGCCCATGCCCTTCTTGAAGCGGGTTTCGAGCAGGCGGCGCGACAGGGGCACCAGTTTCACCAGGTCGTCCACCGTGATCTTCTGGCTGATATTCTCATGGATGTAGCGCAATACTTCGGCGATGTGCGGGTCGTTGTTGGCATAGATGTCCGTCGATTGCCGGGTGATGATGTTGAGCGGCATCACCATGACGTCTTCCCATTCCGCTTCGGGGTTGCGGATCAGCCGGTCGATCAGCCGTGCCACGTCGTAGCCGCCCTGCTCGACGCCCTGGCTGAGCGACGAAAGGTTCGGGGCGGAGAGCTTGCAGATCGTCTCGTCGTTGTCTACCCCCAGGATGGCTATGTCGTTGGGGATGCGCGAATTTCCCCCCCCCTCGATCTGGAGGCACGCTTCGGTGATATGGTACGCCTGGTTGTCGTCACAGGCCATGATAGCCACCGGTTTGGGCAGCGATTGCAGCCACGTGATGAGCTGCGCCGTGTCGTAGTACCACAGGTCGTTCTGGGCTCCGCTGCGCAGCGACGAGAAGGTGAAATCGGGGTTCGCCTGCTCGATGGTCTCGCGGAAACCCTGGCAGCGTTCGTCCGAGAAGTCGATGCCCCGCGTGCCGTAGAAGGCGAAGTTGCGGAACCCCTTTTTCAGGAAATACTCCGCGGCCATGCGGCCGGCAAGGTGGTGCGGCCCGGTGATGTTGGGGATCGTCGTGAAACGCTTCTTGAAATCCTGCGCGATGGCGATGATGCCGTTTTCGCGGAACAGACCGACGTTGTCCGTGTTGTAGAACTGCCCGATCACGGCGTCGGCCTTCATCCGCACGGCCCATTCGACCACCGCCTCTATGCCGAACTTGTCGCGTATCGACAACGGCAGCCGGCAAAGGCTCCACGCCTGCGCCGTGTCGTGCGCATAGCGCGCCATGCCGAGGAGCAGTTCTCGTGCGTACGCTTCGGAAAAGTCGGTCAGGAAAATTACGCGTGCCATCGTTCGGGTAGTGTCCGTTCGACGGTAAAGGTAGCTTTTTTTTCGGAAATCCGGGCGGTTTCTGCGATTTTTCGGCGGCGGATCGGGGCGTTTCGGGGGCGCCGGGCGGGAAATGACGGTTCTGCGCGATTTGAGGAAGTAAAAGCGCAAATAGCCACGGACGGGACGCTTCTCTTCTCTTATATTTGTATAACCTAAACTGCGACCGGTTCCGATGCTGCGCAGATACGGCTGCCGGGGTTTGCAATACCGCCCCGGAATCCTTATCTTTGATGGAACGCTTTACGGACGGGGCGCATACACCGAAACTGCCATGACCAAAAAACTTACCTTCGCCTTGCTGGCCCTCGGGCTCCTTGCGTGCGCGCCGCGACCGGCCGGCCCGGTCGATTATGTAGACCCGTTCATCGGCACGGGCTACCACGGGCATACCTACCCGGGCGCAACGACGCCGTTCGGCATGGTGCAGCTCAGCCCCGACACGCGTGCCGGGGACTGGGACGCCTGCGCCGGATACCATTACGACGATACGACCATCGACGGTTTTTCGCATACGCACCTCAGCGGTACGGGGTGTGCCGACCTGGCCGACATCCTGTTCCATCCCACCACGCGCGAAATCGTGTTGCACGACGGCGCCTGCGTCCTGCAGCCCTATTTCTTTTCGCACGGGGACGAGAAGGCCTCCTGCGGCTATTATGCCGTGGAGTTACCCGGTGAAAATATCCGGGTGGAGCTTACGGCGGCCCCCCGTACGGGCGTGCACCGCTATACCTTTACGGGCAAGGGGCCGCGGCAGGTGGTCGTCGACCTGATGCACACGATCGCCGAGGAGCAGGTCGACATGCGCGAATTGCGGACGACGGCGCCCGATGAGATCGCCGGGATGCGCCGCACGCAGGGGTGGGTGCCCGACCAGTATGTCTTTTTCTCCGCCCGTTTTTCGGAGCCTTTCGCCGACGTGCGGCTGCTGGGCGACAAACAGGCCGTGCTGACCTTTGCGCCGGAGACCGAAACGCTTACGATAGCCGTCGGGTTGTCGTCGGTCAGCGCTGAGAATGCCCGTCTCAACAGCGTCGCCGAGGTGCCGGAGCTGGATTTCGATGCCGTGCATGCGCGTGCCGCCGCGCTGTGGCGCGAAGCGCTGGGCGACATCGTCGTCGAGGGCGGTTCGCGCGACGAAATGGTCAATTTCTATACGGCGCAGTACCATACCAAGCTGACGCCCAATCTGATGAGCGATGTCAACGGCGAGTACCGCCGTCACGACCAGCGCATCGCGCGTATGCCGCAGGGCGGTGCCTACTATTCGACATTCTCGCTGTGGGACACTTTCCGCGCGTGGAACCCGTTGCAGACGCTGGTGGATACGACGTTAGTCAACGACATGATCCGCAGTATGCTCGACATGTACGACGTAACGGGAGAGCTTCCGATCTGGCCGCTCGCGTCGGGCGAGACGGGGACGATGATCGGCTACCATGCCGCGTCGGTCATTGCCGATGCCTACCTGAAAGGTATCCGCGGATACGATGCCGAAAAGGCCCTCGATGCGATGATCCGCTCGTCGAACATCAATAAGAAAGGTTCGGATTATTATACGGCGCAGGGGTATATTCCCTCCAATATCAAGCGCGAATCGGTCTCCTGTACGCTGGAATACGCCTACGACGACTGGGCGATCTCCCGCATGGCCGGGGCCATGGGCCGGGACGACGTCGCCCGGGAATATGCGCAGCGGGCGCTCAACTACGCCAATGTCTTCGACGGGTCGACCTGTTTCTTCCGCGGCCGCGGGACGGACGGCAACTGGTCTGAGCCGTTCGAAGAGTTCGCCACGGGCCGCGACTATACCGAGGCCACGCCGTGGCACTACCGTTTCTTCGTGCCGCACGACGTGAACGGGCTCGCCGGGCTTTTCGGCAGCCGCGAGGCATTCGTCCGTGAACTGGATCGGCTCTTTACGCTCGAATCGGACGAGATGCAGCTCGACGTAAGCGACGTGACGGGGCTCATGGGGCAGTATGCCCACGGCAACGAACCCAGCCACCACATGGCCTACCTCTACAATTATGTCGGGCAGCCGTGGCGGACACAGGAGCTCACGCGCAGCCTGCTGCACGGGATGTACGCCCCGACGCCCGCGGGGATCATCGGCAACGAGGACTGCGGCCAGATGTCGGCGTGGTACATCTTCTCCAGCCTGGGCTTCTATCCCGTCTGCCCCGGCTCGAACCAGTTTGCGCTGACCGCCCCCCAATTCCCGAAGGCCGTCGTGCGCCTGGCCAACGGCCGCACGCTGACCGTTACGGCAAACAACCCCCGCCGCAATACCTATATCGCTTCGGTGACGCTCGACGGAGTGCCCGTGACCGAAAATTTCATCACCTACGAACAACTGATGCAGGGGGGAGAACTGCACTTTACGCTCCGGCAGCGCCCTGACTTCACGCGCGGTACGGAGGCTGCCGCGGAACCCTATTCGCTCACGCGCGGCCAGGTCGTTTCGATCCCCTATACCACGCAGAACGTGAGCCTCTTCACCGAGCCTGTGGCCGTCGCCCTGGCCACGACGACGGCCGGGGCCGAAATCCGCTATACGCTCGACGGCTCGGAGCCGGACGAAACCTCGGCGCTCTATGCCGGGCCCGTCGTTGTCGACCGCTCGCTGACGCTCAAGGCGCGGGGATTCAAACCCGGGGCCGCACCGAGCCGTACGCTGACGCTCCAAGCCGAGAAGGCCGTATTCCGCAAAGGGCTGTCCGGAGCGGGCGCGGCCATGCGTCCGGGCGTCGCCTATGCCTGTTACGAAGGCGTGTTCTCGCATGTGGACGAGATTCGCCGGGGGAAGCTCGTGGCGTCCGGGACAATGCCCGAGCCGTCGATTGCCGATGCCCCGCAGGAAGACCATTTCGGATATATTTTCAACGGCTGGATCCGCATTCCCGAACGGGGCGTGTGGGAGTTCATGACCAAGAGCGACGACGGCAGCGTGCTCGTGATCGGCGACCGGAAGGTGGTCGACAACGACGGGTCGCACGCTTCGGTCATGGCGACCGGGCGCGTGGCGCTCGAAGCGGGTCTGCATCCCTATACGCTCATGTATTTCGAGGATTACGAGGGGCAGGATCTCTCGTGGGGCTGGAAAGCGCCCGGAG
>OOAN01001585.1_pt1 | contig 11894 bp, 14 predicted proteins | sample 1671301 | NCBI WGS metagenome assembly OOAN01 (sample SAMN06348142, study PRJEB24527) | human gut metagenome | biome: human gut; feature: ankylosing spondylitis patient; material: feces | host: Homo sapiens | place: China | collected 2015-10
ATATCGTGGAGACCGGCACCACCCTGCGGGAGAACGGCCTGAAGGTGGTCACCGAATTTTTGCCCATCTCGGCCCGGTTCATTGCCAACAAGGCGAGCTACCAGTTCAAGCACGCTGAAATGGACACCATGCTGGAAAAGCTGCGGGCGCAGCTGCAGAACAAGGAGGAAGCAAAATGATCAAGCTGTACAACTTCGACGAGCTGAAGCCCGAAGAGATCCTGAACCGCGATATCCGCGCCGAGAAGAACGTGGAGGACGTGGTGGACGGCATCATTGCCGATGTGCGTGCCCGGGGCGACGAGGCCCTGAAGGACTACGCCCTGAAATTTGACGGGGCTGTCATTGAAAACCTGCAGGTCACACAGGAAGAGATCGACGAGGCCTTTGCGGGCATGGACCCCTATTTCCTCGAGACCCTGCGGCAGGCGGCGGCCAACATCGAGAACTTCCACCGCCAGCAGGTGCACAAGAACTTTGTGGTGAACGATAAGCCCGGCATCGTGCTGGGGCAGAAGTACACCCCCATTGAAAAGGCGGGCGTGTATGTGCCCGGCGGCACGGCGGCTTACCCCTCCACCGTGCTTATGGACGTGATCCCCGCCAAGGTGGCGGGCGTGGCCGAGATCGTCATGACCACCCCCGCCGGGAAGGACGGCAAGGTGAACCCGGTCATTCTGGCCGCCGCCGCCACGGCAGGCGTGACCAAAATTTTCAAGACCGGCGGCGCACAGGCTGTGGCGGCGCTGGCCTACGGCACCCAGAGCATCCCTGCCGTGGACAAGATCGTGGGCCCCGGCAACATCTATGTGGCTACCGCCAAGCGCAAGGTGTTCGGCAAGGTGGGCATTGATATGATCGCAGGCCCCAGCGAGATTCTGGTGCTGGCCGACGGCGGCTGCAACCCCGCCTGGGTGGCTGCCGACCTGCTGAGCCAGGCCGAGCACGACAAGCTGGCCAGCCCCGTGCTGGTCACCGACAGCGCCGACCTCGCCAAGGCCGTGCAGGCCGAGCTGGAAGTGCAGATCCCTCAGCTGCCCCGCGCCGCCATCGCCCGCGCCAGCGTGGACGACAACGGCAAGATCATCGTCTGCACCGACCTGCACAAGGCCATCGAAGCCTGCAACATCATCGCCCCGGAGCATCTGGAAGTGTGCGTGGAGGACCCCTTCGGCGTGCTGAACGAGATCCGCAACGCGGGCAGCATCTTCCTGGGCTGCAACGTGCCGGAGGCATTGGGCGATTACTTCGCCGGCCCCAACCACACCCTGCCCACCAGCGGCACGGCCCGCTTCTCCAGCCCGCTGGGCGTGGACGACTTCGTCAAGAAGTCCAGCTTCCTCTACTACACCCGCGAGGCACTGGGCGAAGTGGCCCCCCGCATTGCTGACTTTGCGGAGCGCGAGGGCCTGCACGCCCACGCAAAGAGCGTGACCATCCGGTACGAGAAGTGAAAGAGGCTCGCCCTCTCAGTCACCTTCGGTGACAGCTCTCCCAAAGGGAGAGCCAAGAACGTTACGGTACGGCTCTTGCCTCTCCCTCTGACAGACTCTCCCCAGCTGGGGAGAGATGTCGCGTAAGCGACAAAGCGGGGAGCAAGGTGGCACGGCGTAAGCCGTGGCGGAGAGGGCGAGGCCGCTTGCCGATAAAAGAAAACTGGAGGATATTGTTCATGAGCCGTTTTCTTTCCCCCACCCTGTCTGCTGTCACCCCCTATACGCCGGGCGAACAGCCGCAGGACCAGCAGTACATCAAACTGAACACCAACGAAAGCCCTTATCTGCCGTCCCCGGCGGTGGTGGCGGCGGTGAGTGAAGCCGAGGTGGAAAAGCTCCGCCTTTACTCCGACCCCGCTTGTGCCGACCTGCTGCGGGCAGCGGCGGCCCATTTTGGCCTGCAGCCGGATCAGATCATGCCCGGCAACGGCAGCGACGAGAACCTGTTCTTTGCGCTGCGGGCCTTCTGTGACGAACAGCACCCGCTGGCCTATGCCGACATCACCTATGGCTGCTACGGCGTGTGGTGCGGGCTGCTGCATATCCCCAGCCACATCATCCCGCTGAAGGATGATTTCACGCTGGACCCGAAGGACTACGATGGCCTGCACCAGACCATCGTCATCGCCAACCCCAACGCCCCCACCGGCCTTGCCCTGCCGCGCAGCGCCATTGAGGGCATCCTGCAGGCCAACCCCGACAACGTGGTCATCGTGGACGAGGCCTATGTGGACTTTGGCGGCGAGAGCTGCGTGCCCCTCATCGACCGGTACGAGAACCTGCTGGTGGTGCAGACCTTTTCCAAGTCCCGCCAGCTGGCCGGTGCCCGGCTGGGTCTGGCTATGGGCAATGCAAAGCTCATTGCCGACCTGAACCGGGTCAAGTTCAGCCTGAACCCCTACAACATCAACCGCCTGACCCTGAAGGCCGGGCAGGCCGCGCTGGAAGATACGGTCTACTTTGACCGCACCCGTGCCGCCATCGTGGACACCCGCAGCTGGACGAAGCAGCAGCTGGAAGCCCGCGGCTTTGCAGTGCTGGACAGCCGGTCCAACTTCCTGTTTGCAAGTACGGACCGGAAAGACGGCGGAACACTATACAAAAAGTTAAAGAAAAACGGCATTCTGGTGCGGCATTTTGACGCACCCCGCATCGCCAACTGGCTGCGCATCACCATCGGCACGCCGGAGCAGATGCAGGCCCTTGTGGAAACACTGGACAAAATTCTGGAGGAATGAACCATGGAAAACCGGATGATCTCTCTGGAACGCAACACCAACGAGACCCAGATCGACCTGACGCTGGATCTGGACGGCTCCGGCCGTTACGAGATCGACACGGGGTGCGGCTTCCTGAACCACATGCTGGAGCTGTTTGCCCGGCACGGCCGGTTCGATCTGGTACTCACCTGCCACGGGGACGTGGAGGTGGACTACCACCACACCACCGAGGATGTGGGCATCGCGCTGGGGCAGGCGTTTGCCCGGGCGCTGGGCGATATGCGCGGCATCCAGCGCTACGGCAGCTTCCACCTGCCCATGGACGAAGCGCTGATCCTGTGCGCGGTGGACCTGTCCGGCCGCTGCACCCTGAACTGGGACATCCACTGCACCACCGAGAAGGTGGGCGATTTTGACGTGGAGTGCGCCAAGGAATTCTGGCTGGGCTTTGCCCGCAGCGTGCCCGCCACCGTCCACTTTGTACAATTTGCGGGCGAAAATACTCACCACATCCTCGAAGCCTGCTTCAAGGGGGCCGGACATGCGCTGGGTGCGGCGGTGAAGATCGACGAAGCCCACAAGGACGAGATCCCTTCCACGAAAGGACTGCTGGTATGATCGCGATCATGGATTACGGCGTGGGCAACCTGTTCAGCCTGAAATCCAGCCTTGCACAGCTGGGGCAGGACACGGTGGTCACCGCCGACCCCGATACCATCCGCAAAGCCGACCGGCTCATCCTGCCCGGCGTGGGTGCCTTTGGCGACGCCATGGACAAGCTGGTGGCCACCGGCCTTGTGCCGGTCATCCGGGCCGAGGCGGAAAAAAAGCCGCTGCTGGGCATCTGCCTGGGCATGCAGCTGCTGTTTGAAAAAAGCTATGAGTACGGCGAGCACGCGGGCCTAGGATTTATCCAAGGCGAGGTGTGCCCGCTGGAGCCGGACCTGACGGACAAGAGCCTGAAGGTGCCGCAGATCGGCTGGAACGCTTTGCACATCGTCAAGGACGACCCGCTGTTCAAGTACATCCATGAGGGCGAATACGTCTATTATGTGCACAGCTATTACGGCAAGAACTGTACCGAGAGTACACTGGCGACCAGCGAGTATTCCATCCCGGTCACCGGCGCGGTACGGGCGGGCAAGGTGTACGGCACCCAGTTCCACCCGGAAAAGAGCGGCGACACCGGCCTGCGCATCCTGAAAGCGTTTGCGGAACTGTAAAAGGATTTAGAATTGGCTCCGCTTCGCTCTGCCAATGTCAGCGGAAGAATTATTTTTGGTTTGTGTTTTGTCGCGCCCTGCGGGGCGCTCCAAAACACGCTTTCACAGGTGAGGTCGCAGCGGAAAGCGGCGTCTGCGGTTGTCGGCCTTGCGGCCGCCGCAAAGTGGAGGCCATTTCTGATCATAAAAAGGAGTTTTTCGATGCAGTTATTTCCAGCCATTGATCTGCGCGGCGGCAAGGTGGTGCGCCTGACCCAGGGCGACTATAGCCGCATGACCGTATACGGCGAGGACCCCTGTGCCCAGGCACGGCAGTTCTTGACCGCAGGCGCAAAGAACCTCCACGTTGTCGATCTGGACGGCGCGAAGGACGGCACCCTTTCCAATTACGACACCATTGCCGCACTGGCCAAACAGGGCGGGCTGTACATCGAGGTGGGCGGCGGCATCCGCACCGAGGAGCGCATTGAAAACTATCTTTCCCTCGGCGTGGGGCGCTGTATCCTGGGCAGCGTGGCGGTGACGGATTTTGATTTCACCGCCCGGATGCTGCAAAAATACGGCGACAGGATCGCCGTGGGCGTGGATGCCAAGGACGGCTATGTGGCCATCCATGGCTGGAAAGAGGTCAGCACCGAGCCGGGCGTGGACTTCTGCAAGCGGCTGGCAGACGCCGGGTGCACCGCCATCATCTACACCGATATCGCCTGCGACGGTGCCATGCAGGGCACCAATCTGGCCCTGTACCGCCAGCTGGCAGCAGAGGTGCCCGGCGTGGCCTTTACGGCCAGCGGCGGCATCTCGTCCGAGGCGGAGCTTCTGGAACTGAAAGAGATGGGCACCGCAGCCGCGATTCTGGGCAAGAGCCTGTACACCGGCGCACTGGACCTTGAACGCTGCGTACAACTGGTACAGGATTGAACGGAGGGGAAACCGATATGATCACAAAACGCATCATCCCCTGCCTGGACGTGCGCAGCGGGCGCGTGGTCAAGGGCACGAACTTTGAGGGCATCCGGGATGTGGCCGACCCCGTGGAGATGGCCCGGATGTACAATGCGGCCGGGGCCGACGAGCTGGTGTTCTACGACATCACCGCCAGCTTTGAGGGCCGCACTCTCTTTACCGACATCCTCACCCGGGTGGCCAGCGAGGTATTCATTCCACTCACCGTGGGCGGCGGCATCAACACGCTGGAGGACTTTGACCGGGTGCTGAAATGCGGTGCCGACAAGGTCAGCGTCAACTCCGGTGCCCTGCGCGACCCCGACCTGATCCCGGCGGCAGCCCGGCGCTACGGCAACCAGTGCGTGGTGCTCTCGGCGGATGTCAAACGGGTGAACGGCCAGTTCCGGGTATTCGCCAAGGGCGGCCGCGAGGACACCGGCCGGGATGCGCTGGACTGGATCCGCTGGTGCGTGGACCACGGTGCCGGTGAGATTTGCCTGAACAGCATCGACACCGACGGCGTGCGCAATGGCTTTGATCTGGAAATGCTGGACGCCGTGGCCGCCCGGGTGGACGTGCCCATCATCGCCAGCGGCGGTGCCGGAAAAAAAGAGGATTTTCTGGAGCTGTTCCACCACAAGGGCATCGACGCGGGCCTTGCGGCCGGCATCTTCCACCAGAAGCTGCTGACCATCCGGGACCTGAAGGAATATCTGGCGGAGAATGGCGTGGAAATGCGCCTGTAAAAATACGCCGTACCCCTTGCGTTTGCAAGCCGAATACGCTAAACTAGAGCTATCCCCATCCGGGGAGGGAGAAACGACCATGGAACTGAAATTTGACGAAAAGGGCCTGATCCCTGCCATCGTGCAGGATCACTACACCAAAGAGGTGCTTACCCTCGCGTACATGAACGCTGAGACGCTGGCCCTCACCATTGCCGAAGGTCGCACCGTGTTCTGGAGCCGCAGCCGTCAGGAGATCTGGCGCAAGGGCGAGACCAGCGGCAACGTCCAGCGTGTGGTGTCCATCACCGCCGACTGCGACGCCGACGCGCTGGTGGTGGAGGTCGTCAAGAGCGGCCCCGCCTGCCACACCGGTGCCGAGAGCTGCTTTTTCAACGAAGTGTATGTTTCCCCGGAGCTGAAGCAGTTCAGCTGGCAGGGGCTGTATGACCTCATCAAGGGCCGCAAGACCAGCCCCAAAGAGGGCAGCTACACCACCTATCTCTTCGAGAAGGGCAAAGAAAAGATCCTCAAGAAGGTGGGCGAGGAGTGTACTGAGGTCATCATCGCGGGCGAAAAGGAAGACAAGGCCGAGACGGTCTACGAGATCAGCGATCTGGCATACCATGTGCTGGTGCTGATGGTGCAGGCCGGCATCACGGTGGAGGACATCACCCGCGAGCTGGAAAAACGACACGTGATCGACCACAAGGTCAAACAGGAAAGGATGCAGTGATTCACTATGGCAGATTATAAGAAGTCCAGTGTCCATTGTCACTCGACGATGTGCGACGGCAAAAACACCTTACAGGAGATGGCCTCCGCTGCGTGTGCGAAGGGGCTGACCACACTGGGCTTCACGGGCCATAGCTATACCCAGCGCGACCGTGAATACTGCATGAGCCCCAGCCGCACGGCCCAGTACAAGGCCACCATCGCCAAGCTCAAGACCGAGTACAAGGGCAAGGTGGACATCCTCTGCGGCATCGAGTGGGACCTGCTGAGCGAGGACAAGCGCACCGGCTACGACTACTGGATCGGTTCTGCGCACCACCTCTACGGCAAGAACACCGGCAAGTACTACGAGATCGACTTCCGTCCCCAGGATCTCCACGACTGCATCTACGACGACTTCGACGGCGACCCGCTGGCCGCTGTGGAGGCATACTTCGCCGAGGTGGAGAAGGTGGCCGCCATGGGCCCCGACATCCTCGCCCACATCGACCTCATCAAGAAGCTGAACGCTGCCGGTGAGTTCTTCGACGAGGAGTCGCCCCGCTATAAGGCCGCAGCCCTCAAGGCGCTGAATGCTGCCAAAGAGCACGGCTGCCTGCTGGAAGTGAACACCGGCGGCGTCTACCGCGGCTACCGCAAGGACTTCTACCCCGGCGCATGGCTGCTGGGCGAGTGGCAGAAGATGGGCGGCAAGGTCATCATCACCTCCGACGCCCACGATGTGGACAGCCTGACCTTCGGCTTCGACGAGGCTGCTGCCGCCGTCAAGGCCGCAGGCTTCAAGAGTGTGGAAGTGCTGACCGTCAACGGCTTCGAGACGCAGGAGCTGTAAAATCAGATAAAATGCTTAAAGGGAGCTGTTGTGTGCAACAGCTCCCTTTTGTGGGCAAAAAAGGAGAAGCCTATGACCCAGTCCCCTGCGAAAAAATCATTCTTCAACCGGAACGTCGATTTGATGAACGGCCCCATCTTCAGGAGCCTGCTCGTCTTTATGCTGCCCATTCTGGTGTCGTGCCTCTTCCAGCAGCTCTATAATACCGTGGACACCATGATCGTCGGCAATGTGCTGGGCGACACCGCCCTTGCCGCCATTGGCGCCTGCGGGGCTATCTACGAGCTTCTGGTCGGATTTGGTATCGGTATCGGCAACGGCCTCGCCATCGTCGCAGCGCGCGCCTACGGGGCCGGAGACGAGGACCAGCTCAAACAGACCGTGGCGGGGTCCATCGTCATCGGCATCATCGCGTCGGCGGTCATCACGCTGGCGGGCGCGGCGGGCCTGCATCCGCTGCTGGAACTGCTGGACACCCCGGCGGAAATTTTAGCGGACGCCTACGGCTATATCATCATCATCGACCTCGGCGTCATCGTCATGTTTGCCTATAACCTCTGCGCCGGCCTGCTGCGGGCCATCGGCAACAGCTTCATGCCGCTGGTCTTCCTCATCCTCTCGTCGGTGCTCAACGTCATCCTCGACCTCTGGTTCATCGCCGTGCTGGGCATGGGCGTGGCCGGTGCCGGTGTGGCGACGGTCATCTCTCAGGGCGTGTCGGTGGCGCTCTGCATCCTGTATGTCTTCCGCAGCGCCCGGCTGCTCCTGCCCGGGAAAAAGCACTTCCATGTGGAGAGCCGCCTCTATTGGGAGCTGTTCAGCCAGAGCATCTCCATGGGCCTCATGAGCAGCATCGTCTCGGCGGGCTCTGTCGTTTTGCAGTACGGCATCAACGGCCTCGGTACGCTGGTCATCGCGGGCCACACCGCAGCCCGAAAGCTCTTCGCTTTTACGGATATGCCCCTGTCGGCGATGGCCTCTGCCTGCTCGACCTACGTCTCCCAGAACTACGGCGCGAACCATCCCGACCGCGTCCGCCGCGGAATGCGGGACATCTATCTCTACAGTGTCGTGGTGGCTGTGGCTGCTGTCCTGCTCATGGCGGCAGGTGCAGAGTGGATGGTAAAGCTGGTGTCCGGCTCTTCGGAGCCGGTGGTGCTGGAAAACGGCGCGCGGTATCTGGTCTGGAACGCACCCTTCTACGCCGTGCTGGGAATGCTGCTCTCCACCCGCTACGCTCTGCAGAGCATGGGCGAGAAGGTGCTGCCCCTGCTGTCCAGCGTCATCGAGTTTCTGGGCAAGATCGTCTTCGTCCTGCTCTTCATCCCCCGCTTTGAGTATAACGCGGTCATCCTCTGCGAGCCGGTCATCTGGTGCTTCATGACCATAGAACTGCTGATAGCATACCGGCATAATTCCTTCGTGTTTCCGAAGATGAAAAAATAAAAGAACTCCCCGCTGTGCAGCTGCATGGCGGGGAGAAAGAGGGAGGAAAATTTCAGATTCAGAGGGCCGAATAGCCGAAGCTGTTCACCAGCGCGTCGATGTGCTGGCCCGCCTTGCACATGGGGCAGTCGCGGCTGTCGAAGCTGGCGTAGTCGGGCAGGCTGGAGGGGTCGAAGATGGAGGTGACCGGGATGCCCAGACACTCGTGGGTGGTGGCGAAGATGGCCGACAGGCCCGCCACGGTGCCGCCGTAGTAGTTGACCGCCTCGATGGCCGCCTGCACGGTGTAGCCGGTGGTGATGGAGGCCGACAGGATGAGGACGTGCTTGCCCTTGACCATCGGGGCGAGATTGTCGCGGAGGATGATCTGGCTGCCGCTGGTGTACTCGGGGGTGATGACGTAGATGGTCTGGTGGGCATTCATGTTGGCAAAGCCGTCTTTGGTCAGCTCGTTGGCCAGACAGGTGCCGATGACCTGTGTGCCGTCCAGACAGAGCACGGTGTCCACGATGGTGCTGTGCTGATAGGCGGCCACCAGCTCCTTGGCGACAGCCTTCGCCTCCGAGAGGCGGGCTTTCTGGGTGGTGACGTCGATGTAGTAGTTGATGTGGCTGTGGCTGGTGGCGAAGTGGCCCTTTGCCACGCGCAGGAACAGACTGCTTTTGTTGGTGGGAAGCTTTACCATATTGATCATAACTGCACACTCCTGTTCTTGTGAAATCAGGCAGGACGCCCATCCCTCAAAAGGAAACAGCGCGGCGGCACATCTGTCCGGCCGCTGCGCTCCCCGGTTGGTATGCTCTTATTGTAGCAGGAAAAGCACCTTATGCACAAGACACAAAACCACTAAAAATCTTAGTCTGCGTTTTGGCAGAATGACGGAGAGGTGCAAATAAAAACGCCCAGGGCGTGAGCCTTGGGCGCGGAGTGCAGAAAAGAGATCACTCGAGAACAATTTTATTACTATTAGTATCCTTCTTGGCAACCATCTTCCAAGTGCAGAAAGCACGGGTGTAGCCGCTGTTGCCGCTGCTGGCCTGAATACGGGGCCAGTACTTCAGCTCGACCTTGTCGCCATCTGCAATGGTGACATTACTAATGGTGAGCTTGAAGTCCTTTGCGTCCTCGCTCTCTTTCAGGTCATATTCTTCCGGATCGACCGTGATATGCCGCTTAGTGGAATTCGTTTCGGTCGTACTGTTGGTGTTGGGAACTTTGTGGGTGACGGTAAGTTCAAAGCACTCATTGGTCACATACAGAGGAACCTTTTTGGTGGTACACTTGATGTTGACGGTGCAGGTGAATTCGGAATTGGTGCTATTATAAGCAGGTGCCTTGTCGGGCTCATCCGTGCTCTTATAGGTCTTGAAGGTACCCATCAGCTTCAGGGTGCTGCCGATTTTACCGGTCTTCTGATACTCATCCTCACCACAGCCAACGAGCAGGCTGGAACCAGCCACAGCCACGGCAGCGGCGGCGCTGTACTTCAGGAAAGAGCGGCGGTTGAATTCTAAGGACATGATCGTTCCTCCTTTATGCAGAAACAGATAAATTCATTGTACTGCCCCGAAGGGCGTCTTGCCTATACAATAGGCGAAAAATGAGCAGATGTCAATGCTTTTCACAAAAATTTTGTGGGGATGCTCTGCCCTTTATGACGGAATTCCGTCTCGGAAAAATGCCTCAGACCTGCGTCAGGTCAGAAGAGTTCAGAGAGAAGGTGAGGCTCTTGTTTGCCACGAAAGTCGGGGTGAAGGTGACGCTCAGCTTCTGCCAGCCGGTGGGGACGCAGCAGATCAGCTGGATGTAGCCTGCGCCCTGCGGGGGCAGATTGGTGGACTCGGAGAAGCTCTGAGCGGCGGCATCATAGAGCTGGATGTAAGCGCCCACCTCGGCCTCAGCGCCGTCGCAGACAGCGGTGAAATCGGTGGTGGAGGCAGCCAGAGCGTGGAAGTACTGACGGGCGACATCGAGCTTGGTAGCCTCATCATTCAGCGGATAGGCGGCATCCAGTTCGGCGAGGTTCTGTGCGCCGATGTTGAAGGTAGTCGCGCCGGAGCGGTTCACAGCGGTGACGAGCACAGCGACATACTCGTGGTCGGGCAGGTCGGGAGTGTTGGCCATGGTAAAGACGCTGGTGAGCTGGACGCCCAGATTGTTCCAGTTGCTGACCTTGTCGCCGACCTTGACTTCGATGGCGTTGCTGGTGCTGGAGCCGCAGCCGCCCAGCATGGCAGCAGCGCCCAGAGCTGCTGCAGAGGCACCGGTACACTTGAGGAAGGTGCGGCGGGAAATTTTATTGGACATGGATGTGTCCCTCCTTGAATTCGCTTTATGATGAAGTGCGATGAAAATGTTCTGTCTTGTTTATAACATCTTTTGCACGCAGATGCAAGCAAAAAACGGCAGAATTTACACTAGTTTCACAGAGACTTAAGTGCGGTCCTCTCCGGTCAGCTCCCGGGCGCGGGTCTCGCTGGTCTTGACCAGATTGAGCAGGCTGGGAGTATACAGCGGGTATTCCCGGGTCAGGCTCTCGGTGGTCATGGCGAGGCAGGACGGGTCGGCCACGCCCTCGCCGCCGGGCAGCGCTTCGCCGGCCAGCAGGGCCTCCACATTGGCCTGGGCCGAGTGCATCACAGCGTCGGAGTAGCCGGGCCAGCGCCGGGCGTCCACGCTGAACATGCTGGGGGCATTGTGGGACTCGGCGGAATAGAGCAGACGGAACATCTTGGCCACGGCGGTCATCAGGTAGGCGCTCACCTCGGTGGTCAGGGCCTTGCTGTGGCACTCGCCGATCTTGGCGTAGAGCACGTTCAGGCTGTTGGAGATGAGCTTTTTGTTCATTGTGGGCAGGACGCTGCCGTGGTAGATGTTGTCCTTCATCTTGTCGGGGTTGGGGATGTCCTCTGCCGAGAGCATCATGCCATTGCGCTCTGCCGAGCGGCCCAGCAGATAGTCGCAGGAAACATTGTAATAGTCTGCCACCCGTACCACAAAATCCAGGCCGCACTCCCGGATGCCTTTTTCGTAGTGGGAAAGCAGGGCCTGCGAAACGCCCAGATCCTCTGCCGCCTGTTTCTGGGTGATGCCGCGCTCCTTGCGCAGCAGTTTGATGATACGATTGAACTCCATGATGTTTGGCTCCTCAGATAAAAATAGGACTTCCTTGATTTTTGATTTACAGCACGTTGATTATACACAATGGAAAACGACTTGTAAAGCGAAAAAGTGACGGTTTTTCCAGATCGGAAGAGCGTCGTGTAGGGA